>Ga0210400_10003188_pt1 | contig 14648 bp, 18 predicted proteins | sample IncBWH26MmetaG_FD_155456 | JGI IMG/M metagenome (GOLD analysis project Ga0210400, IMG submission 155456) | Forest soil microbial communities from Barre Woods Harvard Forest LTER site, Petersham, Massachusetts, United States - Inc-BW-H-26-M | ecosystem: Environmental > Terrestrial > Soil >... | reverse complement strand
CGTGGATGCGCTGGGGGTGGATGCGCCCGCGCACGATGCGCTCCTGCCTCGTGCGGCCCGCCATGGCCCTCGCGATGCGCGGCTCGATCCGCGCTTGCGGCACGGTCACCAGGACGCACCCCTCGGATGCGACCGATCCATCCGGCATGATGCTGCCCCGGGTGCACCAGTCGCGCGTGAGCAGGCCTGAGGCCTCGAGACGGGCGAGGGCGGCGGGGATGGTGCCCACCCCGGGCATGTGGCCCACGTCCTCGCACAGCATCTTTCGTGCCCCGGCTTCCGCGAACCAGGCCACCCCGTGGCGGCGCTGCAGGCGGCACAGCAGTCTCAGCAGGCCCGCGTCGACGGTTTTTCCATGGTCGCGGAAATTGGGGATGCCGCGGATTTTCTCACGCAGACCAGGCCTAGCTACTTGGCTCAGGGGTCGCTGCGGAGCTAAACTTGTCGGTACAAGCACGAGGGCTGAGACCCCTTGGGTTTGAGCATCCCGAGACCACGGCAAATGGTCTTTGGGTGCGGCGTCCAGGGTCGGACGAAACGCAGGCCCCGTCAAGTTCCCTCCTGGGACGGCTCGGCCCAATGGTGGGCGCGGGCTTTTTGGCGTTAAGCTGGGGCGATGAACTGGCAGAACGTTTCGGGCTTGGTGGCCCACGCTCGCCGCGAAGATCGCCACCTCCTGGTGTACGTGTCGCGCGGCGCCGACGTCGGGCCGTGGATCGTCTCGGCCTTTGAAACGCCGCACGGTCCGGACGCGTCGCGCTCACCCGTCGACGGCCTACGCGCGGCGCTGGGCGACCATGCCCACGTCACTCTGGACCCGGTGACGAGCTTGCCCGAGGCCTTGGCCCTGGGCGAGCGATACGCGAAGTGGTGGCGTAGCTCGCGCGCGCAGCACTTCAATTGTGGGTGCGGCGAGATTGAGCAGGCCGCGCCGTGAGCGTGCTCCTGGTTCCCGAAACACCCATCGAGCAAATCGCGCGCGACGCCCCGCCGCAGATCATGCTCTCCAAGAAAGAGCGCGACCGGATCGCGCACCTGGCCCTGCTCATCTCGCAGCAGGAAAACAGGAAGGCCGGCGACCTCACCGCCCAGCCCGACTACACCGAGCGGCCCGAGGCCTACCGGGAAGCGTCGCGCTTGACCGTCGTGCGCGTCATTCAGGCAATGACGATGCTGGGGTACCTCGAGAAACCGGACTGAGGGCCTCTCGCAGAATGTCCGTGAGGGGCATTCGCGCGAGCGTCTCGCGCGCCACTTCGCCGCGGTGGTCTCTCACCGCCTGGTGCCCCACGGCCAATCGACGGCACTCGCTCGCAAGCTCGTGGTAGGGCGTGAGCGGCACAAGCGGCGCGCAGGGGCACGCGCACTCTTCGGCGACGATGCACGCCCCGTTGGCGGCCATGTACGTGCACCGCACGCAGCGGCCGAGCGGGACGGGCGGCGGATCGTAAAAGAACATGCAGAGCACGACGCGCGCGCTCGCGATGAGCCGGTCTCGCTCCGCGCCGTAGCAGCCGAAGAGCAGGCGCACGCCGAGACGCATCGCCTGCAGCTCCGCGATAACGCGCGCGCGCCTCTCGCTCCGCGACCCCGCGAAGAGCACGTCAATCGTTTTCGGGGCGGGCGCGATGCGCGTGAGGCATGGCGAGTAGCCAAGGTCCACGTGCTTCGCCCTGCAGCCCAGCTCTCGCAGCAGCACCGCATTGTGCGGCGAGTAGTCCCACGTCTCGTATTTCCGAAAGAGTGGCAAGAGGTTCACGAAGAGCTGCGATGTGCACTGCTCCAGGTTGTAAAGGATGCTCCCCGGCGCGGGCGGCGCGTTCAAAAGGTGCGGCCCCATGATGATGCTGCGCGCGTTGCCCTCGTCGCGCGTGACCTCGGCGTCGTAGCCCAGATCGCGCAAGGCCTCGGCGAGGGCCTCGGCGGTCTCGCGAAAGACTTCCGCGTGCGGCGCGCGCGGGACGACGACGTTGAACGTGTTCACGCCTTCGCCTCGGCGGCGAGACGCTCGGCCGTGATGGCGTCGCTGTCAATGCTCCCATCTTCGTTCAAGCGGCAACCCTGCCCCGCGTGCGAGCCCCCGTGATTGAGCAGCGTGTAGCGCGGAAGGAAGTTCTCGTGCATGAGCATGCAGAACGCGTTGTCCTCGCCCACCCAGTGCCCCTGCCAGAGCCGCTCGAGAAAGAGCGCGGGAAAGGCCGCATCGTTGAGACTGCTCACCCACGCGCCCGGGTGCGCGGAAAGAATCTCGATCACGCTGCGATGGATGGCCGCGACCCCGAAGCCGATGGCCACCACGGGGTAGAGTCGCTCGCCCGCGTGGCTCTCGACCTTGCCCACGTCCCACGTGCCTTCGATCCGATGGTTGGGCGTCTTGCCCGCGCGTGAGATGCACGTGAGGCCTACCAAGCCACGCGTCGCACGCGCGGTTTCAATGAGCGCGTGCAGCGTCGCGCGCGGCGCAAAGTTGTCGTCATCGAAGGTCAGCCACACGTCCGCATCGGTCTTGAGCAGCTCGCCCGCGGCGATCGAGCGCGCTTGGGTGATGAGCGTATTGCCACACTCGAAGAGCACGATCTTGCCCTCGGTCGCGGTCTTCAGCTCCGCGAACGTCTCGGCGCCCGGGAAGCCCTCGCCGCGGTTTAGGGCCTCGATCACCCAGTTTCGGCCGCGGAGTTTGGTGTACGCGTAGGTGAAAGTCGACGCGAAAACCGTTTGGCCGTCGTATCCTGAACTCATGGCAGACAAGTCTAGTGCGGAGTCACAAAAGAACGCAGTCGAAACGGTGCAAAAGCTCATCGGCCTCGCAGAAGACGAGTCCAACGAGCACGAGGCGCGCACCGCGGCGGTGAAAGCTATCCAATTGATGCGCGAGAACGATTTGCATGTCGTTTCCGGCGAAGCGCTCAAGACCCTCGAGAAGGCGGCGGCCGACGCCCAAGCGATTGCAGCCGTGGCGAAGGACGAAAAGCGCAAATCCATGCTCATCGGAGCCGGGCTCGGCTACCTCCTGGGCGGGGGCAAGCTTCCATAAGCTCGCTGCGCGTCGTTTCCATTGTAGACTTGCCTCTTGAATGAGCGACGCTCAGGACGTTGCGGCGATCCAGTCGTACCTAAAAAACGCGCAGCCCCAGGCCGCGGCGTTCGTCGCGTCGTCGACGACCACCGACACCGCGACCAAGGTCGCTTGGTACAATCTTGCAACGCGCGTGCTTCACTTCGTGTCTGGGGATTACCTCGTGACCTCGCTCGCGGACGCGCGCGCGCTGCGCGACGAGTTCAACGCGATGGTGGAAAGGCTCTCGCCCGACTTGGCCGCGCGCATCGCGCAAGCGCCGCCGCCGGTCGTCGCGCCGCCCTCGGGGGGCACGCCCAATCCGCTTTTCGGGTGGCTCTCGACCGCCAAGGACCTCGCGCCGCTCTTGCTTGTGGGCCTCATCGTGTTTGAGCTGGAAGGGAAGCACTGATGATTAGGGAAAGCCTTTGGAGGGCGCCCACGCTGCGGGCGATCGCGATGCAGCAGCAGCAGGGCAACGTCCTCGAAGTCGACACGAGCGACGTCGTCATGATTCGGACCGCAGACGGCAACGTCGTGGAGGCGACGCCGAACGCGGCCAGCGCGGTGGGCATCAACCAACTCACGGGAGACGTGCTCGCGGGCCCCGGGGCCGGCGTGCAAGCGGCGACGGCCGTCAAGGCGTCGGGGGCGATCGCAGGCCGCTACGAAGTCGTAAACCCCATCGCGGTCGACACGGCAGCGGGGCACGCCGCGGCCGCGGGCGCGGTGCGCATTCCCAACGCGACGGCCATCGCCGCGCGTAACGCGGGCGACGGCGCAGACCTCAACATCGTCGTCACGAGCGGCACCCCTGGCAACGATGCGATGCTCATCGGCGACACGGCCGCCGTGTCGACGACACTGGACGCGAACGCGATCCTTATCCTCGGCGGCGCGACGCACCCATCGGTACGCATTCCGCAGCTCGGCGGCGTGGGCACCAAGGCGCTGCAGACCGACAACGCGGGCAACGTGTCGACGGGCGCGGCCGTGGGCGGCGCGGGCGCGGCCTTCGTTTGGCAACCAGCGGGCGTCGCGGGTGGCAACGTCTACACGACGCTTGAAACTTTGCTCACGGCAGCCGCGAACGTGCCCGGGCCCAAATTCATGCTCTTGGACGACAGTGCGGGAGGCTTCGCGAGCTTCACCGCGGCCGCGGGCGCGCACAACCTCGACCAGTTCACGATTCAGCCCATCCAAAACGGCGTCACGGCCGCGCGCGTGACGATCGTCTTTCCCGCGGGAGCGACCTGCAGCTTCAATTATCTCTACTGCCGCGGCGTCGTGCTGCAGAGCCAGAACACGACGACGGCCGTGTTTCTCGTCACCGCGGGCGCGACCACCAACCTATGGATGGAAGCCGGCGGGATGAGCACGTCGGGTGCGGGCGCGCTGCCCGTCATCCAAGTTCCAAACACGTCGACCCTCAACCTCAAGCTTCTCTACAACGCGCAAATAGCAGCAGGCGCAAGCCCCGTGCTGCAGGCCGACGCGGGCGGCACCATCACGACCCGTTGTCTCGGCGGCGTGGGCGGCGGGCAGTTCACGATCCTCGCGTCGACGCTCACGGGCGGGGGCACGTTCAACGTGCACCAGAGCGCGGAAACGCTCGTCTCGACGACGCAAGCGGGCATCACCGGCGCCTTCAACCTTATTTGGGACTCGATCGTCAACCAGGTGCAGGCCTCGGGCAACACAGGCACGGGCACGCACACGGTCTCGGCGACGACGGGCAACATCGCGCGCGAGAAGAGCGGCAAGGTATCCGTCGCGGGCTCCTGCGCGGGCGCGACGGCCGCGGCCGACACCATCACGGCCACGCTCGTGCGAGACCTCGGCGGCGCCGCGGTCGTCCTCGCAACGCAGACCGTCACGACGACCGCCACCCAGCTCAATTACAACGTGGCCTTCCCCCCGTGGGTGGACACGCTCCCAGACAACGCAACCCACACCTACTCGATCCAACTCGCAGGCGCCCAAAACAATACGGTGGCTGCAAACCAGGCGCTCGTCACTGCGAACGAGCTTTAGGAGACACGCACATGGCCAAGCACACCAAGACCGTTCGTCACCACTCGCGCGCGCTCGTGCGCGTTCCCACCATCAAACCCATCGTCATCCGGTCCACCAAGATCGTGAAGGCGGCCAAGCGTCACGGGCGGCGCGTCGGGGGCAAGCTCATTGCGGGCGTCGACGTGAAGAAGATCATCGGAGGCGGAGCGCTCGGCTTCATCAAAAAGAACTTCCCCAACATCCCGCACCTGCCCGGCATCGGCCAAAACGGAACCGTCGCGGCGATCGCGTACGTGCTCCGCGGCAAGGTGCCGTACGCCGAGGACGTCATGAACGCGGCCGTTGTGATCGCCAGCTACCAGTTCATGGCGACGGGCACGGTCGAGGGCGGCGACTACGTGGCGGGCCAGTTCTAGGGCTCGCTTCACCCCCACAAGATCAACGACCGGGCGAAGAGTCCCGGCGTCGAAAGGAGACACGAGATGAAAACCGTAGGACTCGTAGCGGCCCTGCACGCAGGGCTTTCAGAGTACGTGCCGGGCCAGCGCGCCCAAGGCATGCAGCAACAGCAAGTCGGCTACCCGCGCGTCGTGGGTGGCTACATCGCGGGCGGGTACCACCCGGGCGTGGGGTACGTGGTCGGCGCCGATGGGCAGCCGGTCGCGATGCTTCCCCCGGCTCCGCCTGCGCCCCCAGGGTTCATGCAGATGCCGCATCAGTACCCGGTCGCGCCGCACAGCGCGCCCTGGCGCCCGATGCAGGCCCCGGGCTCGCCTCCCTTGGGCGAAGGGCACGTGACGCTCCCCATGAACCCTGAGACCAACCAGGGCGTGTGGGGCAGCACCGCCACGGGCGGCGCCGCCACGGGCGCGACCATCATCTTCAGCGCGCGGCCCCAGAAGCCGTTCAAGCTCACGCGTATTATCGTGGGCTCGGCCAAGACCGCGGGCGCGACTGCTGCGCACCTGGTCGGCCAGCAGTTCGTGGGCACGGACCTGCAGCAAGGCGAAGTCGGCAACGTGGACCTCGAGTCCATCGGCGCGGGCGGAAGCTTCGATACGTGGCTCTCGTTCAAACAAGCCGAGCCCGGCGTGTGGATCCGGATCTTCGCCTCGCTCCTCGGCGCGCCGACGTTCACCAGCACGACCGACACGGCGACGTACATCTTGACTGCGATCGGTCACTACCTGCACTGAGTTCCCCGGTCGAGCGCGCCCCGCTTCACCGACACGGGGCGGGGCGCGCTCCCTTTCTTCTTTTCGTTCCCCAGGAGGGCTTGCGCGATGCGTATCCGTTTGACCGTTCCCGAAGAGCACGTGGAGCCGGGCGTCATCAACGCCGCGCTCGAAGCCGTGACGCGCCTGGATGAGCACATGATCCGCTCGGGGCAGAGCCCCACGAGCCGCGACTTGGTCGCGCAGGGCAAGCGATGGCACCCCGAGCCCCCGGGCGATGAGCACTTCGACCACGGCGGCACCATCGCGGAGCGAGGGCACGGAGACTGCGACGACTGGGCGCCGCTTCACGCGGCCACGATGCGCGCGACGGGCGAGGACCCGGGCGCGTCGGCCGTCGTCATCCCCTCGGGCCCGTCGACGTGGCACGCCGTCGTCAAGAAAGGCGACGGTCGGATCCTCACCGGCAAGGAAGACATCTCGGTGATGGCCGGCATGCCCCCGCCGCGGCACTCGGTCATCGGGGGCGTGGATACGATGCAAGTGTACGCGTGCGACCCGCACGACGGGCGCATCTACCAAGGCGCGCTCGCGCCCACGGTCGCGCCGCTCTCGATCCACTGCGGGCCCCAGGTCGCGGTGCGCGGTTTCCACATCGTGGGCCAGGGCCTGGTGTACCAAGCGCGGTGCGACATGCCGCTTTGCGGCTCGCCGCTCATCCCCGTACAGGTCGCGCGGCGCGGGCGCATCGTCGGCGGCAGCGTGCCCTACGCGCTCTCGTGCACGAGCCACGGGCCCACGCCCGACGTCGCGCTTCACGCGGCCATCACGGGCGCGATCCTTTGCGGCGACGCGGCCGAGCTAATCCCCAACCTCGATCGCTACAAGCTCCTGGCGCTGCAAATGAGCATGCAGGGGCACCCGGTCGACGCGGTGCGAAACACCATCGAAGCGATGATGCATCAGGACCTCGAGCAAGCCGAGGCGCACACGGGCATCCCCGCGGCCGCGCACGCGGCGCAGCTCAAGAGCCAGCTCGCAGAGCAAGGCGTGTACATCGGCAGCGCGTACGCGGTGGGCGGGTTTTTCGACGACATCGGCAAGATGGCATCGGGCGTCGTGCACATGGTCGCGCCGATCGTCAACGAAGTCTCCAAGGTGGTGAAGCCCATCACAGGCCTGGTCCCGTGGGGCGACATCGTGCATGGCGTAGAGGCTGCGGTCTCAGTGGTTCCGGGCCTTGGTACGGCGGTCTCGGACGTCATCGCCACCGCTGAGACCGCAATCAACGCCGTCGACGCCGTGCTCTCGGGAAGCCCGCTCAAGTTCGCGATGCAGGCCGCGTATAACTACGCGCTCGCGAGCATCCCGGGGGCCGCGGCGATTCGGATCATCTTGGACCCGCACGTGTCCAAGCTCCTCGACATGGCCGTGTCGAAGACGCTCATCGAGAGCGGCGAGCTTGACAAGATGCTGAACGGAGTGCCGGACCAGCCGAAGATCGGAAGCGTCTCGCCGCGCTCGATCCTCAGCTCGCTCGCCCACATTCTCGTGGGGCACCTCGGCATGAAAAACACGAGCGGCAAGCCCACGCCCAAGCCCGCGCCCGTGCTGCCCAAGCTCGCCACGCCCAAGGCCGCGCCCGCAGCGACGCCCAAGCCCCCAGGGGTAGCGCACGCGGCCGTCCACGTCGACGCGCCCAAGGCCGCGCCCCCGCCCCCCGCTGCGGGCTCATTCGCTTCACGGCCTCACGGCCCACCGAGCCCGCAAGCCGCGCCGCCGCCCCCCGGGCACGTCGTCACGACGCCCACGGGCGCGATGCACTGGCACTGTGTGCCGGGCCCCTCGGGCATGTGGTCCTGCCAGTGGATTGCTCCCGGGCAGAGCGTCAGCGGCGCGTTCATTGCGCCGCCCTCGGGCGCCAAGAGGGCCACGCCCGCGGCGTGGGTGCCGGGCCTGGTGCCCCGCGGCATGACGCGTCCTGCGCCGCCGCCACCGAGGCCTGGGGCAGCCCCCGCGGCCGCCGCTCCTGGCGCGCCTCCTGGCCCCCCTGGTGCGCCCCCTGGGGCCGCTCCCGCGTCGCCCGCGGCCGCGGCTCCTGGCGCCTCGCCCTCCGATGGTGGGGGCGGGGGCGGTGGTGGTGGCGCGCCCGACCCGGGCGGCGGATACGCCCCCGACCCTGGCGCGTATGCGCCCGACCCGAGCGCCTACGCGGTGCCCGATCCGAGCATGGACCCGAGTCTCTACGCTGTGCCCGACCCGGGCGCGTACGACCCGAGCCAGGTGCCGCAATGAAGCGCGCGAGCCTTCGCGCGTGGCTCCGCCGAGAGCCCGTGCCCGAAAAGGTGAAAGTCCGCCTCGAGGACGGGGAAGAGAAAGAGATCCACATCCCCGGCGACGTCCGCAATCGCTGGAAGACCGTGGAGGCGAGCGTCAACGCGAGCAACGGCGTGGCCGTGAGTCTCTACGATAAAAAGGGCGTACTCCTGCGCGCGCAGGACCTCGAGCGCGAGCCCGACGAGGACGAGGACGCGGGCGACCCTGTGGCCAAGGCCGACAAGGCGCGCTCGCGCGACATGAAGGAATGGACGGGCATGCTTCAAGCCGTCATGCACGAGCAAAATACGTCCTTCGATAAGGGCGTGGCCGCGGCCGCCCAGTCGCAAGACTCGCTCGTGCAGCTCGTGGACTCCATGGCCGCGCACTTCGCGGCGGCCCTCACCAACATCCACAACATCGTGGCGAACCAGGCCATCCTGCAGCAGCAGCACGCAGAGCAGAGCGCGCGACAAACGCAGCTCATCGCGGAGCTTTCGAGCGGCGATGGCAGCGGCAAGGACGACGGGATCAAGCAACTCTTGCTCGCGTCGCTCCTGGGCGGCCGAGCGCCCCAAGCGCCCGCCGCTCCCAACGGCAGCAAAAAGGACAAGAGCTAAATGGACCTCCCCGCACTCGGCACGCTCTGGTGGATGCTCTTTCGTGGGCGCGGGGGCGCAGCGTCGACGCCCGCAGCGATGCCCGGGCCCATGCCGTCGACGCCCGCAACGCCCGCGCAAGACTCCGCGGCCGCGGCCGCGAACGCAGCGGCGGCGAGCTCGCCCAGCGCGGCGGCCGCCTCGGCCGATGCGCAAGCGGCCCCCGCACCCATCCCCGCGGCCGCGCCGACGCCCACGCTGCCCGCGCTCCCCTGGCCGTCGACGCCCGTGCCCGCGACGCTTCCCCCCTTCCCTGGTCCCGGGTGGGAGCCTGATACCCCCGTGTCCACCGAGCTTGCTTCGCGCGCGACCTACTGGAACGCGATCCTGTGGGACTACTCGACCAAGACGCAGCGCAAGCCCTTCGTCCAAGAGAACTTTGGCGGCGAGTGGATCACGTTCGCGGCCGCCTGGCACCCAGGAGACAAGGGCCCCAAGACGTACATGGCCACCGAGGCCTGGCGCGTGAAAAAGGCCGGAGCGTCGGCCCCCGCATACGTGAGCCCTCAAGCATCGGCGCCGCCGGCGGCCGCCGCCCCCGCGACGTCGACGCTCTTCGCGACCCCGGGCGTCGCGCCCGTCGTCACGCGGCCCGCGATCGCCCCCGTGCAGCCCTACCCGGGCCCCGGAGCGTGGCAGAGCAACACGGCCTACGTGAAGCGATACCAAGCCGCGCTCGCGGGCCTTGGCTACTACCACGGCAACGTCGACGGGCTCGCAGGCCCGCTCACCCAGGCGGCCGTGAAGGCCTTCCAAACGCACGCGGGCCTCGCGCCCGTCGACGGGCAGGCGGGCGCAGCGACGGCGGCCGCGCTCGACCAGGCCCTCACCCATGCGACCGCGTGACAAGGGCCTCGCTGTCCTCCTGGGCGTGGCGCTCTTTGCGTTCGGGCGCAAAGGGATGAGCGGCTCTTCGGTCATCCGCAGAGGCAACGCGCCCGCGCTCACGCTCGCGCAGCTCCGCGACGTCGCCGCGGCCGCAGGCTTCACGGGCGGCGCGCTGGACATCGCGGTCGCGGTCGCGATGGCCGAGAGCCGCGGGTATCCGCAGGCCGTGGGCGACCCGAGCAAGGGAGGATCCTACGGCCTCTGGCAGGTCAACATCCCCAACCACCCGGAGTACAGGGGCGACCCCTCGGTGCTCTTCGACCCCGCGACCGCGGCCGCCGCGGCGTACAAGATTTCGCGTGCTGGGACCGACTGGTCGCCCTGGTCGACCTACAACGACAAGGAGTATCTAAAGTGGATGCCCGCGACCGCCGCTCCCACGACACACGCCGCGTTCAACTTCGTTCGCGTGCCGCTCTCTCACGAAGACGCGGGCGTGACGCTCCAGAGCGGCAAGAAGTACGCGGCGAAAGTGCAGCTCACGGGCCTCGAGTCGACCTTCGGCACCGCGGGCGCGGTCAAGAGCAAGCTCGAAGCCGCGGGCTTCTCAGGCGTCATCGTGCAGAGCACCCCGCCCGCGGCGTTGCCCGGTGAAACGCCCTTCGTCGACGGCGACACGTACTGGGCTCTCGGCACCTGGTCAAAGCCCTCGACCGTGAAGCCCCTTCCCATCCAAGTCAAAGCCGTATGGAGCGACGCATGAACAGCAACCCGCACCACAACCACTCGAGCGCGCACACCACGCTTCGCTGGGGCGACACGGAAAACCTGATCGGAGGCCTCAACGCCCCGGGCACGACCGAGGGCGCGGGCACCGCGACCAGCAAGCAGCTCGTGGCCGCGCACTGGCGCTGGCCCATCACCTGGAACGTGCAGTTTGTGCTCATCCCCGCGTTGCCCGGTGAAACCCAGATCTTCGACGTCGACCTGCAGCTCACGATCGGAGTCGGGCAAGCGATGATGCAGTTCGATAAGACCTACGTGCTGCAGCGCACGGGCGGCGTGTACCTCGAGATCTTGGACAACTTCAACTTGCCCGCGCAGGACATCCAGTCGCAGGTTTTCATCAACGCGCGCGGCGCCCAGACGGGCACCAATAACTCCATCCAAGTGGGCATGTTCGTCGCGCCGATGACCGAGCCGCACGCGATGACCGCGGTGCTGGACGAAATGGTGCGCGGCAACGAAGAGGCACAAACGCGCTGGATGCAGAGCCCCTTCAGGGACAACCCGCTGCACTACTAGGGCGTCGAAAGTGCATCGCGCACGAGCGAGGGCCACCGCGGGTCGGGGGCCGTCCCTCTCACGGGCACCCCGCCTTCGGCGCGCTGCAGCACTCGGTGAAGCCGCACGGGAAGGGCGCGGAGCCCCCGCAATAGACGGTTTGACCCGGCATCGGCGGGGGCAGCTTCACGCAGCTCACGACGGGGGCGCCGACGTCGGGGGCGTCTCCACTGTCACCTGGCCATCCGGCTTCCATCGCCACAGCAGCGGCTTCGTACACGTCGGGCAGTATGCCCGCCCCCGCGTCACGATCGAACCCAGGCAGTGCGGACACGTCCACGCCAGGCGCGGCGTCGGCGTCAGCTCCGCCCGCATCGCCCGCACCCTCGGATCGTTCCCGCTGAGAGGCGTCAGCGTCGGGGCGCTGTAGGGTTTGCGCGCTTCCCCCGTCGACGGGCTCGGCTGTCGTGAATCCCACGCCGCTGCAACCAGCACCCAGCACCAGGCAAAGACGTAGTCCACATCGGCCCAGAACGCGCGCAGCCACCTCACGACCGCCCTGCCACGCGCAGGATCGCGCCAAGCAGATTCACGTGCTCCACCCTCTCCGCATTCAGGAGGCGCAAGGATATGAGGCGCGCCGCCCACGCCCAGCGGCGATTGACGATCGGAACCTGCCACTGACCTCGCGCGTCGCGCGCGTCCATGTGCGTGAACGACTCAGGCTCGGTGGCCGGGTCGTGCGTGTGGCTGCCGATGATGACCTCTATCAGAGCCTCGCCGTGCAGCGTCAGCCGCTCCACGCTCGCTTCCAGGCCGTCTTCCGGTTGCGTGATGATCGCGTAGACGGGGCAAAAGCGAGCTTGCGGGATGCACACCCACTTGCTTGGCGTCTCTCGACGCATAGGGATCGGGAACAGGCCTTCAGACAAAACGCACCCCTCGGGGGTGTCGGGCAGCATGACGATGTTGCGTAGACCCATGGGCTAGGCCTCCTGTCCCAATAGTAACCGAATGGGACACCCCCGGGTAGGTGAACGCGTGGGCCGTGTTTTCACGGCCTCGAGGGCGCCCGTTTTCGGGCAGGTTTGTGGGACGGGGCGCGGAAGAGCGCCGCTTGCCTCGCGTGCGGGCGCGAGGGCGGGGCCTTGGACACGGCCAGCTCAATCGCCCGCGGCGTGAGCGAGAGCGACGCGACCAGGGCGCGAAGCTTCGCTTCGCTGCCCACGTACGCGCTGCGCTCTTTGCGGCCGTCCTTCCAAAACGCGTACCAGTAGGGCCCGTGGAGCTTGCGGCACTTGGGCTTGCCGCAGTCGATCCACTGTCGACGAAAGCCCGCGTGAGGGGGGATCGCGCGCGCCATCACTTGTACCAGGACCACATCACAGCGCCCGCCCGCGAAGTGCGATCCGAATGCGCCGCGGCGGCCCCCAGTTTCGCAGCCCCAGCACGATTCGCGATGCAGGGGGCGACGTGGGCAGCACGACCGGGAAGCCCAGCAACAATTCAAGGTTGTCGCCTGTCGAGCCCCCAAGCCACTGCTCTTGGCCGTGCACCACGATCGAGTCCATCCCCCAACGGTCCAGCGGCGTGAGGTTCTCTTTTGGAAACACGAAGACCACGCCGCGGAAGGGCCACTGCAGTTGGTGGCTCAGCTCGCACCGATCGACCACCAGCTCACGCGAGTCGAAAACGATTTCCTCCGGCCGGTCCAGCGGCGGGCTCAGCCAAGGTTTGGGCTTTTCAGGCATCTCTCTTATGTATCCCGAGGACCTCGGCGCGTCCAGCGGTCTTATGTATCTGCCCCCCCCAAGCCGGTTACATAAGACCGCCCGCGCTTCACGGCCGCGCGCCGATGACCCTGTAGACTGTCGAGCGTGGGACCTTTAGGGCGGCTGCAATCTCTCTCACCGAGTGACCTCGTGCGGCTCGCGCTCTCGCTTTGGCGACCAGAGCCGGCGTCATGCGTGGCGGCCGCCCCCAGCTACCGCCCTCTGCTTCGACTCGGGCTCGTGCCGCGGAGATTCGTTCGCCAATGGCGAGCCTTTCCACCTTGGCGGCCCAGGCGATGACCGCGAGCACCACCTCGCCCGCGGGCCCCTGAAAGTCGAAACCGTCTGCGACGGTCACCAGCGCGCACCCCGCGCGCGTGAACTCGTCCACCAGGTCGAGCGTGTCACGGATGCCCGAGCGCGTGAGACGGTCGATCCGGTAGACGTACAGGCGCGCGACCTCTCCGGCGCGCACGCTCGCGCGCAGGCGCGTCAGCTCGGGCCGCTGTGTGCTCTTGCCGCTCATCGTCTCGACGAACCATGCGCCCACGACGTCGCCGCGGGCCTTCGCGGCCCGCGCGATGCTCGCGCGCTGTGTTTTCACGTCCTGGGCCGCGCTCGACACGCGCACGTAGGCGGCGACGTTCACAGGGACGCGCCGCAAATGCCGCAATGGTTCGCGGCGTTCGCACCGCATTTCGGCTCGGTGCACGCGACGTGGCACCTGCGCCCCAAGCACGAGCCCTCGCGTTGGCAGTCGGGGCAGCTCCCCTGGCCTAACCATCCGTGTTTTTCGCACGCCCACGGATTCGTGGCTCGCTTGGCGCTGGGGGTGGTGTTCTTCCGGCTCATGTCCCGAAAGTCTACTTTCTTTTGGCTCGGTTCGTGCTCTTTCTTCCCTCCCCCGCTCTCGCTCCCGGGCGCGAGCCCGCAACGTCATTCTGGGCGAAGCCCTCCGCCCTCTCTTCCCCTGGTCGCCCCTAGTGATCATGTTCTCCAGGGGTCGAGAATTTGTCGTGCTGAACAGATGCAGAATCAATGCAGAATCAAACAAGGGGTCAAGCGTCCCCCGAGGCACGACCGGCGAGCTATTCCCGCGTCCAGGTGCCTTGCGCGCTTCCGTTGGTGGCACGACGTCGACCGCTGGGAGGCTTTCCCGCGGTGGATGCACTGATTGCGACGCGCGCCCACACGTTGCAGGATGGATCGCCCCTTCGCGTCCCTGGCCGAGCGTGAGATGCAAGCGTCGAAACGGTCGCGAGGGGGCGCTACTTCGGCGGCCCGCGGTCTTTCGCGTCCCACGCGGCCGCCAGATCGAGCGCGCGGCGGCGCTTGTCCTCGAACGTCTCGACGTCGACGCGGGCCGGGCGTGGGGCGATGGTGCCCATGCGGGCGCGCAGCTCGTGGATGCGCTGGGGGTGGATGCGCCCGCGCACGATGCGCTCCTGCCTCGTGCGGCCCGCCATGGCCCTCGCGATGCGCGGCTCGATCCGCGCTTGCGGCACGGTCACCAGGACGCACCCCTCGGCTGCGACCGAGCCCT
>Ga0210400_10003187_pt1 | contig 14649 bp, 15 predicted proteins | sample IncBWH26MmetaG_FD_155456 | JGI IMG/M metagenome (GOLD analysis project Ga0210400, IMG submission 155456) | Forest soil microbial communities from Barre Woods Harvard Forest LTER site, Petersham, Massachusetts, United States - Inc-BW-H-26-M | ecosystem: Environmental > Terrestrial > Soil >... | reverse complement strand
CGTCCAATTCGTCCGCGGAGGTTTGCCGTTCAGTAAATAGGTATAGGCGGCGCCTGACACATCAGCGATGTCATTAGGGCTCATGTTCATGCGTCCCCAAGCACTGCGCTCTGACAAGGTAGATCCGGCGCCCTTGGTTTTCGCGTCGCTGATGAAGTTCGCTACGGTGTTGCGATGATAGTTGTAGTAATCGCTCTCCTGTTTCAAGTTACTCAAGATCGCCTCGGGATTTGCGTCGGTCCAATCTGAGAGCAGGACCACATACTCGCGGTCAAAGCTCACGGGATACGGGTCGCGAGGCTCGATCACGATAGCGCCAAGAAGTCCGGTTTGTTCCTGAAACTGCGCGTGGCTGTGATACCAATAGGTGCCGCTTTGCCGTATCGGAAGGCGATAGACGAAGGTTTCGCCCGGTGCGATGCCCCGATAACTGAGGCCAGGAACTCCGTCCATCTCCGTAGGAATCCGCATGCCATGCCAGTGAATTGAGCTTGGCGTCCTGAGGCGATTCGTCACCGCGATCGCGACGTCATCGCCCTCGCGCCAACGCAGGGTTGGTCCCGGCGAAGAAGCATTGACGCCAGTGGCGACCGCATTACGCCCTGTGAAGTTCACCGGCAGCGTGTCGAGAGTCAGTTCGAAGTGAGTACCCGACAATTCCGTATTCTTCTGCTGGGCGGATTCGCTGAGGGCCATCAGATTGTTTTCGCCGAACGCAGTCAAGGCTCCCACGGAGGCAATGCCTTGAACAAAGCGCCGGCGGCTGATCTTACCAAGGCCATTGTCGTCGTTGAATCGATTCATATGCATTTCTCGCTGACGGAGTTTCTTTTTGTAGACAGCACGCCTTCGCGCGAAGCGAGACAGGCTCTCCTGAAGAGAGGTTCGCAATTGAGGGTCGGGTGTTTAGCGAGCGTTCTTGTAGATCATGTCCAGAAGCTCGTCATACATTGTTTCCTTTTCTGCTTCAGATCCGGTCCTGATCGCATGACTGGCACAATGCATCAGGTGGTTGCGCATAAGAGAGCGTGCGACCGCGCGAAGCGCTTCCTGCGCGGAAGTGACTTGCATCAGAATGTCAGCGCAATAGCGGTCTTCGTCTACCATGCGTTGGATACCTCGCAGCTGGCCTTCGATGCGGCTGAGGCGGCGAAGATTTGAAGCCTTGATTTCAGGATCGACGCCGACTGCCTTACGTCCCGTAACCGGAATTTCGCATCCAACGAAGGCCTCAGTCGAATGTTTGTTTTTCCTGGTGATCATAGTTCTCCTTACACGAGCCTTAGCCGGCTCAGGCGCAGGCTGTTGGTGACAACACTGAACGAGCTAAAAGCCATTGCCGCACTGGCCAGTACCGGACTGAGCAACAATCCACAAACCGGATACAGAATTCCAGCGGCGAGAGGGATGCCAACGACGTTATAAGCCAGAGCCCAAAATAGATTCTGCCGCATCACGCGCATGGTTCCGCGTGAAAGAGCGATTGCAGCCGCGACGCCCGCGAGGTCGCTGCGCATGAGCGTAACATCGCCGGCTTCCATCGCAATGTCGGAACCGCTCGCCATGGTGATTCCGACATCGGCTTGCGCCAATGCGGGTGCATCATTGACACCGTCGCCGACCATAGCAACAATCCGACGTTCCGACTGCAGCCGACGAATCGCATCGACCTTGCCCTGCGGAATTACACCCGCAATCACGTCGTCGACACCGACTTCACGCGCAATTGCTTGCGCTGTACTTTGATTGTCGCCGGTAAGCATCAGCACATGGAGGCCCTCGCGATGCAATTGGCGAATGGCCGTGATCGACGTCGGCTTGATCTTGTCGGCTACCACAATGACGCCGGCCAGCTCGCCGTCGATCGCCACCCATAGCGGTGTCTCTCCTTGGGCTGCTGTTTGTTCCGACACGTTCATCAATGGCGCAACGGAGACACCGTAGGCTTGCAATTGCCGCGGATTGCCAACGAGGATCGCGTGGCCTTCAGCGATTCCCGACACTCCTTGTCCAGGCGTAGATTCAAAACCCTCTGTTTGCGGTACAGAGAGACCACTCTGCGCCGCATGGCGAACGACAGCTTCGCCCAATGGGTGCTCACTGGCCCGTTCGAGCGCTGCGGCCAGACGAATTACCTCTTCGCGTGAAAAGCTGGAGGATGGATTGAGCAGTACGCCGGTGACATCGGGCCGACCGGCAGTGATGGTGCCTGTCTTGTCGAGTACAACCGTATCGACCTTTTCAAGGCGTTGCAGAGCCTCGCCGCCTTTGATCAATAATCCAAATGAAGCGCCTCGCCCCGTTGCCACCATCACCGCCGTGGGTACCGCGAGTCCCATCGCGCACGGACATGCGATTACCAGCACCGTTACGGCAGCGGCAATGGCCTGCATCACTCCTGTGCCGGGCGCGAGAACTCGCCATGCTGCGAAGGTGAGGATTGCCAGACCCAGAACAGAAGGCACGAAGACTGCGCTGATGCGATCAGCAAGATTCTGAATCGGCGCGTGAGATCCCTGCGCATCGCGCAACAGCCGAACAATTTGCGCCAACGTACTCTCCGCACCCAGCGTCGTTGCGCGATATTGCAGCGCCCCGTGCTGATTAAGGGTGCCACCAATCACGCGATCGTTCGGTGCCTTCTCAACCGGGAGAGATTCGCCGGTGAGCATCGACTCGTCGACGCTGCTCCTTCCGGAAACAATTTCTCCGTCGGTTGGAATGCGTTCGCCCGGACGAAGAGCGATGAGATCGTCGTGTTGAATTACCTCGAGTGGCAAGTCATACTCAACGCCATCACGCAGCACGCGCGCCGTCTTTGGCTGCAGTTGCACCAGTTTGCGTAACGCAAGCGCGGTCCGGCCTTTAGCGCGACTTTCCAAGGTGTTGCCCACCAGGACAAGTCCAATGATCAGGAGACCCGCTTCGTAATAGACGTCGGGCGCGATTCCGTGGGAAATGAAGAATCCAGGCGCGATAGTGCTGGCCGCAGAGTATAGAAAGGCGGTGCCTGTGCCCAAGGCGACCAAGGTATTCATGTCTGCTGTTTTGTGGAGCAGCGCCGACCAGGCCTTGACATAGAATCGGCGTCCTGCCCAGCCGACGATGAATGCCGAAAGAAGAAACAGCAGCCAGCGAATCGTGTTGTCGCTCATGGAGAACATCCACGGCATGATCCTGCGCAAAGGCGGATCGAAAACGATCATGGACCAGCGCATGAACGGATCCTTCATGCGCTCGAGTCCTGCTGAGCCCGACATGCTCATCAGCGGCATGGAGATGACCATGGCGAATGCTCCTGCAAGAACGCTCACCCATGCTTTCAGACGAAGCTGGTGATATTCGCGCACTTGTTCTTCGTCATTCTTTTCCTGGGTGTCGAGAATTGACTCATTTGCAACGGGCAATTCAGCGCCATAACCTGTGCTGCGAATCTTGTCGACAAGGCCAGCGGTGGAGATCACGCGCGGGTTATAGGTAACTGTTGCGTTGTGCAGCATGAGATTGACGGTCGCATCCTGCACGCCTGCTTCCGCCTTCAGCGTCCGCTGGATAAAGGACTGGCATGCGGCGCACGTCATGCCAGTAACCGGGAAACTGACCCTTTCCAAGCCGGAAGTAGAACCTGCATCGGTGCCGGGTGCCACCTCGATCGAAGTGTTATTTGTCATGTTCGGACTCCTTGGGCTAGCGCTCGACGCGAGCGTTGAAGCCGATGTGATCCACGGCTGCTGCGATCTGCTCGGGTGCAATGGTTGCACTATCGAACGTGACATCGGCGGCACCAACTTCGACTGAATCGACGCAAACACCTTCAATCCCGTTGAGCGCATTCGTTACCCGGCGAACACACGCTTCACAGTGCATTCCTTCAATCGATAGTTTGATTTTGGTTTCCATAATTCTGGATCTCCCCTCTGTCTTGAATAGATGCCTATACCCCCCATTGGTATTCAAGAAAAAGAGTCAAAATTGATTTTCAGCAAATCGCGTGGTGCGGCAATATGCCGATGAATGCTACATCCCGGCTGCTGCTTTTCGCCGGCGTGCCGAGAAGCGAGGTTCACTGGGCGCCGATTTGGTCGCGTGGGAGGCGGACTTGGCGAAATACCGGCCCTCACTTCGATTTGGTTTCGCGACCCTCCAGCAAACGGGCAGGCAATTGCTTTTCCGGGTTCAGGTCTTTTTAGGTGACATGAACTCCGATGCGATAAGCGTCGAACTCTACGCGAACGGAGAGAAGCACGCTGGTCCGATTATCGAAAAGATGAGTCGTGGCGAACGGCTGGCGGGTGGGGAAACGGGCTACACATATACGGCTCTTGTTCCCGCGACTCGCCTGGCTGCGGACTATACACCACGCCTGGTTCCCCAGCGCGAGGCGGCGTTGGTCCCGTTGGAGGCGCCCTTTATCCTGTGGCACGACTCCCTCTCCTGGCGTTGACTCAAGGGGAGTCTAAGAATTTGAAAGTGAGATTAGTCAGATGCCGAAGCGATGCAGATTCGGGTGTTTGCCGAGTTCATGCCAGTTGGTCTCGGAAAGGTTCACGCCGTAATACTTCGCGGCCTTTTCAATGTTGGCAAACGCTAAATCCCGATCTTCGTCTGATACGTCCAGCACTTGATCGAATCGGGCAACCGCGTTCCGCACGTGCTGGGCGTCGGTCATCGGCTCTTTGCGCTGCTTGGGAAAGGCAAACACGATCTCAGGGAGGGCGCCTCGTGTAATGTGACGCGTGCTTTCCTCGAACGGCTCCCAGGTTGGTTCGAAATTTGACATGCTACCTCCACACTTGAGTAGCTGCTTGTTCTCCGCTCCATCTAACTCATGTGTTTCTTCGCAATTGCTTCTATCTCCGGCTCGGTGAGTGCAGAGAGATCCACGATCTCGGTTGCAATCACCCGCTGATAAATCGTCGGATGATGTTTCTTCAAGTATTCCACCAGAAATTCCAGAGCGCTGCTCTTTCCCGTGCCGTGGCCGACCAGGACGACTTCCTGGGAAGACAGAAGGTCTTTTGCCAGGACTTCATAGAACGACGGCTCCTCCGGAACCCGTTGGCCTTGATAGTGAGTTTCCTTACGGTGGATCAAGTGGCGATGAAATCCATGCGGATCATAGGGCCTCGCAGCGTCTTCGCTGTGAGCCCGATCGCCATCCACATCCTGGTAGACCCGTGCGAGATGGTGATCGATGACAACAATGCTGCGTATCGGTTGCACTGGCTTGTTTGCGGCGGCGCTAAGATCGGCTTCGCGCAGGAACCTGCGAAGGCGCGATACTTCTCCCTCTTCAAGGGTATGTGTACCGGGACGTTTGAAGAATGCACGTTGCGAGCCGACTATAAACGCAAACTCAGTGCCTCCGCGCGGTTCGATTTCACCGAGCTTTCCGATCAGTTCAACGACATCGCTCCAGTGAACGTTACGTGGAAGGCTGCCGGCCAGGAGACTTTCCAAAAGCAATTCGTGTTTGTGATCGAGATGCGTGTTCATACTTCCTCTTTTCCTTTTCGGAATTGCCGCTCTTCGATTGGAATCCAAGCCGCCTTCTCTGCGGCGAGGAAGTTCAAGAGAGCCTGCGCTGTAAAGGTCGACGCGGGATTCTGTCCGGTGATCAGACGACCATCCGTGATAGTGAACGGTTGCCAATCAGCCTTCTTCTCAAAAATTGCGTCGAGCGGCAGCAAACGCGACTCCCTATTCGATGTCACGAATGAACTCGCTTCACCTTCTGACTCGGTGGATCGGGCCTCCGCTGGCGCAATCTTTATGGATTCTTTATGCGCCTGCAGTCGGACAGATTCGATTCTGATGAATTCACCACGGGCACTGAGTTGACGTATTCTAGTCCCAGGCTCAAATCGGTGTTTCCTGCAGCTTCCCGGGCCTTCTTTTGAAAGCAGTACGATACCAGCGGCTTTTCCCTCCGTACATATTCGAAGCACACGCACTGATTGGGCCAGAGCCGATAGCCTGATGCAATTGGACCTTGGTATTGGAAATACCTTGGTGTCAGTGGCGGAACCGTCATCGTGAGGCGGGCGGTCGGCGTCGGGGACAGTATCGACCGGTGAGCGAGCGGGGAACATGACCTCTGGAACACGTGACGCGAAACAGAGTAACGAAGCACGGAAACTGCGGGACCTGATCGAAATGATTCCCGGGATGGTTATATGTGCACTCCCTGATGGCTCCGCCGAGTTTGCAAACCGTGCCTGGCAGGAATATGCGGGCTACTCGTCAGGACAACTGACCGGTTGGGGCTGGCAAACGATGATCCACCCAGACGACGTCACGAAGTTTAATGGCGAATGGAGCACATCTCCTGCGGCTGAAAAACCGTTTGAGACCGAAGCGCGTATGCGACGCGCCGACGGCCAGTATCACTGGTTTTCGATTCGAAAGGGTCCAGCCTTTTCGGAAACCCGAAGCAGCAAGGCGTCCTTGCGTATTTTGATCGCTTTCGAAGATATCAACGAGCGAAAAGAGGCCCAGGTCAAGCTGCAACTTAGCGAAGCCCTGCAGCAGGCGTTTTGTGACAACAGTCCCAACCTAATTTGGCTGGAAGACCGGCAAGGCCGGTATCTCTACGCCAACAAGGAGTTCCAAAGCGCTCTCCGCGTCACCGAAGAACAAGTCAAAGGGAAGAAGGACGAAGAACTGTTTTCAGTCAAACAGGCTGCAGCTTTTCAAGCGAAGAATCTGCAAGTGCTTGAGACACGCGCTCGGGTGAGATTTGAGGACGTCGTTTTTCGAGAAGACGGGCAACGCGCGCTCATTGTTCAGAAGTTCCCGCTGTTCGACGCAGACGGTGTGGTCTATGCCATCGGTTCTGTCGCGACCGATATCACGGAACGTCAACATGAAGAATCGGCGCGCCGCTACAGTGAAGAAAAGCACCGCCTTGTCGTCGAAACGGCCAACGACGCCATTATCAGCATGGACGACACTGGCACAATTCAGGTTGCCAACCCGGCATCCACGAGAATCTTCGGTTATGACCCCGCGGAGTTGATCGGGAAGCCACTGACCGTACTCATGCCGAGATTCATGCGCGAGCTTCACGAGAATGGATTCAGACGCTACCTGGATACGGGCCAGAGGCACATCAACTGGCAGGGGACCGAACTGACCGCGCTGCGCAAGGACGGCCAGGAGTTCCCCGTGGAGATTTCGTTTGGGGAACTAACCAGAGATGGGCATAAGATATTTACCGGCTTCATCCGCGATATCAGTAAGAGAAAGCAGGCCGAGGACAAGCTTCGTGCGAGCGAGCGTAGCCTGCGTGAATTAACAGAGACAATCCCGCAGATGCTCTGGAGTGCCGAGGAGGACGGCACACTGAACTATTGCAACCAGCGGACTCTCGACTACACGGGACTATCTGCCGAAGAAGTGCAGGGCTCTGGCTGGCTAACAGCAGTTCATCCGGACGACGTGGAAAAGGCAACTCGTGCGTGGTTGGGTTCGGTTGAAAGCGGCGAAGAATTTCAGTGCGAGTTTCGCTTTCGACGGGCGCGAGACGGTTACCGTTGGTGTATTTCCAATGCCGTACCATTGCGCGATCTCGACGAGAAGGTCATCAGATGGTTCGGAACTGTCGTTGATCTGCACGACTGGAGAGAGGCGCAACAGGCATTGCATGCGATTCAGACCCGTCAGGTCGCGGTCCGCGCGGATGTGAGCCTTGCTTTTGGACAGAAAGAGAGTCTTGAGGCAATCCTGCACGAGTGTGCAGAATCCCTGGTACGGCATCTCGATGCAGCGTTTGCGAGAATTTGGACACTGAGTTCTGACGGACGGATGCTGGAGTTGCGGGCCAGTGCAGGGCTTTACACGCACCTCAACGGAGCCCACTCGCAGATACCGATTGGCCAACTCAAAATTGGGGCGATCGCGCGAGAACAGAAACACGTTCTCACCAACGACATCATCAATGATCCTCGAATCAGCGACAAAGTATGGGCAGCAAATGAGGGGATGTCGAGTTTTGCAGGATACCCGCTGCTGGCGGGAACGCGAACTCTTGGTGTGATGGCAATGTTCTCTCGAAAGCCGCTTGCACCGGGAACAGCAGAAGCACTGGCATCCACTGCGGACTTAATCGCACAAGGTATTGAACGCAAACGTGCTGAAGATGAGCTTCGCCTGAGCGAGCGTAATCTGCAGATGACCCAAGCGGAGCTCGCGCGGGTTTCCAGGCTCACAACGATGGGTGAACTGGCAGCCTCGATAGCCCACGAGGTGAATCAACCCTTGACCGCAGTAGTCAATAACGGCAGCGCGTGTTTGCGATTGCTCGCTAATCGGAATCTAGAACCTGAAGTTCTGCGTCAGGCTCTTGAAGGAATCATTGCAGACGGCACCCGCGCCAGTGCCGTTTTGTCTCGAATCCGCGCATTCATTAAAAAAGAAGCTGCTGAGAAGAGCGAATTGAATGTAAGCGAAGTGATTCAGGAGGTCCTGATCCTGGCTGGCCGTGAGCTTTATGAGAATCAAGTCTTGCTCGAAAGCCAACTGACGAACGATCTGCCATCTGTCTTGGCTGATCGTGTTCAGTTGCAGCAGGTTCTGCTGAATTTGATCATGAACGGCATCGAGGCCATGGCGACGGTGACAGATCGACCTCGTTTGCTCGGGGTGCAATCCCGGATCGAATCTGGTGGCGTACTCGTTGCAGTAAGCGATTCGGGCACTGGCATTGGTACCGCGGTAGAACGCGTTTTCACTCCCTTCTTTACGACGAAAGCGAACGGTTTGGGAATGGGTCTATCGATCAGCCGCTCTCTCGTTGAAGGTCATGGTGGTCGACTGTGGGCCACGCACAACTCTCCTCATGGCGCAGTGTTTTCCTTCACACTCCCAACGACCGGCGGGAATCTCTCATGACGGGTGCGCCAGTAGTTTTTGTCGTCGATGATGATCCATCGGTACGTTCCTCGCTGAAGTTCCTCTTGAGCACAGTTGGTTTACAAGTTGAGAGCTTTGACTCGGCGGATGCCTTTCTGCACAACCATTCACCTGACAGGACAAGTTGCCTTGTGCTTGATGTCAGACTGCCTGGATTGAGCGGACTCGATTTTCAACGCGAGCTGACGGCGAGGAACATCAGTATTCCGATTGTCTTTCTCACCGGCCACGGCGACATTCCAATGAGCGTTCGCGCCATGAAGGCAGGGGCAGTCGAATTCCTCACCAAGCCATTCCGCGATCAAGACCTGTTGGATGCTGTTCGCATCGCGCTGGAGCGGGATCGCGCCAGACGTGCAGAGGGAAAAGAGGTAGCGGCCCTCAAACAGATGTTCGACTCGTTGACTTCGCGCGAACAGGAGGTGATCTCCCTCGTCGTGTCGGGCATGCTCAATAAACAGATCGCGGACCAACTTGGAACTGCGGAAAGTACCGTAAAAGTCCAGCGTAGCCGGGCAATGGAGAAGATGCACGCGGAATCTCTTGCCGATCTCGTCAGAATGATTGAGAAGCTCAAAGTCCCCTTGGGAAGAAACCAGTAAACCAAGGTTTATTCGCGTACGCCTTTTTCAGAAACCGGATATCCCAACATCCAATAGCTTCTTTCTCCGTACGGCAATAAGGTTTGAGTATGGAGTTAGAAGTGACAAAAGCTCTGATCTCGATAGTCGACGACGATGAGTGCATTCGGAGGACTACGACGTTTCTCATCGAATCTTTCGGCTTTCGGGCAGCAGCGTTTGAATCTGCCGAAGAGTTTCTGAAGTCGGTCCGACTGCACGACACTTCGTGTCTCATCGTTGACGTGCAAATGCCGGGCATGAGCGGACTACAGCTCCAAAGCGAGCTGGCTGCGGAAGGATTCGGCATTCCCATTATTTTTGTCACCGCTTACGACAACAAGACTTTGCGTCACCAGGCAAAACAAGCCGGTGCGGTCGCATTCCTGGGAAAGCCATTTAACGACGGGGAGCTACTTGACAGCATTCGTTTAGCCTTGCGAGGAACATTAAAGGCGACAACGGATCTGATCGCCGTGGTCGATGACGATGAGTCGATACGCAGGACTACAACACTCCTCATAGCGTCGTTTGGCTTCCGAGCGACTGCCTTCGAATCTGCCGAAAGCTTCCTCCAATCAGGCCAGCAGCACAATACATCGTGTCTCATCCTTGACGTACGGATGCCGCGGATGAATGGATTGCAGTTTCAAAAAGAGCTCGCTGCAGCTGGTTGCAGCATTCCTATCGTTTTTATCACTGCGTATGACGACAAAGAATCGCGCGGTCGCGCGATGCAAGCGGGCGCCGTTGCATTCTTAGGAAAGCCTTTTAGCGATGAGCAACTACTCCAAACCCTTCGCTCAGCCTTAGGGCACGACAAAGGCGGAACGACATCTAGCGAGTCAACGAAGGCATCCTCAGGATAGCCATTCGATGCCGCACAGCTGCTTGAGAAAGTCCACGATGATCTAACGATTAGCCAAAGTAGTACGCGGAACTTCGCAGAGTGTTTCCGCGTGGAGGTGAACTGTGTCTGATTTGAATTTGATTGACCAGACGTGTGATCAACGTAGATCTGAACAGATTGTTGGCATCAGCCCTTCTCTGAAATCCGCCCTCGCGGAAGTGGAGCGAGTGGCACCGACGGATGCCAGCGTGTTGTTGCTTGGAGAGACGGGTACCGGCAAGGAACTGATCTCTCGCGCCATACACAATCTCAGCCCACGCAGCGAGCACCCATTTGTGAAATTGGATTGCGCGGCAGTCCCCTTCGATTTTTTAGACAGCGAACTCTTCGGCCATGAAAAGGGCGCCTTTCCCTGGGCCGTGACGCACAGAATCGGCCGTTTCGAAATGGCTGATGGCGGAACATTGTTCCTTGATGAAATAGGTGATCTTCCCCTGGCGTTGCAGCCTAAACTGCTGAGGGTTTTGCAAGAACATGAATTCGAACGCCCGGGAAGTAGCCGGACGCATCGCGTCAATGTCCGCCTGATTGCTGCGACACATCGAGATCTAATGGGCATGATCAGGAAGGGAGAATTCCGCAGCGATCTCTACTATCGACTGAACGGATTTCCAATCGAGCTGCCACCGTTGCGCGAGCGCCGGGAAGACATACCATTGTTGGTCTCGCACTTCGTGGAAATGTTTTCACGGCGCATCGGAAAGCAAATTCACGATATACCGGCAGAAACGTTGAGCGCGCTCACCGCACATTCCTGGCCAGGCAACGTGCGAGAGCTTCAAAATTTGATTGAACGCGCGTTAATCCTGTCGAACGACGGGGTTCTTCCGAATCTCTTATCTGCAATGGCCAGGAAGTCGACGAGGGTGAATGCACAACAGGGCACAGCCAATGGTTGTGGGAATGCAGTGATCGACTCAAAGATAGAAGTATTTCCGAGTCCCTTATCTGTATCGGGCGACCGTTTGGATACAACCGGGCATTTGCCTAATCACAAGTTCGAATCTTCAGGCACATCACCTCGTCTCCCCATCGTGTTCGTTGTCGATGATGAGGTCCCCGCGCGTGAATCCATGAAGCAGACAATTTGCCGCGAAGGGTGGCAGCCAGAGACATTCGCCCTCGCTCAAGAGTTCTTTGATCGGCCCCGGCCACATGTTCCAAACTGCCTTGTGGTGAATATTTCTCCTCGTGACCTCAGCGGTCTTGAACTGCAAAAGCGGATCGTCGTCGAGCGTACCGAAACGCCGATTATATTCATCACCGACCACGGAGATGTACCCACGTCGGTTCAGGCCATGAAGGCAGGAGCCGTGGAATTCCTGATAAAGCCATTCACGGATGACGCTCTTTTCGATGCGATCCGGGAAGCCCTCAAACGTAGCTCTATTGCGCTTGGCCGCGAAGCTGAGATGCGGTTGGTCCGCGACTCTTATGCGTCCCTTAGCCACCGTGAACGGCAAGTGATGGCGTTAGTGCTGTCTGGGCTCTTAAACAAACAGATCGGGTCAGAACTCGGCATCAGCGAGATTACTGTGAAGGCTCATCGAGGCCGGGTTATGCAAAAGATGGGAGCCACGTCTGTCGTGGACTTGGTAAGAATGGCCACGAGGCTGCGTTCGGAGCGCGCCCTCGTCGAGTCAGGTCACCTCAGGTCACCGTCACCTTCTCCAATCTCTGGCTCGCCCAGTCGCAGGATGAGCAAGCCAGCTTCCCCTAGTGGACCTACGCTCACAGCGGCAAGCGGAAGGTTATAACCGTCCTTGTCTCGAGACTCCTCGTGTCTGCCGATCCGCGGATTGTCTGGCAGACGCGTTCGCCCTTGGGCCTGTTTCCGGTCGTATAAGCCGTCGTTCGCACCAGGCCGATCTTCCGCGAGGTTTATACAGCATTCAACCATTCGTCGGACCGCTCACACTAAGGTATTCGCGACACCATGGGTCGCCGCGTAGCGTGCTGCGCAGCCAGCCATCGCTGTCTGCCTCCTCTTATTTCGTTCCAGGTTCGAGTGGCAATGACATCTGATACGAAGGTATTGGCTATACCATCGTCCAATTGTGCGGCACATATTGTTCTGGCCCAATAGATGGTGATTAACCAAATAGCGTCTTCAATAAACACGGCGCGTGGTGGCGAGTTCAATTGGCGCCTTCAATCAACCGGTTTCCGAGAACAACTTCAGAGGAGAATCCATGGCAACTACGACCACACCTACGAAACCCGCGCAGACGAATGAACCGACCAAAACTGCACAGCTCCGCATCACCCGGCGGTCGCCCGCCTATTGGCGCATCACAATCGATAACCCGCCCATCAATGTCATGGGCCCGGAGATGGTCCGAGAGTTCCAGGACGTCATCGACGCCATCGAGACCGATGGCGACGTCAGGGTTGTCGTCTTTGATAGCGCGGTCGAAGGTTACTTTCTGAATCACTCCGATTTCGAAGCCAGGCTGGAGGATCTGACCTCGATGGCGAACGGCCCCACGGGTTTGCCGCCCTGGCCCGACTTTCTCGTCCGCCTGACTCGCGCACCAGTCGCATCTATCGCGCTCATTCGCGGTCGTGCGACGGGAAACGGCAGCGAGATCACGCTCGCCTGCGACATGAGTTTCGCCAGCCGCGAGAAGACCATCATCTCGCAATGGGAGGTGGGCGTGGGGATGGTCGCCGGCGGCGGTCCCATGGCCCGACTGCCCCAACTCATCGGCCGAAACCGGGCGCTAGAGGTACTGCTGAGCTCGGAAGACATCAAGGGAGACCAGGCGGAGGACTACGGCTATGTGAACCGCGCCTTGCCCGACGCCGATCTGGAGGCATTCGTAGAAGCGCTCGCGACCCGGATCGCCAAGTTCGACAAATGGGCGATCGCCAACACTAAGCGCCTGGTCAACACGAGCTTGCCGCCGGACGTTGAGCTCGGCGCAGGATGGGATGCGTGCATCGCTTCGCTAGGACGACCCGCCGCACAGAATGGGATCAAAGCGCTGATGGCGCGCGGCTTCCACAAACCTGGAGATGTCGAGAATCGGCTCGGATACTACCTCGGTGAAATCCAGCGCTAGTCCGAAGGCCCGGCTTCGAGTGCGCGACGTGGGGCGTCGTTGCAGCACTTCCTTCGATGGAGGAACAACTGATGGATTGGAAACGGTTGGCGCAGTTCGCACTGCGAGGGAGCAGTGATTCGGAACCATATGCCATCCTGCTCGTTCGCATTTCAATCGGGCTGTTCTTCGCCATCTCCGGGGGAAGAAAATTGTTTGTAGCCGGCAGCAGGCACACCATGTACGAAACCCTCGCGAGGGCCAAAGTCCCGTTTCCCTACCTCATGACTTATGTCGCGTCGAGTGTCGAGTTCGTTGGCGGATTCCTGGTGGCTGCGGGGCTTTTGTCGAGTCTGGCCAGCCTGGCTTTGTCGGTCGATATGGCTGTCGCCATTCTGACCACGAAGCTTTCGGCCATGCCTCAAGGACTTCCGCCCCTCGAGTGGTTCGACAATCTGTTCTACCTTCCGGAGGTACTGTACGTGCTCATCTTTTTCTGGATGATTTGCTCTGGTCCGGGAAAGCTCAGTGTCGATTACTGGCTCGCGGGCCAGTTACAGAAGTGATCGATCGACGCAGCGCCGACGGGCAGGTCAAGCGAGAAAGGCGCGCAACGAGGGCGGATCTTCAGACACGGCTTCTTAACGCTTCGGAGGAAATGTATGTCAAGCAGCAAATCGGGAATCACCATAGAAGCGGGGGCATCGTCGTCGAATCCTCTTGACGTCGTCCCGGACGAAATTCCATTCGATGTGCCCTATGGGCTATCGATAACACTGGAACGAGCGGAGGCGGTTATTCACGCCGCCGTGGCAGAGGCGAGGATGCGGAATTGGAAGATGAATGTGGCCGTGGCAGATTCCGGTGGCAACCTGGTGGCCTTCGAACGAATGGACGGTGCGATGCTTGCCTCAATCCAGATTGCCCAGCACAAGGCGCGTGCGGCTGCTACCTTCCGGCGTCCAACCAAGGTCTTCGAGGACGGCATCCAGCTCATGCACCTGAACTATCTGCTCGCGTTCGACGGAGTTATTGCGTCCCGAGGCGGTATCCCACTCATCGATAACGGAGCGATCATCGGCGCAATTGGAAGTTCGGGGGGTACGGATTCTCAGGACGAGATCGTAAGCGAGGCGGGCGCGGCAGTCATTAACCAACGCTC
>Ga0210400_10003186_pt1 | contig 14650 bp, 7 predicted proteins | sample IncBWH26MmetaG_FD_155456 | JGI IMG/M metagenome (GOLD analysis project Ga0210400, IMG submission 155456) | Forest soil microbial communities from Barre Woods Harvard Forest LTER site, Petersham, Massachusetts, United States - Inc-BW-H-26-M | ecosystem: Environmental > Terrestrial > Soil >... | reverse complement strand
ATCGGTTGGCATTGGAGAGAAATTCCTTCCCATTGCCCACCGGGAGCGCATAAACGGCGGTTGCCGAGAAGTTATTGCGAACGTCGTAGCCGGCCGGTCCGTAGTCCGCGCTGGGGTTGTAGTAGTTCTGGAATGCGCCGCTGAAACCGTTGACATTGAGTGCGTAGTTCCCCAGGCTATTTGTCATCGCCTGACCGTAGGTATAGTTGGCCGTGAATTCGAGGCCATGGTTGAGATGCTCGCGCAGAACCAGCTGCATGGCGTTGTAGTTCATCATGGCGCGCGACTCAGTGATCAGAAGGCCGCCGCTGCCACCGACACCTAACTCAGGGTCGATTCCGTTCACACCAATGTACTGGTTGTTGTAGTACGGCGCCGAGGTTTGATCATTGTTGACGGTCCACTGGTTGACGTTCCCGTAGTCTTCAATGTGATCGCCCTTCTCTCCGATGTAGCCCACTTGCAGCGTAGCGGTGTGGGTCAACGCATATTCGACGGTGAGATTCCATTGCTGGACATAGGCGGGCTGGATGTTCTGCGGATAGACGGTATAGCCGTTGTTGGAACTGCTGTATTGGACGGAGGTGTCGGGGTTGGTAAAGCCTTGCTCGGCCGTATTGGGGGTGGGTACGGATGTGAGCGTGGGGGCGCTTACCGAGAAGCCGGCGGCCTGCAGGAAGGGCGTAATGGCTGTCAGCCGCTGATTGAAGGAGTTCCCCTCAAAGAAGCTGGTGGCGCCATACCCGCCACGCAATACAACGCGATCGTTGAACTGATAGGCAAAGCCGACGTGGGGCATCCACTGGCGATAGTTCGGCTGGTAGCAGGCGAGGTTGCTGCAGAGTCCGGATCCCGCGGGAGCGCCGGGAGGAAGATGACCGGCATAGAGAATTTGGCCTGTCGCCAGATTCAGGTTGCCGGTCCTGTCATCTTGTTCGACCCATGGCTCGTCGAATTCGTAACGAAGACCGAAGATCAACGTCAGGTTGGGACGTGCCTTGAAGTTGTCTTGCGCAAAGCCCGCTGTGCGCCATTGGCGCTGCCCGACCTTGACGCTGCCGAGCGTCACCCCTCCGGACGATATGCGGTCAAGTACAAAATCCGCGCCACCGTAGCCGCCGGAGCCGTTGCCATTCGAGGAAAATGCGCCAGTGTAGTTCAGTGAGCCCAGATATCCGTCGTTGTTGCCGGTGGGGTAGTTGTTCTGATAGCGGCGGGCCTCGATGCCCATGCTGATGTAGTGCAGGCCGTGCTGCCACGTCAGGTTGTCGATGTAGCTGTAGGTGTTGTCGATGACGCCGCCGTTGTAAGCCGGCGTGCCTACGTTGCTAAGGTTGCCGTTGCCGTTGAAATTCTGATTCGTAAATCCGTTGTACTGCTGGTTGGGGAATGTGATGCCGACCTTGGCATTGCCTGAAGTCCCAAAGGCTCCCGTTGGGTCCTGCGGAAAGCCCTGGTCCCAGTCTGTGCGCGTAAAACCGACGCGTGCGGAATTGACCAGCGATGGTGAGAAGGTGTGTACCCAGTTGGCACCCACGATCCAGGTGGGATAGAGATTGATTCCTGGGAAGGTGATCGCCAGCACTGGAGTCGAACCGTCATATGCGTGCGAGATGGAATAAAACCCCGTGATTTTGTCTGCCGTACGAGGGTCATACTCGATTTTTGCATCGCCCTGATCGTTCGCCTTATAGCTGCGCGATGGGGCCAGATAGTTGTTCTGCACGATTCCATCCGTGGGTGCGGCATTGGGGAGCGGGTAGTACTTCGGGTTCGCGAAAAGGAACTTCGCTACGGGATTCACAATCGGTACGCCCTGGTTATTTGGATACGGCGCGAAGCCGTTGAGCGGATCGTAGAGTTGGATAGGATTGGCACCTGCCAGCAGGACGGAGAAGTCGCCGTTGCGCATGGCCTGCGTCATGACGCTTGCCTGGCCCGTTCCACCTTTGTGCCAGCGCGATCCCAGATAATCGCCGAAGAAGAACAGCTTGTTGTGGAGGATGGGCCCGCCGATCGTGCCTCCAAACTGAGCAAAGGAAAAAGGGTTGATAGGGGTCACCGGCGTCGATTGGCCGTTGGCATAGGAGTTTGCGTCGAACCTGTAATCCTGTGCGTAGCCATATGCCGAACCATGAAAGTGGTTAGTGCCGCTCTTTAGAACGCTCACGACTCCGCCACCGTTGACGTTGCCATAGTCAGTAGACGAATCAGCCGTGATTACCTGGACCTCCTGCAACGCTTCCGGGGCAGGGCTGTAAGAGATCAGGTTGTTGTACGTCTCGTTCATGTCGATGCCTTCGAGCGTGTAATTGTTGGCCTGCGCGCGGTTGCCGTTCATGTTCGGCGTGTCAGTGTAGTAGGTGCTGCGCTCAAAGCTGGTGGGGCCCGCTACGCCAGCGGTATCGACGGAACCAGGAACATAAAGGGTGAGCGCCGAGAAATCGAGCCCGTTCAGCGGAAGGTTCGAAATCGTGTTCGCAGTGAAGGTGCTGTCGACGCTCAGACTTTCGGTTTGAAGAATGGGAGCCGCCGCGGAGACGCTCACCGATGTGTTGGCGCTTCCTACCTGAAGCTTCACGTTGAAGTTTGCACTTTGGCGCACCTCAAGGGAGAACTCCGGCACAGTGGCCGTCTCGAATCCGTTAGCTTGTACGGTCACCTGATAGTGGCCAATCGGCAAAAACTCGATTCGGTACTGCCCATCTGTATTAGTCGTGGTGGAACTGTCAATTCCAGTTGCGAGCGAATGGGCGGTTACATGCGCTCCAGCGACCACGGCACCGCTGGGGTCGGTGACCTCGCCGGTTATGGATCCGGTTACCGTTTGGGCAATTGCTGCAGGCACGCTGGCACCGAGCGCAAGCGCACATCCAAGCATGATCCGGAAAAGATTTTTGCTCATTGAGACCTCACATGAAGTTGGTGCAATGGTTGGCAGGTTGTTGCTGTCTATCGTTTCGAGCCTTGGAACGAAACCACATGGATCGCGTTGCCGCATGAAAGTTTGCCGCGGTGGTCGGACTCTGAGGAGGGCTGCAGGCGAGTCCGCCACCGTCGAGCAAATTTACATCTAAATGATCAAAATGTCTATAAATTTGATCATTATGAGCATTATATGGAGGAAATTCTTCATTTTGCATGCTATATTGGGCGGCATCTTTGCAAGTCCCGGAAGGAAACCAATCCCATGAAAATGACTTCTTCCCCCGGAGTGCTCCGTACGTCCATGACTAGTGCAATGCTCGCTCTTGCGCTCGCGGTTATGGCTTCGGCGCAGGTTGTCGTCGTTCCGCCAATGCCGCAAATTGGCTCATCCAACCCCATCACGGCCGCACCGTTGGTCCCGCGTCCCGCTACCAAGCCGTGCGTTGTGCCACTGTTTCAGAATCTGGCCTTTGCCGACTTCACTCCCAAAGTCTTCGCCTATGCGCCCCCTGCTGCCTGTCCCGGGCCGTGGGCAAAAGTTGTGTTCACCGCGGACTTCACCGTGACCGCCGGGCGGCAATTCGATCGAACCGCGGCGTTCTACCTGGGGCACGCCAGCATCTTCTACGGCACCACTGCCGAACCGCGGAGTGCGCTAAGTCCTTCGTGGCACGTGGAGCACGACGTCACAGATCTGACGGCCATCTTTGAATCGGCACAAACCGGCGAGGCGAACATCGGCAACTTCGTCGGCGTCTCCGGTGGCGTCACCTACAACGGAATCATCTACGCCAACGCGGCGCTGGAGTTCTATCCCGTTTCATGGAGCGCTCCGGCGCCGCTTACCGCGGATATTGTCGTCCCGGTGAATGGCACTGGTGGCGATGCAGGCACGCTGAACACAACGACCGACACGATCAGCCAAACGCTCAACCTGCCCAGGAATGTTGAACGCGCATATCTCGACATCATCGCGCAAAGCCAGAGCAATGACGAGTTCTGGTATTTCTGCGTGCCTAACGACCAGACATCGAACCTGGAAAGCTGCGGCAATACGGCGTTCCGCGAAACCGAAGTATGGATCGATGGACAGCCCGCTGGCGTTGCGCCGGTGTATCCGTGGATCTACACCGGCGGCATTGATCCCTATTTGTGGGAGCCAATCCCGGGCGTGCAGACACTCGATTTCAAGCCGTACCGCGTCGACCTGACGCCATTTGCCGGCGTTCTGTCTGATGGCAATCAGCACACGGTTGCGGTGAGCGTCTTTAACGCCAACAGCTACTTTCTGGCAACGGCGAATCTGCTCGTTTTCGAGGACCACGGAGCAAAGACTGTTACGGGTGCGCTTCTAACAGACACGCTGACGGAACCGAATCCGGTAGTCCAGGAAAACATAGTTACCGGTTCCGGCCCAACCTACACCGGTTCGGTCACCGTTGGGTCGAATCGGAGCTTCACGATCAGCGGATACGTTAATACGTCGCACGGTCGTGTGGAGACGACGCTCAACCAGACGGTGAACTTCCTCAGCAAGCAGGAGTTCGACGTCAATGCTTCGACAGATATCCAGAACGCACAGCAGACAAGTACCCTTGATTCCGAAACCACGACTAGCGGAGGCCCGAACGCGGGCACGGTCGAGAAGCACTTCTCCTACCCGCTCAACATCGACTTCGCGTACATCGTGAATCCCGATGGCAGCTTCAGTCAGACCACAACGACCGATCAACAGGACCTGGTCCACGTACTCGACAATCCCAGGGGATCAAGGGCCATGATCAGCGATCTCAGCAATCACGTGAACGCAACCGATACCTTGAAATGGGACGCGAGCGGAAACCTGCTCGGACCGACGGGCGCACACACCACGCAGACCTATCGCCTGCAGGAACCCTCGCGCGCTTGTTACAACCGCACCATCACCGCGGAGAACCAGAAGCTGACATCGGTGACGGACGGACCCGGCTGCAGTAACAACAACTAAAACGACGCAAAACACGAGAGGCGAACTCGATCAAGAGCTCGCCTCATCGTGTGCAATACATATTGAGATCGCTCTTACCGCGTCTGCCATTGCGGCTGATCGGGCTGATCCTGCTGAGTGATAGGCCCGCGCGGCGGTCCTTTATAGCAGCGGGGGCTGCTGTTGTTGTTGTGAGTTATTTAGATGTCGAGATTCTTCACGTCGAGCGCATTGTCTTCGATGAATTTCCGGCGTGATTCAACGTCCTCGCCCATCAGCGTCGTGAAGATTGCTTCTGTTTCAGCGATATCTTCGAGCTTGACCTGGAGCAAGGTGCGCCGTTCGGGATCCATCGTGGTCTCCCAAAGTTGGGGAGCAGTCATTTCGCCCAGTCCCTTGTAGCGCTGCACGTCGTATTCCTTCTTGCCCTGTTCGACGATGTAGGCAAACAACTCCCGTGCGGTTTCTTTCTCGACGGGTTCGTGCTGGATGCGCGATCCGCGGCGTGCTGCCTTGGCTTCGGCTTTCACCTTCGGCGGCGTCTGACCTTCTTCGAATTCCGTGCCTTCCAGTTCATCTGCCGCAGAATCCTGCGTCGCCTTCACGGCATACTCGATGAGGAACGGCGGTTCGAGGTACTGACTGATCTGAGAGTATTTCGACATCATCTGGCGAAACTCGGGACTAGAAGCCAATGCGTAGTCGATGCATCGCGATGCTCCCTGCGAGTCGCTGTAGCAGACAGACCAGGTGTGGTGTTCATCGTCTTCGACCGGCTTGCTGACTTTGATCTCGAAATCGCCGGAATGTTCCACCAGATCATCGTAGAGACGCGCGAGCTTGGCGGGCACTTCGTTGCCATTTTTCGATGTGAAGTCAGCGCGATGGGTGAGCTCCGCGCGGGCGATCAACTCAGTAAGTTGCTCGTTGCGAATGCGCTTGTCGACCTTTTCAACGAAGGCCAGGTACTCGTTCAAATAGCCCATGAAACGCGTAAGCTCACTGCCCTCAATGTGGCTGGCATTCTCGCCGTGGCGGACAATCATACCCTCGGAGGCACGCTTGATGGCGACGCGGTTGAGTTCGCGCTCGTCCTTAACGTACTGCTCCGACCGGCCCTTCTTGATTTTGAACAGAGGCGGCTGCGCAATGTAGATGTTGCCCCTCTTGATCAGCTCTGTCATATGCCGGAAGAAGAAGGTCAGCAGCAGGGTGCGAATGTGCGAGCCGTCGACGTCGGCGTCGGTCATCAGGATGATCTTGCCGTATCGAATCTTCGCCGGATCGAAGTCATCCTTACCGATGCCGCAGCCCAGGGCTGTGATCATGGCGCGGATTTCCTCGTGGCCGAGCATTTTGTCGTAGCGCGCTTTCTCAACGTTCAGGATTTTGCCCTTCAGCGGCAGAATCGCCTGGAAGCGCCGATCGCGACCCTGCTTGGCAGTGCCGCCTGCGCTTTCACCCTCGACGAGATACAGTTCGCAGCGATCGGGATTGCGTTCGGAGCAATCGGCGAGCTTTCCGGGCAGGCCGCCACCGTCCAATGCGCCCTTGCGCCGGGTCAGGTCGCGAGCCTTGCGGGCCGCTTCACGAGCGCGTGCAGCTTCAATCGCCTTGTTAATGATCTTGCGGGCTACTGGCGGATTTTGCTCGAGATACATGCCCAAGCGCTCGTTTACGAATGCCTGCACCGTCCCGGCGATGTCGGAATTGAGTTTTCCCTTGGTCTGGCCTTCAAACTGCGGCTGCGACAATTTCACGCTGACTACCGCGACAAGGCCTTCACGTACGTCGTCGCCGCTCAGGTTTTCTTTCACGTCCTTGAACAGTCCCAGCTGCTGGCCGATGGCATTGATGGTGCGTGTGAGCGAGGTGCGAAATCCGGAGAGATGTGTACCGCCGTCCACGGTGTTGATGTTGTTCGCAAAACTGAAGACTGTCTCGGAGTAACTGTCGTTGTATTGCACCGCAATTTCGATCTCAACATTGTCGCGTTGAGCCTCCATTACTATTGGCTGTGCGTGGAGCACAGTCTTGCCGCGATTGAGGTGCTTGACGAATTCGGCGATGCCACCGGCGTAGCGGAATTCAGCGCGCCGAGCCTCGCCGGTCTTGGGATCTGATGTGCGTTCATCGGTCAGCACAATTTCAAGCCCCTTGTTAAGGAAGGCGAGTTCGCGCAGACGCTGAGCCAAGGTGTCGTAGTTGTATTCGGTAGCGGTGAATATCGTTTTGTCGGGCAGGAAGTGAACCTTGGTGCCGCGCCTCTTCGAGGTGCCTGCCATGCGCAATTCACTTGTGGCGAGGCCGCAGCTGAAATCCATCTCCCAGGTATGGCCATCGCGCCAAATCTCGACGTTCAATTCCTGGCTGAGAGCGTTCACGCAGCTGACGCCGACGCCATGGAGCCCACCAGACACCTTGTAGTTAGAGGAATCGAACTTTCCTCCGGCGTTCAGCTTGGTGAGCACTACTTGCACGGCAGGCATCTGCTCGCCGTTTGCCAGTGTCTTCATGTCGACGGGGATGCCTCTGCCGTCGTCGACGACCGTGATGGAGTTGTCCACGTGAATGGTGACATCAATTTTCTTGGCAAAACCGGCGAGGGCCTCGTCGACGGAGTTGTCTACTACTTCGTAAACAAGATGGTGCAAGCCCATCTCGCCGGTCGAGCCGATATACATGGCCGGACGCAGTCTTACGTGTTCCATGCCCTCAAGAACGGTGATGTCTTCGCCGGTGTAGGTGCCGTTACCGTCAGGGGACGAATTCAGATCGCGGGGTTCAGTCGCCATAATTTTCCATTCGCAGAATTTTCGCCTTCGGCGGTCGGGGCTTCGGGCTGTTAATGGGCAGTACCGGGGCCACAAATTTAGGGATTAACCGCTTGAAACACGAGGGTTTTGTGAGAACTCTGCCAAGCTCCATTTTACCATGCGTAAACCTCAAAATAAGCTCGTTGAAAGCACCATTACGAGCGCGTGGGCCTAGTAACCAAATTGAGTACTTTGGGGTAGATTACCGAAGAATGATGTTACTTTTGTCACTTATCTGTGCGATACTTTCGATGTAGTTGAAATCGCTGGACTTAGTGGGAGATTTGCACTACCATAAAAGTGTCAGCAGTCAATTAATTTCAACAACCTTTTCTGTGAGGGGTAATCAATTATGAAACTCGCATTCCGCGTTTTTGTTCTTTCTGTAGTCGTCGCCGGCGCCGCCGCTGCCTCCGTTTCTTCAACACCGAAGCATGCCTTTTCGAGCCATCTGTCAGCCACATCTGGACTGCCGGTTCCGTCATGCGGACCGGGCATGGCCGGATGCACCAACAGGTAAGCTTCATTCCGCGTAGCACCAAAGTGCTACACGGCGGGGTCTAGTTTTCATTTGATTCCGAAGGAGTCAGGGACTATTCTGAGAGAACCCTCAGGATAGGAAGGCCCTGTATGCCTTTGGACTTTGCGATGTCGCTGATGAGCGTGATGGAGTTCATGCTCTGGGCGACTTTAGGCTTCCTCTTTTGGAAGAAGAGGTTGCACAAGCGGTTTCCCGCATTAAATGTATATCTAGCTCTGCACGTCGGCTCCATGCCTGTCCTCCTCGGACTCCTCTATATTCAGGCTCAACCCTGGGGACATCAGTACTTTCCGTTCTACTTTTATCCCTACTGGGCGGTTTATATCGCCAGCGCCATCACCCTATTCTTCGTCACAATTGAGATTTTCCGCTCAGTGCTCTCGTCCTTTTCCGGCCTCAAGCGATTGGGCACCATCGTATTTCGATGGGTCGCTCTGGTTTCTGCCGTTGCCAGTCTCGGAAGCGTTTCTTTCTCGCATTTGAGTGTAATGATCATTCCCGAGATTGCGTTCGCACTTATGCGCTCGGTCAGCATTCTTGAACTCTGTCTGCTGGCGTTTTTGTGCTTGTGCCTCAATGCGCTTCAGCTTTCGTTGAAAGACATCGCCTTCGGGTTCGGCCTCGGTTTCGGACTCATGTCCGCGAACGATTTCGTTATTTCGGCAATCGGGCCCGGAAATGGCTCTCTTACGGCGCCAATTCAGTTTGCCTATGAAGGCGTAATTCTCATCACTCTCTTCACTTGGACAGTGTATTGCGCCATGCCAGAGCGTGTGCGCAAGCCAATGGTTATGCCGGCCAACTCGACCATCTATCGCTGGAATGAGATTGCCTCCGCACTGGGACACAGCACCCATGTCGCCGTGCAGCAGCCGGCGAACGGATTTTTCCTAACTGATGTGGAGCGCGTTGTAGAGAAAGTTTTGACGCGCAATCTGCAGGGCAACGAATCGAAGTAGCAAGGCTGACGAGTTGCGGTACAAGAAGGGCGGAGCCCACCGGGTTCCGCCCTTTTCTGCTCGCTGCAAGATCTTTGAGCACAAATATAAAGGCCACGGCGAACCGTGGCCTTTATATATTTGTGCTCTGAAAGCTGTTATTCGGCCGCGACTGGCTCGACCGAGGCGTACCGACCGCGGTTGCCGTGGTTGGTAAACTTCACTCGGCCGGTCACCTTGGCGAAAAGCGTGTCATCGGATCCGATGCCGACATTCGTGCCCGGCTTGATCTTGGTACCGCGTTGGCGGATGATGATCGATCCGCCGGTGATGAGCTGTCCGGCAGAGGCCTTCACGCCCAGCCGCTGTGCATTCGAATCGCGTCCGTTTGTGGAACTGCCTCCACCCTTTTTATGTGCCATTGCCTTGATCCCCTTCTAGATCTTTGGTCCGCTTACTTCGCAGCGGTGTAGGTCACGCCATCGGCCTCAATAGCCTTGATGCGCACCTCGGTAAAGTTTTGACGGTGACCCTGCATCTTCTTGTACTGCTTCTTCCGTTTCAAATGGAAGACCAGGATCTTCTCCCCGCGCCCTTCGCCGACAACTTCCGCTGTCACCTTGGCGCTCGAAGGCTTGGCCATGCTGCCCTCTTCGCCGCTGTAGGCGATAACATCATTGAACTCGACCGTCTTGTTGTCCGAAGCCACGGACTCGATCTTAACTACATCGCCTGGCGCGACCCGATACTGCTTGCCACCGGTACGAATGACCGCGTACATAAACCCTCCAGGGCAAACGCACGCGCGACTGCGGGTGCATGCTCCCAATCTTGAATTGCTCGGGCAAAACTTCCATCGCCACGGTACGCTCGAGCGCCGAAAACCCCGGGCGAGCGGTTGGCTCCGTGACGACAGGCAGGAATCGCCAAACTAGAGTAGTTTACCGGGTTTGCGGGTCAGGGTCAATGTGAAGCCGGGATGGCTTACAGCCGATACTCCAAGAATTGGCACACGGCTCCGGTGTGCGCGCATGGCGAATTGCGATGCGTCGGCTATTGAAAGAGCCGAAGAGGCGCTGGAGCCGACCCATATTGCTGTGCACCAATGATTTAGCCTTGCGTGTGTCTGAACCGTTTTGTGAAGAATCAGGCAGTCACGAGGGCCCAGCGCATTGCCTTATGGGCAGAATTGGCGCCAGCAATCTCGATGGATCCATTTGGCAGCCTTTTGAGTGAAACACGTTTTCCATTCACCACGGCGTGCGAGAGCCTCTCGGCCGCCGCCTCCGCCAGAGCGATGCGCACCGTCCAGGTTCCCGATTGAGAAGGAGCGTACCACCCTTCAAATCGTCCTTCGGTCTTCACTACGCCGACCAGCGGTGAGTCGAAGCGGTACGAATCCAGCGGCAAACCAAGGTTCAAGTTGAAGCCTTCGCCCGTGAATTCCAGCCCCAGCAGTTTGCTTGCGGAATAGAGGGAGCACGCATGGGAGTGGAGATTCAAGACCGGAAAATCAGTGCCATGAAAGAACGGCTCATTGGCTGCTCCACCGGGATGCTTGCTCAGCGGGGAATTATACGAATCATTTCCGCTCCAGACGCCGTACCAAATGTCCGGATATGCGTCTGCGTGGCACGCGAGTGAATTCCTCTTCCACTCCTCCCAGGCCATTGCTGGATCAACGCGCATTAGAGCCCAGACCAGAGTTTGATTCAGAGACGGCCAGATGGCTCCAAGCTCCAATGTTCCGACGTTTGATCCGCCGACGTTTCTCATATCCGGGCCATCGCTCATTTGGGTTGCGCCGAGCGGTCCGCGCCGAAGAAGGTCGTTCATGGTTTGCACGAGTTCGCGAGTCTGCGCGTCGCTGGTCACGCCCGCCAGAATGGCCCATGGTTGCGGTTCGATCCATAGCGTCGTGTCACCCAGCCAGCCCAGTTTCGGGCCGAGCCATGCGCGTTTAAACCATTTGCCATTCCATTGTGAGCGGGTAGCATCGCGGTGGTGATCAACGCTTGCACGGACTTCTTTCGCAAGCACCGAATTCGGGTCGGCGTAGTCCAGCAAGCGCGCGTACTCGTCAAACACCCACGCCGCCATGGCGGAGTTCAGCACGCTCTCGCTGGTTTCAACGCATTCCTTGAATGCTCTCTGCGCCCACGTGTAGATGAGCCCATCGTTCCAGTCGTCAACCCGCATGCGCATAATGCCGTGCTGGCCGACGCCGACGTCATTCACCTGGTGCCGGTAACACCGCTCGAGCAGATTGCGCACGCTATCCGTCCGGCCTGTGGTCGCCGAAAACCGTGCGGAGATTCTCTCGTTCAGGAAATCCACGTCACGCGTCGCCAGTACATACTCGCTCACCGTCCATATCAGCCACAGCGGCAGATCGCTGGCGTTATCCGAAGCCATGGGAGCGACTACGCCGTGTCCCACAATTCCGTAGGGAAGCGATCCGTCGTCGCGCACCTCTTTCAGCGTGTAACGGAGAACACTCCTCACGATCTCCGGATCGCTGAACAAAAACGGAAGACTGTGCTGCAACGGATCCCGCGCCGCACCCTGAAAGCCCATCGTGTACTGATAAAAGCCGTTCTGATTAAGAATGTGTTCGCCGAAGAAATCGTCAAAGGTCTGGCTGCTCCTGAGGTAATAGTGATTCCACGTTGCCTCGCGCTTCACCCACGGTTCGGCTGGCACATCGAAGCGCATGCCCTTCTCCTTCCACGTCTTGCTCGAAGCCTGCAAGACAGAATCCTTCGTCTCCTCATATTTCGCAATCAGAGCATCGAGCGCGAAACCCTCCGGAAGATATCCGTGGAGAAAACGAATCGTGCGGCCTTCTTTCGGAGCCAAGTGGAGCGTGCGCTCCAACAGAAGGCCGGTGCGGTCTCCACCGTTTTCGATTTTGTTGTCGAGGCTTTGCTTCAGACCGCTGGGATTTGATGGACCCCCCGCGCCAAAGAACGCGCCTGCGTCTGCACTGCATCCGCTTACCTGCCCATCCAGCGAAGCCAGAAATGTCTGCGGCAGGTCCAGGCTCTCGAAATCGGTACCGGGCCTAAGGTCTGCGACCGGAGCGGTGAATCCATTTGGGTTCATGCGTAACATGGTTTTTGCGCGTTGCCATGCAGCGTCCTGGTCGGCCGATCTCCCATCAAAGTGCTTCGACTCAAGGAGTCCCTTCATCCCGCCGATTTGCGAAACGTGATGGCTGAAGCGGCGTCCCATGTCGCGGCGCAACTTGGTTTGGGTGCCGATTCCGGTCATCGCCTCGATGGCCGCGCGATAGGAGAATTGATAGGGCTGGCATCCCCAGTACTCCACCCAGCGCACGGTTGCAGGTGCGTCTCCATGGTTGGTTATCGTTGCTTGCGAAATCAGCACGGGATCGTCGCCAAACGGTGCGCTGATTGTTTGTTCGACAGAGTAGCTGTTTCTCCTGACCCGCTTTCGGAAATAGCCTATTCCAAAAATCCGGTCGAATTCCGGGTTGTTTCCGTCATAGTAGGTGGTCAGCGATTGACGGCCGTCGGTCAAGTAGCCGAGACCGCCGCCGAACTGGCTCATCTCCGGATCGACATCATTCAGAAATTTCGGACAGCCTTCGTCCTGGCGGACGCGCACATGGCCGTAGTTGGAGGCGAGCGCTGTAATGCGATCGTTGCCTACCTGGTGGATGTGCTCGGTGGGAGCCAGAATGCCAGGCTGAACCTGGGTTACGGCCTTGGCATCTTTGGTTTGGTTGCAGGTGTATTGGAAAGCGGGTAGCCCGAACTCATCCTCGATCCATGTCCCAAAATTGCTCGAACCATACGGTGCTTTCCGAGAATCAGAGGCCTTCGGCGCAGGCCAGATTTCGGTGCGCTCGAGCTTTCCGGCGAGAGCTACTCCCAGCGTTCCCAGTAAAAACTCCCTGCGTGTTGCTTCCATCCGCCACCCTCTTGATGCAAACAAATCAGCCGACACGCGATTGTAGTCGGTGCCGGCCATGATCAGCGAACTAGGAGGCTTTGGTTGCAGGAATCGGGTAGGACGGACGTTGATCCGATACGTTCATCTACTTAGAACGAACGTTGCGCGGAAAGTCCTCTGAAGCGGAAGCTAGCCTTTACGCGGCGCTCGAACGGATCGCCATCAGACTCGGGCAGGGGAGCGGGAACATCAAGGAATGAGTATTTCTCAGCGGCTTCGGGAGCAGATTCTTCCGCGTCTCCATCGATCTCCTGTGAGGCTGTTGAATCTGTGGTGGCTGTGCTTTCGACGTTCTCATGCGTAGATTGGTGGTCCGAGGCAAATACCGGCTGAAGTGCAGAGATCAGATTCTCCACGTGTCTCTTGCGGGTGTTTAACCACTCGTGCCTCTCAGCAATGAAAGACAGATCTGCGAGGGCCTTCTCATAGGCGATGCGATAGGGATCGGGTGTCATGCTCTCGTTCACTCCACGCGAAGTGTAGCATCGGTCATCTTGATTAAATCGAAAGTCTAGTGTGTGGTCCACCCAAAAGTAATGTGTGCTGCTTTGTTGTGGCACAGCGGTTCAAGAAACCCAGTGCCTATGCTTGCCGGACCACATAAAACAGGATGGCAACGTAGTGCGCAACACTGCGGGCCAAGACAAACAGATGCCAGGCGGCATGGAAGTAGCGGATTCGATCCAGCGCAAAGAAGACGCTTCCCAGCGTTTACGCGCTCAGCCATATCAGACCGTGGGGGCACGGGTTGATGATGATGGCAGCTCAATCGCGCGTCAGTAATGGAATTGATTTCGCTGGCGGCTGCGAACTAGAGGGATTTGGCGGCTGGTGCATTAGGTCGAGCGGTGGCCTTCCAGTCGAGCTCGCGCGTGCCATCTGTGTCAGTGAACTGAAGCTTTTCGATAGCGAGTTCGCCTTCGATCATGTTTACGGTTACGGTGTGACCGTCGAGAGAGATCGTGCCGTAACCGGATGCTGTCGAAAAGAAGCTCGTAAACGGATGCACCTTGAGCTTCGGTCCAAAATGCAAAGTCTGGTCGACAGCCGAATAGCGGAAGCCGGAGAGCGCGCCGACCAGAGCAAAACTCGACATAGCGCGCGCGTACCAGTTGCCGCACTCATATTCGTTCCACGGATTGCGCGTGTGCCCGTCGTAGCGGCTGCGGAGCGCCTTTACGATTGTGAGACCTTCGTCAACAAACCCTTCAAGGATGAGGTGCGAGGCGACCTGGTATTCGATCCCCGTCCACACTTCATCGGAGTAGACGAAGGGGAGTGTCGGCTTGTCGCCGCGCGGCCAATTACAAAGTAGCAGGCCGGGCTCGTGACCCATCGCGTAGCCGGGCCGTTGTGCGTTGGCATGCTGGCTTAAGTCGGTCTTGAAGTTGTTCCGGAAGATTGCCTGAAGCGTCGAGTGAACGTTTTTTTGCGCCAGTGGCGTGTCGATCCCGTAGATGCCGGCCATCCACGTGCCGATGAC
>Ga0210400_10003184_pt1 | contig 14654 bp, 12 predicted proteins | sample IncBWH26MmetaG_FD_155456 | JGI IMG/M metagenome (GOLD analysis project Ga0210400, IMG submission 155456) | Forest soil microbial communities from Barre Woods Harvard Forest LTER site, Petersham, Massachusetts, United States - Inc-BW-H-26-M | ecosystem: Environmental > Terrestrial > Soil >... | reverse complement strand
CTGGTGGCCAACACGTTCTCGTGATCGTCGAGCAGAACGAACAGGGGCGTGGACACGCTGGAGAATTTCGAATCCTCCAGCTTGGCGTTCTCTTCGGATGCCGCATCCGAGCCGTCGGTATACAACTCCACCAGCACCAGGTCCTTGGCGATGTCGGCGATTTCCGGGCGCGGGAACATGTTGGCCTTCATCCAGTGGCAGTTGGTGCAGGCGTAACCGGTGAAGGTCACCAGGACCAGCTTGTTTTCCTGACGGCCGCGGTCGAGCGCGGCACGGTAATCATTCTTCATCCACTGAAGGCCGCCGGCCGCGGTGCTGTTTCCGCTGAGCCCGCCGGTCGCGGCAGGGACATACGCATCCAGTTCCCCCAGTGGCGCGCCGAACATTCCCGGCAGCAGGCTGACGGCGAAAATCAGAAGTCCGCCGGCGGTCAGGAGGCGTCCGATTCCAAGCTTATCTTCGGCTTCGATCCCCTCCAGCCGCAGCAGCCCGAGCAGGTACAGACCTGCCATCGCGAAAAGAACAAACCACGCCGCCAGGAACCGTTCCCGGGTCAACAGATTCGTCTGCAACACCTGATCGATATTGCTGAGGTACTTGAGCATCACCGCGAGCAGGACAAACCCCATCACCACCTTGACCCGCACCAGCCATCCCCCGCTCTTGGGCAGTTTCTTCAAGTAGGAAGGAAACGCCGCCAGAAAGAAAAACGGCGAGGCGAGTCCGGTGGCAAACGCGGCCATACCAACCACGGGTTGCGCGCCTTGCGCTTGCACCGACGACGCGAGCAGCGGTCCCACGAAGGGTCCCACGCAGGCAAACGATGTGAGGGAGAACGTCAGCCCCATGAGCAGCGTGCCGAAGTAGCCGCCGCGGCGCGAAGCGCTGTCGAGCTTTGTCAAGAGACCCGAGGGCAGGGTAATCTCGAACGCCCCCAGCAAACTCAGCGCAAAGATGCCGAACACAGCGGCAATAAACGCGTTCACCCAAGGATTTCCGCCGAGCTGCGAGATACCGATCGGTCCGGCCAAGGCCGTCACGCCCAATCCCAGCGCGCAGAACAGCACCACGATGCCCAGCGAAAACACCAGCGCCTGAATGATCCCGCCGCGCCGGTTCAGGAAAAATGAGACCGTGATGGGGATCATCGGAAAAACGCAGGGCGTGAAGATCGCCGCCAGCCCGAATCCGAACGCCGTTAGCGCGAATGCCGCGAGACCTTGCCGACCAGTATCGGCCGCTGCAGGTAGATTCACCGCAGTGACAACTTCTGATGCCGCGCCGGGCTTCACTTCGGTATATCCCGCCGGAGCGGTGAACGCCGCCAACTCGGGCGCAGATGCGGCCGCAGTGAGCTTGTACGCGGCGGTCTTCGTCTTGGGATTCTGGCACTGCTTGTCGTCACAGGCGCGGTATCGAACCGACGCGGTCAACTCCACCGGGCCTGCAGCGTCTTTCTTTAGGGTGGCTGGGATCCAGAGCTCCGCCACGTTCGCGTACGTCTCGATCTGCTCTTTGAACTCGGGGTCCATCGTCCGAACCGGCTGGGGCTGGTAGACTCTGTAGGATTCGACCGCGGGGTTATCCGTCAAGGTGACCTTGGTCGGATAGAGATGCTTGGGGATGGTCAGCGAGTACAGATGCCAGCCGGGCTCGATCTTGGCAGTCAGGCGCAGCGGAACGGTGGATCCCGGCCGCGCGACCTCGGCGCTCGAAGTCATCGACCACTGGACCGGATCCACGCGTGCCTGCGCCAAGGTAACGGCCGCGGCACACAACGTCAAAACAGCAATTCGGCACGCGTTCATTGTGCAGCTACTTTTGAAGAGGCGGTACGATCCAGTTCTTCCTCTATCTTCTCATTCACGCGGCCTTGGGCGAATTCGGCCGTCACCCGGATCGCGTTCTTGATGGCATTGGCGTTGGAACGCCCGTGGCAGATGGTGCTGACGCCCTTCACCCCCAGCAACGGCGCGCCGCCATATTCCGAATAATCCAGGCGCTTCTTGAACTCGCGGTACGCCTCGCGCGAGAGCATCGAGCCGATCTTGCGGGTCATGGTGGCGCTGAGCGATTCGCGCAGCATGCCGACGAACATGTCCACTAGCCCCTCGCTGACCTTGAGCGCGACATTCCCGATAAATCCGTCGCACACGATCACGTCGGCGACACCGCCAAAAATATCGCGCCCTTCGACGTTGCCGATAAAGTTGATGGGCAGAGCTTTGAGCAGAGGCAGGGCGGCGCGGGTGAGATCGTTTCCCTTGTGTTCTTCTTCGCCGATCGAAAGCAGCCCGACCCGCGGCCGGGAATTGTGAAAGATCGTGCGCGAATAGATCTCGCCCATCACGGCGAACTGGGCCAGCATCTCCGGCTTGCAATCGACATTGGCGCCGACGTCCAGCAGGACGACGGGCGATCCGGTGAGCGAGGGAAGAGCCCCTGCCAGCGCCGGCCTGGTCACGCCGCGAATCACTCCCTGGACGATCTTGGCGGTGGCCATCACCGCGCCGGTATTGCCCGCGGAAACCACGCCCTGAGCTGCGCCGTCACGAACCAGGCGGCAGGCGACGCGAATCGAGGAGTCCTTCTTGGCCCGAACGGCCTTCGCCGCCGAGTCCTCCATGGTGATGAACTCGCTGGCGTGATGGACTTCGATAGGCAAGCCCCCAGCCCGCGGATGCAGGGCTAGTTCGGCGCGAATGACATCCTCCAGACCGACCAGAATAACGCCGATCTGAAGCTCTTCGGCGGCCCGAATGGCTCCTTCCACCTCGCGTTTGGGAGCGTAATCGCCTCCCATGGCGTCGACAGCGATCGTCAGCATGGACGCGCTCGTCGACTACTCCTCGGCGACTTCGATCACTTCGCGGCCCTTGTATTTTCCGCAGTGCGGGCAAACGCGATGCGGCAGTTTGGGTTCGTGGCAGTTGGGGCACTGGGCCATCACGGTGCGGCGCAGGGAATCGTGCGTCCGCCGGGCGGACGTCCGCCGCTTGGAATGTCGTCGTTTAGGATTCGGCATTTTACTTTCTCAGCTCCTTGAGCGCTGCCCAGCGGTTATCACTCGCTGAAATCTGGCAGCGGCACTCATTCTGGTTGCGATTCTGCCCGCACGCCGGACAGATCCCTTTGCAATTCTCGTCGCATAGCCTCTGCATGGGGAGGGCTAACAATACGAACTCCCGCAGCACATCGTTTAACTCCAGGCCGTCCCCTTCGTAGAACCCCATCTCTGCCTCACCGGCGTCCAGGGACTTTTCTTCGCCATACCCGTCCGCCACCGGACGATAGTACAACTCGAACCCGGAATCCAGCGGAAAATCGGCCGGTTCCAGGCAGCGGTCGCACTCCGCCTGCAAACGAACCCGGACCTGGCCCTGCACTCGGATCTCGCCGAGCGAACCTATGACCAACTCCACCTTGCCGGAAGCCTGAAGCGGGGCGGCCTGCTTCAGTTTCGGATCCAGAAACTCGATGCTCCCGGGGGGAAGCTCCACGTCGAAACGGGCGGGTCTTAGCTCCAGGTCTCGAACGTGGAAGAACACAGCGGTACTCCTGCCCGGATCGGGCAAAACATTAGTATAACAGGACTTTCTTGTCAGGAAAACAGATCCGCGAGAGCTAGGGTAAACCCCGGCAGCAGCGCCGAAGTTACTGACTCATCGCCGGTAAGCGCTAGTTCTGGCAGAGTGGGTCCAGTCCAGACCTCCACCGTCCGGTCCGCAGGATTGATCAGCCACACTTCTTTAACGCCCGCCTCGAAATATTGCTTAAGCTTGCGATGGATCGAGGTAGTCGTTTCGCTGGGTGAAAGAACTTCCGCCGCGATGTCCGGGATCACATGGATCACCTTGGCGTCTTTCAGCTCCTCGTGCCGGTTTCCGAGGATTACCGCTACGTCCGGGGACCGGCGCGTGGAGGGGGAAAGGGCGTAGAGATTCTCGGAGATAAGCGCTTCTCCCAACTGGTTGGCGTCAAAATAGTTAGTTAGACGGTTGAAGAGTCTGCCCAATACGCGGTTGTGCCTATAGGCTGGTCTGGTCATCTCGATCAACTCCCCCTCGTCGAGTTCGTAGCGCTTATCTTCCTCGAAGGGGTAGTTGTCGAATTCCTCCGCTGACAGGAGGGTTCTGGCGGCGCGCATGTGTTCAGTGTAGCTCTATATCGGGCGTGGCCAGGCAACTGCGGCTTCGGTAGCCAACGCGCGCAGTTTCCGGTCCAGAGTCCACAAAGGCGCACGCGTCAGGAGTGCGGAAGTGAGCAAATGGGCGTCAATCCATCCGATCCCTCGTCCCGACCATTTCCGCAGGTCGATCGCGTATAAAACCGCCGAGTCGTCGGCCGGAGTGAGGCTGGGCAGCGCGGCCAGCAGGCTCAAGGTGCGGGTGCGGTCAGGCAGATGGCCACAGGCCAGCTCGCCGTACACGAACGGATGCATGATGACTTCGCCTTTTTCCAGCAGTTTCCGCAGGCCGGTATGTCCCCGCCGGAAGTGCTCGACCCAGACCGAGGTGTCCGCGAGGGTCATCGGGTTGGTTTGGAGCGGCGTCGCCTGATCTTACTCATGCGGGGAGCCGCACCTCCCAGATTCGCGAGCTGGCGGGCGCTCTCTCGGGCGATCAGCAGCTCCAGGCCCTGGTGAACCAGCGCGGTCTTCTCTTTGATTCCTGTCAGTTTGCGCGCCCGCTCAATGAGTCTGTCGTCCAGGATAAGGGTGGTCCTCATGCATATCATTATGGCTAGTCCATATGCATGAGGCAAGCGCCTCAGCTTTCCAGAAACTCGCCCTTTAACACCTTTCGCCCGCCGAGCGCGTTGCGGAAGCTCCACAGCGCCACCGCCAGCACCAGCGCGACCTCCATCCATCCCTGCGGTGCGAACCAGGCCGAAAAGTGCGAGGTCAGGGGAAATCGTTGGACGGTGACGAACAGTAACGAAGCGGTCAACGCCAGCATTCCGAAGCGGATCGAGACCGCAATGAACAGCAAAGCTACAGCGATGACCAAGGTTGAGGCGGCCAGCGAATACCCGGTTGCAACGTTCACACCGGCAATCATGACGACGATCACGGCGACGGCTAGCCAAGTCCGCCGGAGCAACAATCTCAGCAGGAGAAACAGGACGAAATACGCCAATGCGCCCGCAGGCTGAGACGACAGATTGTTGAACCAAGAGGCGATCACACCCAGGGTGTCGAGGAGGGTCTCGTTTGGGACTTGGTTAGTTCCTCTGACTGCGAACGCCGCGGAAGTCAGGACTGCAACCCCAATGCCCGCCGCCATTCCGACAAGAATATGCCCTGCGACCAATGGATCGCGGAAGTTTCCTTCCAGCGCCCTGGTCCAGCCGATGAGAACCTGGGGCCAGTGCCGGCGCACGTACGGCTCCACAGCCATGTAGAGCGCCCACACAAGGGCGGCGAAGCCCAGCGCCAGTGAAAATCCGACGAGAACCTTGGTTAGTTCCGCAGTGGTTGCCGTGTGATGCAGGGACAGAAAGATCGAAATGCTCTGGCAGACCAGGATGAAGGTGGCCAGGCGCACCGCGCCGCTGAGATCGCCACGCCCGGTCCGAAGATTGCGCAGCGCGAACAGAAGCGCTCCCACCAGCACAATGCTAACCACCACGGCTACGTCGATCGGGGCCGTGTTGACGGCCGTCGCCGGCTCCGGACGCCACGGCCCAAACATCTCGAAATAAACCGGCCGGCCTTTCCACGCCGCTGCTTCGATGCGCAGAGACATCTGCGGAGAATTGGGATACGTTCCGGTCCATGCCTTGCGCTCGTCAAAGGCAGTGACAGGAATCTCGCGCAGCTCGGCCGTCGTCCACCGGGACGCATCCAGCCCGGATGCTTCGAACAGCTTATTCCAGTCCATCGAGTCAGGAGACGCTGCCGCGTCTCGTCGCGGCACGGCTTGGAAGAATGTAAGGCGGCCCTGCGGGTCTAGGCGGATATCGACCCAACCCGGGATGCGCTTGGGATCGTCGGCAGTGACCGTTCCGCTGGCACCCATTGTCACGATATATTGCGGACTCTGCGAGTAAGAAAAGAACAATACCGGCGGCTGTCCTTGGACCAACTGAGCACGATATTCCGCTGGTTTCAGCGTTTTTTCGGCCCAGTCCCGGTAGAAGGTGTCATAGCTGAACCAGCGAACTTTATCGACGGGCGGCTCCATGTAGCCGAAGCGGGCGGCGAGTTCGTGGGCCTTCAGCTCCAGATTATCGGGCGAGTAGGGCATCGGCGTCACGTTGATCATGCTAGTCCGGCTGGCCCAGAACACCAGCGTGGCCAAGCCCACGATCACAACCGCCAGGCACGCGACTGCGGCGCGGACCGAGAGCGCTCCGGTGTCTTCCGATGCCGCGACCATCTCGGGCGAGGGCGTATCGCCCGCCGCCAGCGCTTCGGCCAGCGGATCGCCACCGGGCAGCCCCCGCGCGACATCCAGGGCGGTCGCGGGACGTTTCGCAGGGTTGGGATCGAGGCAGCGCTGGATTACTTTCTCGACCGCGGGATCGATGTCTTTAACTGTCGTACTGAGTCTGCGATCTTCTGATGCTTTCTGGCCGGTGAACATCTCGGCGAGCACCAGTCCGAGCGAGTAGATGTCACTGCGCACGGTAACTTCGCGGCCTTCCTTCTGCTCCGTAGCCATGTAGGCGGGCGTCCCGCTGCGGATATCGCCGCCCGCGATCGCGTCGGCCGCGGCCGCCAGGCCGAAGTCCATGATCAGCACCTGGCCCCGGCCGTCGATCATGATGTTGGCGGGCTTCAGATCGCGATGCAGAACGCCTTTCTCGTGCGCCGCGGCGAGTCCCGCACACAACCGCCGCGAGAATTCGATAGCTTTATCGCCCGGCAGCCGACCGATGCGGCGCAAGAGCGAACCGAGATCCTCGCCGTCGATGTATTCCATCGAAATGAACGCCGCTCCGTCGGCCTCTCCGATATCGTGCACGCGGCACACGTTGCGATGCGAGACTTGTCGCGCGACACGAACCTCACCTCGGAATCGTTCCAGGAGCCTTGAATCGCGCGCGGTAGCCGCAGGCAGAAACTTGAGCGCCACTACCTGGTCCAGCTTGAGGTCGAAGGCGCGATAGACCTCGCCCATTCCGCCGCGGCCCAGCAGCCCGAGAATGCGGTATCGCTCGCCCAGGACCGTGCCCGCCAGGAATCGGCCCTCATCGGATCCGCTCGACGACGGCGGTTTTCGCTCCGCCATCGCCACTGTCGGTACGGCAGACCCACCTAACGCCGCGCCGCATCCATTGCAGAAGCTGCTGGCGGCAGGTACCTCAGCCGCGCAAGTCGGGCACCTGGTCATGGGATTTCTATCGATTGTATACCGAAGAACCCCGGCGGAAGCTGGCGGTCCCAACGCACGTTCACCCGCTTTTCCAGGCTTTTCCTGTACTTGACGCCCCAAGGTGCCTGCTTCCGCATCGCACCCTGCTATGACTGAGAATGCTCTGCCGATAGGAGAAATAGGGTCCAAGCTTGGGTTCGTTTTGTACTGGGTGTGTCGGAGATTGCTAAAGTGAAAAGGCTAGAGTGAAAAAGCATGGTCGTTGAAATCGAAGGAGTTGCGCTGCATCTGGCGCATCCGGACGAGCTTGCCATAAACTGGGTGGGCCAGGAAGAAGTCATGCGCCAATTGCTAGCTGCCTGGCTGGTGGTGGATCCACAAGACCTGCCCATGAATCCGCGGCTGCTGGGGAAGCCCGGAGTCGGAAAGACCACGCTCGCCTACGCCGCTGCCAAACGGCTCGCGCGCGAGGTGTACATCATGCAGGCGACTGTCGACACGCGGCCGGAAGACTTGTTGGTTACTCCGGTGATCGAGGGCGAGGCGCGGCTGCGCTACGTGGCTTCGCCGCTGGTGACCGCGATGCTGCGGGGCGGCATCGTCATTCTAGACGAAGGCAACCGCATGAGCGAGAAAAGCTGGGCCAGTCTGGCTCCGCTGCTCGATACGCGCCGCTACGTGGAGTCGATTGTCGCGGGAATCAAGATTAAGGCGCACCCGCTGTTCCGGCTGGTAGCGACCATGAACGACGACGCCAGCACCTTCGATCTTCCCGAATACATCCACTCCCGCCTGCAGCCCCAGATCCTGATCGATTTTCCGGAGCGCGATGAGGAACTCGCGATCCTGCACGAGAATCTTCCCTTCGGCGACGGCCAGATCCTGAGTTACGTCACCGATTTCCTGCAGCGGGCGCACGCCGCCGACGAACGCTATACGGCCCGCGATGGGATCAATATCGCGCGGTTCGCTATGAAGCTCGCCCACGGGTCGAACGGGTCACGTCCGGGAAACATGCAGGTAGACTCGGACATGCTACGGACCGCCATCGTGCAGACTCTTGGAGAAGAGGCCCTGCGCTATGTCACTCGAAACTGACATCAAGCTCGGCAGCCTGGAGCGCGGACGCGTCCGCTATTTCCCGGTGGTGCCGGGACGCGTGGAGTTCGCCGCCACGCTGCGGCGCCTTCTGCTGGCTGAAAAACCTCAGATCGTTGCCGTGGAGCTGCCCGGATTCCTGGAATCAGCCTACCGGCGCGCGCTGCAAAGGCTGCCGGAAATGTCGGTGATTCTGTGTACCTCCTCTTCTTCGAGCGACTCTGAGGAAGATCGACCGGTCTATGTTCCCGTGGAACCGGCCGATCCTTTCACCGAAGCTTTGCGCACGGCCGAGGAGATCGGGGCCGAGGTCATTTTCCTGGAGCCCGATACCCAGGAACGCCCGCATCTGCACGACCAGTGCCCGGATACGTACGCGGTGCAACGGATCGGCTTGGATCGCTACATCGAGAGTTATCGTGTGTGGCCTCAGCCTCGAACTGAAGAGGTGACGGCTCACGCTGCGGCCATGGCCTGGAAGCTGCAAGGAACTAATCCTGATTTACATACGCTTGTAGTAGTTTCGTTGAATCTGCTTGATCCGCTCCTCGACGCGATGGAGACGCCGCAGGAAGCGCCTTCGCGGCGGCTGTTGCGCCCCGAGACGCAGCTTCTCAATCCGCATCCGGAAAGCCTGGCCGAGATCACCATCGAGTATCCGTATTTGCAGGAACGCTATGAATTCTTCCGGCTGGATCTGGAGGGAGAAGTTCGTTTGGACAAGCCCCGAGTACAATTGGATCTCCTGCGCGAGGCAGCGGTTAAATACACCGAATCCACCGGAGAGAAGCTGACCCACTGGCAGAGGCGGACCATCGGAAGATATACGCGGAATTTAGCCCAAATCAGCGGCGATCTGGTGTCCAATGCCTACGATCTGGCCGTCGCCGCGCGCTCGGTAGTGGACGATAACTACGGCTGGGAAGTGTGGCAGATGGCCAATCGCTATCTGGCGCAACAGGATGCCTCGCCACTCGAAACCGTCCGGCTTACGGCTGGGGAGATCTGGCTGAACACCAAGCGGCTGCGCATCCGGCGCCGGCTGCCGCGTCCCAAGCAGCGGATGAAGCCCATCGGGCTCAAGCCCCGCAAGAAAGAGAAGGTTCCCGGCGAGTGGGCCAAACAAACCACGGGCGAGGCGATCTGCTCGTATCCGCCGGAAGATCTGGTGATCGAGGACTACGGCCGGTTTCTCAAGAAAAAGGCCAAGGCGCTCCTGTCTGAGGAGCGCGTGCGCGTTGAGCCGTTCACTACGTCGATCCTGGACGGCATTGACATCCGCGAGACGATCCGCAACTGGCATCAGCGCAAGATTTATGTCCGCCAAGCCGACCGTCTGGCGGGCGAGGTTGGCTCCGTCGTCGTTGTATTCGATGAAGACCGCGAAGACCGTTATCAGTACCTGACCACGTGGCTGGGCGAGCACCAAAACGAGTCCGACATGGCGTTTTACTCGACCCACCCGTTCGACAACATCGTGGGTCCGGGGATTGGCCGCGCGGAATACGGCGGATTGCTGATGACCCTGCCGCCGCGACGGCTGTTCGACGTGTGGTCGGACACCGATTACGACTTCGCGGAATCGAAACCCGAGCGTTTGTTAATGGCGGGTCTGGATTATTCGACCGAGCGGTTCGTAGTATACGTGGCGCCTAAGCCGCCGCGTTCGGTGTTTCGCTCCATTGCGGCGCATTTGAACCGCAAGATTCTGTACGTGCCGATCGGGCAGCTTTCGCCGACAAAGCTCAAGAAATTGCGCGTGGTGCACGTACTCGATAGCTACGATCGGCGGGAAGAGGCCAAAGACTACCTTTGGTAGGACAGGCGATCGGTAGGGCAGGTGATCTTGTCACCTGCCATCCTTAAACCGACGCCATGGCCGCCGTCGACGGTTCCGCTCCTTGAGGCGCGTCGTGACTAATGGGGTCGAAGCGGACGCTCACCAGTGAGGATAATCCTGGCTCCTGCATGGTGACGCCGTAGAGCGCCTGGGCCGCTTCCATGGTGCGCTTGGCGTGGGTGATCACGATGAACTGCGTTTCCGCCGACATCTCCTTCAGCAGCCGCGTCAACCGCTGGATGTTCGGCTCGTCGAGCGGCGCGTCCACTTCGTCCAAGATGCAGAACGGGCTGGGAGTGTAACGGAAAATCGCCATCAGCAGAGCCATCGCGGTGAGCGATTTTTCGCCGCCCGAAAGCAGGGCGATATTCTGCAGTTTCTTGCCGGGAGGCGATGCCATGATGTCGATGCCGCTGTCGGCAAGGTTGGTTTCGTCGGTCAGCCGCATTTCACCTTGGCCCCCTCCGAACAACGTGCGGAACATCTGGCGGAAGTATTCGTTGATCGCGTCAAAGGCTTCCTTGAAGCGGCGGCGCGACTCGACATCCAGCTCCTGGACCGCCTTTTCGGTGTCGCGAATCGAATCGAGCAGGTCCTGCCGCTGGGTGTTCAGGAAGTCGTAACGATGCTGCGCCTCCTGGAATTCTTCGAGTGCTTGCGGGTTCACGGGACCCAGTGCCTCGATGCGCGCGCGGATCTCCTGGGAGCGCTGCTCTACTTCAATAACACCGGATTCGTCGAGCGAAGTTTCCTCCGTGGCGGCAAGCTCCGCGGCAGACATGTTGAGATCCCGGCGGCTGGTTTCGTCTAAATAACGCAGATCTCCTTGCTTGCGGACCAGCTCCACTTCGATCGCGGAGCGGCGCTCCTGAGACGCTTGCGCATCGGCACGCAAAGCCTTGAGCGATTCGTCCAGCGCGGCCAGCGATGCGCGGCCCGCCGTCTCCGCCGCCGCCAGGTTTTCGACCCAAGCCACGGCCGAAGCGGTCTCATCGGCCAGGAGTCCGGCTTTCTGATCCAGTTCGATGTTGTCGGCCAGCAGCCGCGAGCGTTCCACGCCCATTCGCCCTAGCTCGCGCTCGAGCTCTTCGCGGCGGGCGACCATCTGCTGGATGTGCGCCTCGATTCGTCCCGCGGCCGTCTTTTCGGCGCGTAGCCGCTCGTCCAGACCGGCTAGTTCCGCCCGCACATGTGCGTGTTCCTCGCCGACGGAGTGAGCATGGGTCTGCAAACCCTCATACTCGCCGCGCGCAAGCTCCAGGGATTTCTCCTGATCGAAGCGTTCCTGCTCGCGTTGCGCCACGGCCGTCTGGCTCTGCTCGCGCTGCTGGCGGGAACGCTCGTCCTCCCTGGAAAGGCGTTCGAGCTCCAGGCGGGCCACCGACAGGCGCGAGCCGGAACGGGCGTATTCCTCGGCCAACTGGCGCTGCTCGTGATCGAGTGCGAGCGCACCTTTTTCCTGGTGTTGTTGTTGCGCGCGCACGTGCTCGAGCTCTTCAGACAGTTGCGCGGAACTCTTTTCGAGCTCTTCCAGTGATCCGGTCAGAACGTCGGATTCCCGCTCGCGTGTTTCCACCTGGGAGCCGAGCTCACGAAGTTCGCGCTTTAGCGCCAGCGGACCGCCACTCGACTTACGGCCGCCGCTTACGGCGTGGCCGTGATAGCTGACGCCATCCGGGAGCAGAAAATAATAGTCGGGATGTTCGGAAGCCAAACGCTGGGCCGCGGAGTGATCCTTGACCAGGAAGCATTTCCCCAGCCGGGGCAGGTAAAACAGTTTGTTGACGCGGAGCGCGTCTTCTAAACGTCCTGCAATTTCAGAATCGGACACAGTGGCGGGCAGAGGCGGGGGTGTTCGGCCGTCGTTGACCAGGAACGTCACGCGCCCGTCGGATTCGGCCCGCATCAGCTCCACGCCGCGCTCGGCTTCCGTCCAATCCGAGACGACTACGTACTCCAATTCCTCGTGCAGGAATGTTTCGCACGCTTTTTCCCAGGCTGGATCGGTGACCTCCACGAAATCCGCCAGCACGCCCGCGGGTTTGAATCCAGAAACCTGACCGTGTTCGATGGCGGTGAACAAACGCTTGACCGATTCGGTGGTATAAGCCCGATGCGAAAGAATTTCTTCCAGCGATTCACGGCGGGCCCTCTGGCGCGAAAGCGCGGCCCGCATCTCATCCAAATTGTGGCGAGCGGCGGAAACCGCGGATTGCCGCGCCTTCAGGTCTTCTTCCACGCGCTGGCGGCGGTCGGCCAGTGATTCCAGCTCCAGTTGCTGCGCCGAGAGCTTCTTGGATAAGTCCGCCTTCACCTGATCCAGGCGGCCCAGATCGGCCGATGCGATCTCCTCCTCTTTGCGGGCGCGCGCGGAATCGCGCTCGATCGCGGCGAGGTATTCGTCAATCTGCACGCCCTGGTTACGGAGCGTGGAGACTTCGCCCAGCAGTTGCAGAACGCGCATGCGGGCGGATTCGAGCCCTCTTTCGCGCTCCCGCATATCGTTCTGCAGCGTGTCGCGTTCGGCGGTTTTTGCGAGTAAGCGCTCGCGCAGGGATGCACTCTCCGCCTCCAGGCGCGCGATGGTTTCGGCGTGAGCGTTAAGCTCGGCCTGTTCCTGTTGCCGGTGGGTCTCCAGGTCCTGCGTTTCGGTTTCGTTCGCACTCAGGCGCTCATCGATCGCGCCAATCTGCTTGGCCTGCAGCTCCAGCCGGCCGCGCGTGCGCTCGCTTTCCAGATTCAATTCGGCGACCCGGGCGCGCGCCGCGGTCAGCTCGGCTTCCGTGCGATAGCAGGTTTCCTGAATTCGGGTGTGCTCACCTTCTTTTTCAAGAAGCTGCGCGGAAATCTCGCTGAACAGCCCTTGCGCCTGGCTCAGGTCGAGGGCCATGCGGGCCGCATCGCCTTCCAGCATTCGAAATCGCCCAGCCACTGCCTGGCGCAGGAAAGTCACCATCTCTCTGCGCAGCTCGTCATATCGCTTGGCTTTTGATGCTTGGCGTTTGAGTGAGTTCACCTGCCGTCCGACCTCTTCCAGGATGTCGAACACGCGCGAAAGATTCTGCTTGGCGCTTTCGAGCTTCGCCTCGGCCAGCCGCTTGCGCGTTTTGTATTTGCCGATGCCGGCCGCCTCTTCGATAATGGCGCGGCGGTCGGCCGGCTTGTTGGAAAGAATCTGGCCAATGCGGCCCTGCTCGATAATGGCGTAGCTTTCCGGGCCCAGGCCGGTACCGCTGAATAGATCCTGAATATCGCGCAGCCGGGCGGTCTTCCCGTTAATCAGGTATTCGCTTTCACCCGACCGGTACAGCCGGCGGGTGATCGTGATCTCTTCTGGATGTGCCGGGACGTGGCCATTGCCGTTCCCGTTCTCATTAACCTCATGGTGGCCGAGCGGGTCCACCATGCTCAACGTCACCTGCGCCATGCCGAGCGGCTTGCGTTCCCGCGTCCCGGCGAAGATCACGTCCTCCATCCGGCTGCCCCGCAGAGTCTTGGCGCTTTGCTCGCCCAGAACCCAGCTGATCGCGTCGCTGATGTTGGATTTTCCGCAGCCGTTCGGCCCCACGATGGCCGTAACCCCGGAGCCATGGAACTTCATCTCCGTGCGATCGTAGAATGATTTGAAACCGTGGATATCGACGCGCTTAAGCTTGAGCAATGCCAGCCCCTTCCATAAAAACCACGTTCACACCTTTACCAAGGGGGGAGGGTTGACTCCATCCTAAACCGATCGGAAGGCAAAGTAAAGCGGGCGAACCGCTGAATGTAGGGGTCTCGGCAATGGACCCCCTAGATATTGGGGTAGAGGTGGCGTAATAAACCATGCCGCATCCTGTCTTAGCGGGTAGGAAACGATGCTGCCAGCCAAGGTCGTAACAACGAGACACGAGGATCCCGTTCCCATTATCCCCAACACGGCGGATGAGATGTATCGCGAGCACCACACTATGGTGTTTCGCACGGCCTACAGGATCACCGGAAACACTGCCGACGCCGAAGATGTCCTGCAGACGGTTTTTCTGCGCATCGTCCGGAGAAACGACCGCCGGGATGAGTCGGCCGATGCCATCGAGCATCCCGAAAACTACCTGCGCCGGGCGGCGGTCCACGCGGCGCTCGATCTGGTCCGCGCCAGACGTGAGCCGGCGCCGGTGGATCTAGAACGGCTGCCTGCCACCGGAGGTTCCCGTCCGGACGACGGGGATCTCCGCGAACTTCTGCGACAGGCTTTGGCTGAACTCCCGGGGCGCTCGGCGGAAATCTTCACGCTGCGATTCTTTGAAGGGTTGACCAACCCCGAGATCGCCAGCGCCTTGGGAATTTCCTCGATCACGGTGGCCGTGACGCTGCACCGGGCGCGTAGAATATTGCAAAAGAAACTGAGGATGCACTGA
>Ga0210400_10003183_pt1 | contig 14657 bp, 8 predicted proteins | sample IncBWH26MmetaG_FD_155456 | JGI IMG/M metagenome (GOLD analysis project Ga0210400, IMG submission 155456) | Forest soil microbial communities from Barre Woods Harvard Forest LTER site, Petersham, Massachusetts, United States - Inc-BW-H-26-M | ecosystem: Environmental > Terrestrial > Soil >... | reverse complement strand
AGCGGCAGCGAAGAGCCTGTCCTGGAAGGAAACTGCTCCGCTGCTCTTCAGGTCCACGAGAATCACGCTGCTGGCTGCTCACGAGCCTCTGGAGGGTCAAAACAATTTTTGAACTGCCTGCTCTAGCATTTAGAAAATAGGTGCAGCTGGCCTTTTTGAAGGACTTGAAGCAATCTCGATTGGAACACAGGGCCAAACAGCTTGCGGAAAAGTTTTTTCCACCCAAGCACACGAGGCAAAGTAAGTGACATTAGGCTGAAGCCCGGTTGATCTTACAGGTTTTCAGCACGAGTAAATTCATGCCCTACTACAAGTCTCGCCCGCGCCACGGTCCACAAAGAATAAAAATGCCATAGCGGGTAGAGTCCTAAACAAACATCAAAGTGGTCCTACTGAGGTCGAGCTTCACTCATAGTCGAACAGCGTCATAAAACCAAAATCCATGTGTAATTGCTGATGGCAGTGGAATAGCGTCAGCCCTGGGTTATTGGCGACGAAATCTACGGCGACCTCCTGGTACCCTCCTACCATGACCACGTCCTTCAGGATTCCGGCGGTCGGAGTTCCCGCCAGATTCGTCAGCTCGAAGCTGTGCCGGTGAAGATGGATGGGGTGGATGTCATCGCTGGCATTGCGCATGTGAATGCGATACCGCTTGCCCTCCTTCAGGTGAAATGCTGCCGGAGCCATTTCGTTGGCCATTGGGTAGGCGACACCGTTAATGGTCCATCGGTTGAAGCCCTCTTCTGCAGCGTTTTCTTTTCTGAAGATCATCTCCAAGGTCTCGTCTGGAGGAGGCACGCTGGTGCCCGGTTTGGCAAAGCGGGCATAGTTCCAGCGAAAGCGAGGCGGCGCAATCCATTGCGCTCTCCCCTTATGTCCTGCATATTCCACGACGATGCCCATGCCGTGGCGACGGTCGTCATCTGCGGTGTCCCCCATGATCCAGACCCCTGGATGGTTCATCTGTACAACGGCCGAAACTCGTTCAGCGGTACCGAGCCAGAGCACCGGAACGCTCGCGGGACTTGGCACCGGATTACCGTCTAAGGCAACCACGTGAAAGGAATGGCCCGGCAAAGCGAGACTGCGAATCTCCGTGGCGCTGCCATTCAATACATGAAAGAGAACTCGTTCGCCCTGCTTCACGCGGATTGGCTCCCCATGGTGCGCCATCTTCCCGTTGATGGTGAAGGAGCCGTAGCCGACTTCATATCCATGCTGCATGCCCTTGGCAAGAGATGCCTTCATCTCCGATTCGCCCTGCTCTTCGAGCGCCTTCACCCGAGTCGCCGGGGAGAGGAAGTTCATCGCCATATCTCCGCCTCGGCTGAAGGTTGGCTCGAATTCCTTCAGCACCAGGAAGATCTCGCGGTCGTAGCTGCCCGGCTCACTCTTAGGTTCGATATAGACTGGCCCAACCTCGCCGCCGTACTGGCCGGCGTAAAGGTTGGCTCCGGCCCGATTGTGCGTGTGATAGAAACGAAAGCCCGCGGGTCTTGGAGTGAACACAATCCGGCGTTTCCCATGGGCCGGAATGAAAGGCGTCCCCTCTTCGGCTGCTCCGTCAACTTCAACCGGCACCATCTGGCCATGCCAATGCAATTGCTCTGGGACATCCGTTTCGTTATGCACCTCTACAATCACCTGCTGTCCTTCTTTCAGGCGAAGCAGTGGCCCTGGAAACTGTCCGTTATAGGTGGTCAGGGAAATAATGCGATTCTTCGCAATCTCTACAGGAGACGTTTGAATTCGAAGAGTGTGATTCGCCGGTCCGGAATGAGCGGCTGCATCTGGGGATGGGTTGTGCTGCATCGTCGTTCCGGTCTGGCCGGAGCCGTCTCGGCCCGATAGCAGGATTGCTCCAGCGGCCATCCCTGCGGTTTTTAGAAAAGTTCGTCGCGATTCCAAAAACTCTTTCATCGGTTCTCCTGACAGCCGTTCCATCATTATGGCATTTTTATTTTTTGCGTGACTGTGGCGCAGGCCACAGATGTAACGGGAATGGTTGCGCTAGCAGGTGATCTCAGCGAGCCGAAGGGCCCGTGCTGGCAGCTTAGAGAGGCTTAGACGATTTTTGAATTCTGGTGCCGAAGAAGGGACTCGGCAGGAACCGTGCAGTTGCAATCACTTAGCAGCGTAAGTCGTTGATTCCCCATAACCAGCTGGGGAATTTACCAGTGCTACTGGCAAAAACGGACTACTGAAAAACCGCTTTCTCGGTAGCCGCCGGTAGCCGTCAACGTTTATAGCCCGGACGGATCAGGGCGTAAAGTGGCGTCGTATCTTTTTTCCGGAGAGTTGTTAACGAAACTGTAGCGAAAGCCAAGCATTGACTCACTCGCAACATCATGGGAAAGGGGTCGACCCTTGGGGTACTGTCGGTGGTAGCCTCGAAACGCTTCCTTCCTGCTCCACGCGTTCGATCTTTAACGGCGACGTGGCACTGATTGTCACCACTATCGGACTGGTGCCGTTGGAGAAAGGCGGCCCATCGTAGCTGAACGAGTAGGTCTTCCGATCCCCAGAAAACCCACTCTTGCGGTTTCCTAAATGGGGCTCTCCCGCCACGAAGAAGGATGCGTCGTAAATCTCCGTGTTGCATGTGACGCTGAACGAAGTCGGAGTCGCTACGTCGGAGATGGACAACAAATTTAGCCGGAGCACATATGGGGCTGCTAAGGTCATTGGCTTTCCAACCTGCAACATAAACATCGTTCTAGGTGGTGCTGCGATTGGAGTGTGGAGGTCGACCATCATTCCAGGCCGCAAGTAGGGCACTGCTTGCTGTTGCTCCGGATTTCCTGTGATCAAATGTCGCAGTTCAGCTTCTAATGTCAGTAGGTCCTGCCGTATATTTAACGTGTCCTCTGGTCCTGTTTGCATCAGCGTCCGGATCTGGGTTTTCAACTCCAGCAACGCCTGTTCATTGTCGGCATCCTTGCGTGTTTGTTCGCGTTGCGCGACATTGTAGAGATAAATTCCGTAAGACGCGTATCCGATAGCCGTCACTCCCAATCCGATCCACAGAGGAATCTTCCACTTTCGCGGTATTCGCTCGCTGATATAGGGGACGAAGGAGGAAAGGAAGATCAAAATCCCGCCGAAGATTTCATATAGAGGGCGGCCCATTGAGAACTCCACCGTTGTCCTAATTCTATACCTCATGTGGACCGGGTGTTTCCGGAGAAAATTGTCGGCAATCCGGAGTTGGCCGGGCAAGAGCGGCCTTAACCGGAATCTGATCACAAGACAGCCATTCCTTTTGAGCTACTTTCCAAAACCAGAGATTCACCAGCAGTCCTTCCATGTGAGCTCTTTGCCACACGTCGAGGGATTGCTCCGACGTGCTCCCAGTTAATTTTTCGCTTTTCGTACAAAAGACCCGTCACGTATGGTTACGCCCACGCTGTTTACTACTTATGCAGCAGCGCGGAGGCATTGCTCTGACGGAAACGCTTTTCCCGCTCGGTCAACTCCTCGCCACACCCTGTGCGCTTGAGGCGATAGCGGATGCAAACTCTACCCCGGCCATTTGGGTGCTGCGTCATGCTGCCGGCGACTGGGGTCTGCTTGATGCTCATGACATGAAAGCGAATGCCGATGCGCTGAAGTCTGGCAGTCGGATTCTGTCTGCTTACATCCTGACCACGGGTGTGAAGATCTGGGTTATCACGGAAGACAGGATGATGAGGGAAACCGAGAGGCCACGACAATCTTGTTGCCGGAGGAATACTGAATGTACAAAATAGCTTGTCCCCGCACTTCAATGATCTTGATGCGCCCGCACAAGAGGCCGTGCCATTCTGATTGATTCTTAAATAGAGGCTGACTTGAGCCATGGACTTCTCCCTAAGGAGCCAATACTGGCTTTGGGACAAGTCCCGAGTTACGCGGTAGCAGTTTCTCGGTAGCCGCCTGACAAGTCACTGAAAAAGATCGGTTGGTGCCGAAGAAGGGACTCGAACCCCCACACCCTTGCGAGTACATGGACCTGAACCATGCGCGTCTGCCAATTCCGCCACTTCGGCACTTGGGATGCACCGGATAACAATGCGGTGCAATGAAAGGAGCGACTTGATTATTCTATCAAAAATTCTTCGTGCTCAGGAATTTGGGCGGATCGCGATCGTGTCTTAACCAAGTCACGGGATAAATTTTTCCTGACTGTAGGCTTTATGGCATTTTTAGAAATCGTGTAGCCACCTGGAGACAATCGAAGCACAACGTAAGCAGGCGTTGAGTACTGCCGTCATATGCCATCCAAATTTAGGGGTAAATTCTCCTGGTCACGCCTTAGTAATATTTATATAATCAGAAATTGAGCCGTTTTGCCGGCGTGAGCGGAGCGGGAGCCGGCAGGCGAAACCCTGAGCGGCAGCGAAGGGTCTATTGAAATCTGTGTCATCCGCGAGGACGTTAAAATTGAGGCGTTTAGGAGGCCTGAGCGAAGCAGGAGCCTCCTGCCGAAATCCTGAGCGGCAGCGAAGGATCGTATTAGCAGCCGTTTTGCCGGCGTGACCCTGAGCTCGTCGAAGGGGTGGAGCCGGCAGGCAAAACCCTGCCCCTGAGCTTGTCGAAGGGGAAGGATCTCTAGACAATCCGTGTCATCCGCGAGGACACTAACTTTCGTGGTCTTTTTCTCTCGTTGCCATTCGTGTGGGCGGTAGTTTTATATAGTTCCAATCAGGTACCCCCCACCCTTTCTTATACTCTATTACTACTCCAATACTATTTTGGACAAAAGAAGGAGCCAATTCGCGTTCATTCGCGTGAATTCGCGGCTAAAATCATCCGGCCTGTCCCGGTTCACGGTCTACATTTGGGGGGTAAATTCTTGGTTGAGTTTGATCTGGCGGAGGTGCGGTATGCAAGGCGTCACCCGCAAGGGTCAGGTTGGCACAAACGGCGTTCAAGTCGGCACCGGGATTGCTCAAGTCGGCACCAGCGGTCTTCAAGTCGGCACAAATCGGCCTCAAGTCGGCACAAAAATTAGCTCGTTCTCCATAACCCCAATGTTTTCAACGCGTCCGTTCAATGTGCCGGGGCTGGGATGCAGTTTTTGCAGTTTCTAAAAAACCAGACAGGGAAATGTAGCGGCGTAGCGGCTACTTCGGAAGTCTGCGGAGTATGTCTTTCTACCAAAGTTTCCCAACAGGGGTTTCTCACCGAACCGCTCTAATAATTTGGAACTGTAATTTTAATGTTTTTGTGCGAAAGTCTGATTTTGGGAATCCGAAGCAACGTGTTTTGTTATCAATCAATTGAAGAGAATCAACCTCTTGTTGCCAATCCCATATCTGCCTGGGACAAATTGCCCATTTCCGTCGTACAGGAGATAAGAGATATTTCTTAGTAAATTCACACAAATTTGCTGCAATCTTAGGGGAAATGGGTTATAACTCGTTAATCTTCCCCCAAAGTCCAGGGTACAGAAACACAAATCTCAGGGAGTTTTGGAATGGGCTCACAGTCCCAAGGCGCTGCCCGTGCAAGGGAGCAGTATGCAATCCCGGTGTTGTTGGTTGAGACGAGAGCGCTGCTGGAGAGCTTTGCTGATCCGGTTCTGCTCGTCGGTGCGGAGAACCACCGCGTTTTGGGATGGAACAATCGTGCCTTGGAGCAGTGCTCCTTCCCGCCTGACGAGTTGCTGCGCGGCGCGTTTCTTGATCTGTTTTCTCCTGAAAGTCGGCTGGAATTGGAGAACTGGCTCTTTGCCGCTGTCCCTGCCAGTCTTGAAGTCTTCGCGACCCCGGGCAACGGCCAGAAGCAGAAGTTCAGGCTGACGGCCCACCGGATGAACCAGCAGCAGGGAATTGCGTTCCTGATCGTGCTGGTTCGAATTACTGAAGCCCCAATTACTGAAGCCCCAATCATTGAAGCCCCGATCACTGAAGCCCCAATTGTTCACCACGAGGCAAATTCCAATCACGCCGTTGAGCTTCACCCTGGCGGAAAGCCAAACGGGAATGGGTTTTACAGTAGCGGAATAACAGACGCCCTCCGGAAGAGCGATGCCAGGTTCCAGGCCCTGGCTGAGAACACCCCTGCGGCGGTATTTATCTATCAAGGGCGGCGAGTTCTCTTCGCCAACCGGGCTGCGGAGCGGACCACCGGATACAGCCGCGAAGAGATGTATAGTCGCGAGTTTTGGAAAGAGCTGACACAGGGCTTCGGCCACGGCCTTGCGGCGGCCACCGACCCGAGTGCCCAGCAACAAGGCCTGCCGATCCCCGATCTTTACCTCAGTGATTCTCGGGGAGGCGATCTTCAAAGCCCTGATTTTCAAAGCCATGATTTTCAAAACAACGATCTTCAAAGCCACGATCTTCAAAACAACGATCTTCAAAATCGCCGTTACGAAGTGAAGTTTGTCACCAAGGTGGGAGACGTGCGCTGGTTGGATGTAATGACTGCGCCCATGCCCTATGAAGGCGGCGCAGCGACCCTGGCGGTGGCCATGAATATCACCGGCCGCAAAGAGGTGGAAGAAAATCTTGTTATCCAGAAAGCCTATTTGGAAAGGCTGATTGAGAGCGCTCCGGAAGCCATCGCAATTGTCAGCAGCCAGAATGTTATTTTGCGTGCCAATTGCGAGTTTGAGCGGCTTTTTGGATACCACCGGGATGAGGTCCTGGGTAAGTTGCTTGATCCGTTGATTGTTCCCGCCCACAAGATGCGGGAAAGTCAGGAGCTCACAGAGTTGAGCGACCGTGGTGAACCCGCCCATATAGAAACGGTGCGGCATAGGCGCGATGGCTCCCTTGTAGACGTCTCCTTCCTGGTCACGCCGATCAACCTGGGAGCGGGACAGATTGCGCATTACTGCATTTATCGCGACATCACGGACCGCAAACGGGCGCAGGAAGCCTTGGAGCGGAGTGAAGAACATTTCCGTTCCCTGGTGGAAAGCTCCTCAGACGGCATCGTGATTCTCAGTCCCGATGGTACGGTCCGCTATCAGAATCCATCGGTAGAGCGGCTCCTGGGTTATGGCGGAAACGAGCTGATTGGTACGAACTCTTTCAGCCTGGTCCATCCTGAGGATCTGCAAGAGGCATGGGCCGCATTCGAAGAAGCCTTGAAATCGCATCTCAAGCAACCTGTCGAACTGCGGTTGCGCGCCAAAAACGGGGAGTGGCGCGCTTTCGACGTCGTGGGCAGCCGCTTGCATGAAAGCGGTTATACCACCGGCGTGGTTGTAAGTTGCCGCGATCTGTCGGAGCGGAGAAAGACGGAGCGGGCGTTGTTGGAAAGCGAAGCCAAGTTCCGCGCTGTGGCGGAAACCGCCATGACCGCCATTTACATACTCAATGAAAACGCAAAGTGGATCTATGTCAATCCGGCTATTGAGGGAATCCTGGAATACACCCGTGACGAGTTGTTGGGTAGGTCTCCGGGCTGGGTGATCCACCCCGATCACAAAGAGTCAGCGGCCTTGCGGGCCAAGGCACGGCTCCAGGGTTTGGAGGGTTCAGGGCGACATGAGTTAAAGATTGTCACCAAATCCGGCAGGGTTCGCTGGCTGGATTACTGCGCCAACCTGATTGACTTCGGCGGCGAGCGGGCGATCCTGGGGACGGCCCACGACATTACTGAGTTAAAGCGCAACGAGCTGCTGCAACGCTCGTTATACCGAATCTCCGAGCAGGCCAGCTCAGCCGAAGATCTGGATACCTTGTATGCCTCGATTCACGAAATTGTGGGTGAGTTGATGGAGGCCAGAAATTTTTATATCGCCCTATGGGATCCGGCCCTCGAAAGGATTACCTTCCCGTATTACCGGAATGAGACGAACGACCAACCCCCCAGTTCCATGCCACGGGGAGTAGGCCTCACCGGATATGTCCTGCGCACTGGGACCCCGCTGCTGGCGACCAATGAAGTCGTGCAGAAGCTCGTGGATGCGGGAGAGATGTCGCGCTACGGGAAGGACTCGCGGCTATGGCTGGGCGTTCCTCTCCGCTTCGGGGGCAGCGTGATTGGTGTGCTGGCCCTGCAGAGCTACGACGAGAGCATTACTTATGGTGAGCAGGAAAAATACCTTCTGACATTTGTCTCCCAGCACGTGGCCAGCGCCATCCGCAGAAAACGCCATGAGGACGCCCTGCGGGAGTCGGAGAGCCGTTACCGTAGCCTGGTGCAGAGCGCCGTCCACGGCATGTACTACTCCAGCATCGATGACAAGTTCGAGTACGTAAACCAGGCCCTGGTCAAGATGCTTGGGTATGACAGCGAAGAAGAACTCCTGCGGCTGAAGCTTTCTACGGATCTTTATAGCAATCCTGAAGATAGAAAAGATCTCGTCGAGAAGTATCGAAATTGCACCGATGTTTGCTGGGAAGAGGTCCGCTGGAAACGCAAAGATGGAAAGACCATCCACGTGCGGGCCTCGGGACGGGCCAAGCTCAATGAAAAAGGCGAGACCACCGGCTTTGAGATGATCGTCGAAGATATAGGCGAGCGCCGCATGCTGGAAGAGCAGCTACGCCAATCGCAGAAGATGGAGGCTGTGGGCCGGCTGGCGGGAGGCATTGCGCACGACTTCAATAACCTTCTCACGGTGATCAAAGGCTACAGCGAGTTGATGCTCAATGAATTGAAAGAGGGCGAAGACTCTCTCCGCCTGGAAGGGGAGGAGATCAAGAAAGCGGCCGACCGGGCGGGTGGGCTGGTCCGGCAGTTGTTGGCCTTCAGCCGGCGGCAGGTGCTCGCTCCCAAAGTCCTTGACCTGAACGCGCTGGTAGTCAACATGGATAAGCTGCTGCGTCCTCTCTTGCGGGAAGACATTGATCTGCGCACCGTCTTGCAGCCAAACCTGGGGTGGATCAAGGCCGATCCCGGACAGATGGAGCAGGTCATCATGAACCTGGCGGTAAATGCCCGCGACGCCATGCCCCGGGGAGGCAAGCTGACCATCGAGACCACCAATCTGGAGCTCGATCCCGTTTACGTCCGCGAGCATGCGGAGATGAACCTTGGCCAATATGTGATGCTGGCCGTAAGCGATAGTGGCATCGGCATGGACGAGGCCACCCGCAGCCGGGTCTTTGAACCGTTCTTTACCACCAAAGAAAGCGGTCAAGGTACCGGCCTGGGGCTCTCCACCGTATACGGAATCGTGAAGCAAAGCGGCGGTTACATCTGGGTGTACAGCGAACCGCGACGGGGGACGACCTTCAAGATCTATCTGCCCCGTGTGGATGCCCAGCCGGAAGCCATAAGAAATCCGGAGAGCGCATTCGCCGGCTACCGTGGAACCGAGACCGTACTGCTTCTGGAAGATGAAGACGGAGTGCGAGCGTTGATCCGTCACATGTTGCGCAAGCAGGGATACACCGTCCTGGAAGCCAAGCACGGCAAAGAAGCCATTTTTCTCTGCGAACAATACAAAGGCGCGATCCATCTTCTGCTGACGGATGTGGTGCTGGAAAACATGAGTGGCCGCGAGGTAGCGGAACGCCTCTCAATCATGCGGCCCGAAATGAAGACCCTCTACATCTCCGGCTACACCGACGACGCAATCGTCCACCACGGAGTCCTAACCTCCGAGATGCCGTTCCTGCAAAAACCCTTTACCGCGCAGGGACTGATCAAGAAGGTAAGGCAAGTCATCGATTCAGGGGATCGGGTGATCGGTCTATCGGGCGATGATTGAAGAAATGGTAGATCGGGAGATCGGTTCATCGGGCATCGGGTGACCGGAAACTGCTAGCTTCTGGCTGCTAGCTAGCGACGATAACGGAGGCAGAAAGAAAATCAGTGTCATCCTGAGCGGCAGCGAAGGAACTGCCCCGCTGCACTTGAGGGCCTACACAACTGTTGGGGATTGGTGCATTGGTGACACGATCTAGCTGATCTCGGAACGGTCTAGCGCGCCAAGCTAGCAGCTCTCTCGATCCCCCGATTCTTACCGGTTCGGATTGCCGGTAGCCGTGCGCGAAGCGGGCGTGGTAGAGGCAACGGCATCTGGACTACTCCCGGTCTCCAGGTTCAGTAATCTCTTTTCGGAGGTATGGTCCGGGCCAAGTCCCAGCTTGATCAAAGCGCGAGAGTCAGGTGTGATCTTGGATTGCCACTGGTTGTCGCTCTGATACCGTGCCATGGCGTTCTGCGTGCGATCATCCCATTTTCCGGTAGGTTTCCCATCCAGGTATTTTTCGCGGATCAATGCTTCCTGGATAGCTAAAGCACGCTCTGACTGAATGCTTTGCTGGCCATGGCGTTTCCAGGCGCCGCGCTTCACCCGTGCGGAATGGCGATGTTTTGAAGTGGAATGCTGTCCTGATTTGGCGGAAGGGCTGGAGGCGTGGGAAGTCGTGTGTTTCTTGGTCTTCGCCTCGGTCAGGGCGGCGCACAGCATGAGTGCCGCGGTGAAGGCTAGCAATTTTCGGATTGGCAAACGCAAAGCTGTTACCTCCATAAAGATGAGGGCTAAGCGCCGGAACATCATGTCATGTTTGATGCTCCAGCGCCATGGGTGTGTCTACCGAGTTGGTTACGGAAGGGTACCGGACAAGAAGACATTACCGGCGTTCTGGCCCCGGCCCTGTCGTACCAGGAAGATCACATCTTGCCCACTCTTGAGCTGTGAGGTTATCTTCCGGAAGTCCTCTTCGCTGCTTACCGGATGTCCGTTGACCTTCAGGATCACAAAGCCGCGCTGCACGCCGACGTCCTCCGCAAAAGAGTCGGGCTTCACGTCGGTCACGATCACGCCTTTGCCTCCCGAGATTCCCAGTTGCTCGGCTTGGTCTGATGTAAGGTTGTGTACCGTGATACCCAGTTTGGCCGGGGCGGCCTCGCCTTCAGGAGAGGACGCATCGGCCTCTTCCGTGCGGTCGCCAAAGAGCTTGGCGCGGTCCACAACGGTCACGCCGATGTCTTTCTGCTGGCCGTTGCGCATCAGTGTCAGCGTGATTTTGCTGCCCGGCTTGGTAGCTGAAATCAGGCTCACCAATTCGTCGCCGCTCTTCACCGGCTTGCCATTCACGGCGGTGATGGTGTCTTCCGTCTGCAAGCCCGCCTTTTCCGCTGGCGTGCCGGGGCGGACATTGGAGATGGTCACGCCTTTGCCGTACGTGCGCTCCATGGCCGGGTTAGGCTGGGCATTGAACTCAACTCCAATCGAGCCGCGCGAAACACGATGATCGGGGTTCTTTGTGAGCTGTTCGTAAACATCGCGTACGGTGTTGGAGGGCATGGCAAATCCCACGCCTTGATAGCCGTAGGACTGGGTAAAGATGGCGGTGTTGATGCCAATTACTTCGCCATTCATGTTGACCAGCGGGCCGCCTGAGTTGCCGGGATTGATGGCCGCATCGGTCTGAATAAACGATTGGAAGGAACGCGCGGGATTGATGTTGCGTCCCTTGGCGGAGACAATGCCGGCGGTCACGCTTTCCTGCAGGCCAAACGGACTGCCAATGGCCAGGACCCAATCGCCCACGTTGGCCGTGTCGGAATCTCCCAGACGCGCTGGAGAAAGCGTCTTGTCTTTAGGAGGATCAATCTTGATGACCGCGAGATCGGTTTCCCGGTCAGAGCCAATGACCTTGGCGTCATGCAACACGCCTGGTGGCTCGTCCTTGAGTTGAACGCGGATGCGGTCGGCGCCATCTACAACGTGAAAATTGGTGATGATAAAGCCGTTGGAATTCAGGATCACGCCGGAACCAAGAGAACGTTCGCGTCCTCCGTCAGGGCCCTGGAATGGGCTGTCGTCCTGTCCGCCTTGGCCACCCTGTCCACCCTGTCCACCCTGACCGCCGAAAAAGCGGTCAAAGAAGTCCTGGAAGGGGTCCTGCCCTCCGCCATCTGGATTATTGGGGGTGTTAGGCCGGCGCATGCGGCGGCGTGGTTTGGGTGTGGACTCTGAATTGATATTCACTACGGCAGGCGACAGCTGCTTGGCGATCGATCCGAATGTGTTGCTGAGCTGCTGTGGGCTCTGCATTTTGGGCAGCAGAGTCGCATCGGCTGTCGAATTTCCTTTGACGCCGCTTTTGCTCAGCACTGTTCCAATCAGGATGCCCACGGTCAGAGTAATCAGGATCACGACCGTAGAAAGCACCTGCTGGCCCTTTATGCGTGCGGTTAAAGCGGCAAAGCGAGAATTCATAACTGACTTTCCTCCGGGCTTTTGCGCAATCCTAGATTATAAATGGAAACCACTAAGTCTGTACGGGATGCTAACTCGTTGGTAATGTTCGGGAAGCATCAACAGATTAGACGCAATCCAGCGGCCTTTCGTTACCCGGCTGCGGCTCTGGCTGGCGACTGGCTTCCAACTGAGTTGCTTCAAGCTGAGATGATTCGAGTTGAGATGGCCTGGCGAGCAATGCCGAGATCAATACCCCTGCCAGAATCAATAGAGCCCCTACTCCAGCTCTGATTCCTAACCTTTCTTTCATCACGATCAGGGAGGTTAACCAGGCAAAGACCGGTTCAAGCGTAAAAATCACCGCCGTATGGGTAGCCGGGATAAATTGTTGAGCCCAGGCCTGTAAGCTGAATGCCACAGCCGTGGGTAAGGCGCCGGTGACCAGAATGGCCGCCGCCAGCTTGACGGAAGGCTGCAGATGAGGTGTTTCCACCAGGGGAGCTGCGACCCCCATCAGCAGGGCTGCCACTGCGATCTGGATAGTCACGATTTGCTGAAACGGAAAACGCTGGGTGGCGGGCCCCACCACAATGAGCTGAAGGGCAAACGCAACCACCGCTATAAGGGTGAGCAGGTCGCCGGCATTGACTTTGGCGAGATCCGCAATTCTGCCATCCCCTGCCGGAACCGTCATAAGAAACAGGCCTGCAAGCGCTGTCGCAATGCCCGTAATGCGCCACAGGTCGATCCGGATTCGCCAAAAGACCAGCAACAGCAGGGGGACGAGCACGAAGGAGCTGCTGGTAAGAAAAGCCGATTTTGAGGGTGTTGTCAGGTTCAGGCCGGTTGTTTGAAACGCGTAGCCCAGGAACAAAAGCACGCCAACCGAACAACCGGCATACAGGGACGGTCTGGTCAATGTGGGCAGGGACTTGCGAAAAACCAGCACCAGAAATACGGCCGCAACGGTCATTCTGATTGCGGTAAACGTCAGGGGCGAGGCAAATTGCAGCGCTGCCTTCACCACGACAAAGGTCGCGCCCCAGATAAGGGTCGCCAGCACCAGCAGCAGATGAGCTTTAAGGGAGCGGGACATGTAAGTTTAGATCAACACCGTTTACTCACTTCTAAGGATTCGAATTATCTATTTAAGCAATGCGGAATAGCGTGCGGAACAGTGAATCCAAGCTCCGGAGAGAGCATTATTGCAGACGGCATGAAGAAGGAGCGATCAAGATTATCGCGGAGCGCAGCCGCCCTCGGTTGCGGGGGATTGATTTTGCTTTTTGATCACCCGATCTAAGCCTGCACTGAGGTGCGCCGAAGTGATCACCCGATTCTTACAGTGCCACAGTATGTTTGGATGCGCTCTGTTCCGCCTCGTTCTGGCCACACAGGATTCGTCTATGAAACAATTGAACGATTTCATTTTTTTTATTTCTCAAGGAGAAAAGTTGAATGGCGAAAGTTGCCGGTGAGAAGCTGCTGAGCGAGGCGATTCGGGAGCGCCGCGCCACTCAGAATTTTGAAGACGTTGCTATTCCCGAGGCCGATCTGGAGAAGATCGTTCGGGCCGGGCTGGAAGCGCCCAGCGGTTACAACCTGCAACCATGGCGGTTTATCGTGGTGCGCGACCGCGAGCACAAAAAGAAGCTGCGTGAAGCGGCCTTTGGCCAGCCCAAGGTGGAAGAAGCCAGCGCGGTGATTGTGGCGTGTGGTGATCCCGACGGCTGGAAAGAAAGTGACCTTGAAGAGATGCTAAAGCTGGCCAAGGAGCACGGCTTTGGAAGCGATCAGGATCACGATGCGGCGCGCAAAGCCGTCTCCGGCTTTCTGGGTAGCGCTCCAGGAAAGGTAGGAGGAGTAGAGCCGTCCTTTGGACTGTGGGTTAACCGCCATGTGATGATCGCCCTGACTACCATGATGTGGATGGCCGAAGCTCTGGGTTATGACACAGCGCCCATGGAAGGCTTCTTGGAAGACAAAGTCAAGGAAGTGTTGCATATCCCGCAACGCGTGCGGGTAGTGGCCCTCCTGGCAATCGGACGGCGCAAAGGTCCGGACAAACCCTATGGCGGACGCTTCGATACTTCGCGCACCGTATTTGCCGACGAATGGGGTAAGAAAATCTGGTGAACGGGACCCCGATAATGTTTCCGGCTTAAATGCAGATCCAAGGCGTTCTACCCAAATCTCCAGGCGTTGCCCAATAGACGGCTTTAAAGGCCATTGATTCGGTTTGCCTTAAAAGTTTGTACATTAGGAGGCGCTTGCGACGTTGCACTCAGACTCTTGGCATAAGTTCCATTTTTCAATGACGCACCGCATTACTGATCGGACGACCAAAACCTCTACTGCGAGGCCCCATGCGTATTTTTAGATCCTTCGTGCTGGCCATAATTGCTGTCCTGCTGCTGCAACCGGTTTCCGGGAACCCGGCTTTAGCCTTCCAGCAATCTCAGCAAAAAGATGGTCCCGGCGCATTTACAGACCAGATTGTCACCCGCCTCCTCGACCAGATTAAAGAAGGACTGGAAGGGCACATGGCAAAAAA
>Ga0210400_10003181_pt1 | contig 14661 bp, 13 predicted proteins | sample IncBWH26MmetaG_FD_155456 | JGI IMG/M metagenome (GOLD analysis project Ga0210400, IMG submission 155456) | Forest soil microbial communities from Barre Woods Harvard Forest LTER site, Petersham, Massachusetts, United States - Inc-BW-H-26-M | ecosystem: Environmental > Terrestrial > Soil >... | reverse complement strand
ATGGGCCGGATGCGGCCCGGCTGGCGGATTCCTTTTCTCCTTTTGTGGAGACGGTGGACGAACGCACTGCGGTGTTCTCGGTGACTTCGCGCCAGCTCGGGAGATTGAAGGGCATGCAGGCTGCCGTGGCCGCCACCGCGGAAGCCGCGATCCTGGCGGCGCGGAATCTGCCCGGCTACACTTTCATCGCGCCGGGCCAGGAAGCGCGCGGCCTGGGTGCACTATCGATCGACGCGCTCCCGCCCGATCCTGAACTTTTCCAGACGTTCCATCTGTGGGGGATTCGTTCGCTGGAAGATCTGGTGCGCCTTCCGAGCGACGCTTTAGCGTCGCGTTTAGGTGCCCGCGGTCTGTGGCTGCAACGCTTGGCCCGCGGGGCATTTGATCGGCCTCTACGACCGCAACTTCCGGCGGAAATCTATGAAGAATCGGCCGATCTGGATCATCCCCTCAAGCTGCGCGAGCCTCTACTGTTCCTGATTGCGCGCTTTCTGCACGATTTGACGGCACGGCTGAAATCGCAGTCATTGGCGGCTGCCGCCCTACACCTCACCCTTAACGGCAACCAAAGGACGCATAGCCTACCTTTCCCGACGCGCGATGTGAAGCTGCTGCTGAAGCTGGTGGAGCATTCCCTCGAACGCCAGCCGCCCGAGGCGCCCGTCGCCAAGATACATCTGCAACTCATCCCCACCGAGCCGCGCCGCATCCAGCACGGATTGTTCACGCCCGCCGCACCGGAACCGGAAAAACTCGAGCTGACGCTGGGTAAGATCCGCGGGCTGGTAGGTGAGAAGAACGTCGGTTATCCGGAGTTATTCGATACGCACCGGCCCGGTTTTGCTCGACCGGCTGAAAGCCGGTCCTACCTGCCATTTCGATACTTTCGGCCGCCGCTCGAGGCGCGGGTTACTTCCGATCGTTTGTGGACCCGGATGTTTCAGGGCAAGATCGTGCAGATCGCCGGGCCGTGGCGATCGAGCGGCGACTGGTGGCATCCCGATACCTGGAATCGTGACGAATACGATCTCGCGCTGAGCGACGGCGCACTGTACCGCATTTATCTGGATCGAGCGCCAAAGAAGTGGTTCGTAGAGGGCGTGTATGACTAGCTTTGTCGACTTCCACACCCGCTCGGCATTCAGCTTCCTCGAAGCCGCTTCCCTGCCCGAAGATTTAGTGCAGCGCGCCGCCGACCTTGGCCACTCTGCCATGGCGCTGATGGATCGCGACAATTTGTGTGGGGCGCCGCGTTTCTACATGGCGGCGAAGAAGATCGGCGCCAAAGCGCACATCGGCGCCGAAATCACCGGCGAGGACGGCGATCTGTACCCGCTGCTGGTCGAAAATCGCACTGGTTATCAGAATCTATGCCGGCTGATCACGTCCATGAAACTCCGTTCGCCCAAAGGAGAAGCGGCCGTTTCGCAGGAAGAGATCTATCGGTTCTCGAGCGGCCTGGTGTGCCTGACCGGCGAAGGTCTGCCCACGCGCCAGCGCTTTGACAAACTTGTGAGCCTATTTGGTCGCGGCAATGTGTACGCCGAGCTCCAGCGGCACTTCCATCGCGATCAGGAAGCGCGCAATCAGGCTGTGATCGAGCTGGCGCGATCCATGCAGCTGCCGCTGCTGGCGACCAACGGCGTGCGCCACGCCACTCCTGAGGAACGCGAGCTGGCCGATGTGCTCACCGCGGTCCGCCACAAAACCACGGTCATGGCGGCGGGACAGCTTCTGGCGCGCAATTCCGAACGCTATCTCAAATCGCCGCGGGTGATGGAAAAATTGTTCTCCGATGTTCCCGAGGCCATCGCCGAAACCGCCGAGCTGTCGGCGCGCCTCGATTTCACGCTGGCCAATCTGGGCTATGAATTCCCCAAATATCCCGTGGGACCCGGGGAAACCATGAACTCGTTTCTCCGGGAGCGGACTGAGGGAGGAGCGCGTGAGCGTTTCTGCCCCTATACAGAAAAGGCTCGCCGCCAGATCGAACGCGAGCTGGCGTTAATCGAAAAACTCGACCTGGCCGGCTATTTCCTCATCGTCTGGGACCTGGTCGATTTCTGCCGCCGCGAGAAAATCCTGGTGCAAGGGCGCGGCTCGGCCGCCAACAGCGCGGTGTGTTATTCGCTGGGGATTACGGCGGTGGATCCGGTCGCGATGAAACTACTCTTCGAGCGGTTTCTCTCTGAAGAACGCGGCGAAATGCCTGACATCGATCTCGATCTGCCTTCAGGCGACCAGCGCGAACGCGTGATCCAGTACGTCTACCAGCGCTACGGAGCTCGCGGTGCGGCCATGACGGCGAATGTCATCACGTATCGCGGGAAATCCGCGGCGCGCGATGTCGGCAAAGCTCTGGGCTTTCCGGCCGAGGCGCTGGACAAACTCTCTTCCCTGGTCGCAACGTGGGGCTGGCGCGATCCCGACGACACTGCGTTGCGGCAATTCCAGCAGGCAGGCTTCGATCTGAAAGACTCTCGTATTCAGAAATACCTGTCCCTGTATGTGGCCGCGCAAAACCTGCCCCGGCACCTGGGCCAGCATTCCGGAGGCATGGTGGTCTGCCAGGGTCAGCTCGATGCCGTCGTTCCACTGGAACCCGCGACTATGCCTGGACGCGTTGTGATCGAGTGGGATAAAGACGACTGCGCCGATTTAGGGCTCATCAAGATCGATCTTTTGGGGCTGGGGATGATGTCGGTGCTGGAGGAATCGCTTGAGCTGATCCGCGAGCATTATCCTGAACCGGTCGATCTGGCGCATCTGCCGCAGGATGACAAGAAAGTGTACGAGACACTACAGAAAGCAGACACCATCGGGATGTTTCAGGTGGAGAGCCGCGCGCAGATGTCGTGCCTACCACGGCTGAAACCGAAGGAGTTTTATGACATCGTTGTGCAGGTAGCTATCATTCGTCCCGGTCCCATCGTGGGTAAGATGCTGCACCCCTATTTGAACCGGCGACAAGGATATGAAGAGGCCGCGTGCCTGCATCCGTCACTGAAAGAAGTGTTGAAACGAACTTTGGGGGTCCCGCTGTTTCAAGAACAGTTACTCCAGATCGCGATGATCGCGGCGAATTTCACCGGCGGCGAGGCCGAACAACTCCGCCGCGCCATGGGCTTCAAGCGCAGTGAGGCCCGCATGCGCGACATCGAGACCAGGCTGCGGAGCGGCATGACGACGAACGGCATCCTGGGCGAGACGCAGGATCGCATTGTGCAATCGATCACTTCTTTCGCACTTTACGGGTTTCCCGAATCGCACGCGGCCAGCTTCGCGCTGATCGCCTATGCCAGCGCGTATTTGAAGTGCCACTATCTGGCGGCATTCATGGCGGCTATGCTGAACAACCAGCCCATGGGATTTTATCATCCGGCCACGCTGGTGAAAGACGCGCAGCGGCACGGGCTGCACTTCCGGCCGGTGGACGTGCAGCAATCGTCCTGGAAGTGCACGTTGGAGGGCGATGTTGTCCGATTGGGGCTCAACTACGTGCGCGGAGTGCGCAAAGAAACGGCCGAGGCGATCGTCGCGGCGCGACCGTTTTCATCCATCAATGATGTGGTGCGCCGCGTGCGCGGTTTACGTAAGGATGAGTTGCGGATGCTGGCCGAGGTCGGCGCGTTAAATTCGATGGGAGGAAATCGTCGCGATGCGTTGTGGGAAGCCGAGCGTGCGTTACGTCCGGCGGGGCCGTTATTTGAAGCCGTCCTAGAGGACGGCCCTACTTCGCCTCTGAGTGCAATGACCGTCTCCGAGCGCATTCGCGCCGACTTCTATGGCACTGGCGTGACCATCGGTCCGCACCCCATGAAACTGTATCGTGACGGCCTGCGCACGCGTGGAGTCGTGGCCGCCGAAGATCTACAGTACGAAATGCACGGCCGCCTGGTGAGGGTGGCCGGATGCGTGATCTGCCGCCAGCGCCCGGGAACGGCTAAAGGTTTCATGTTCCTGAGCCTGGAGGACGAGACCGGCATCGCCAACGCCATCGTCGAGCCGGACTTGTTCGATGCCTTCCGCGAGACGCTGGTCACCGCGCCCTATCTGCTGGTGGAAGGCATCCTGCAAAACCAGCAGGGAGCGATTTCGGTCAAGCTGAACCGCGCCGAGCCTCTTCAATTCGAGGTAGCGCAGGTGCCGTCACACGACTTCCGTTAGCCGCAAATAAACGCGAATGAACGCGAATACGATTTCCGTTCATTTGCGGACGCTGGGCACGCCGTGCAACATCCCCTCCACACTGATATCCTCGTCGATCTCCGGCCAGTGCATACCCTCTCCGCTCCCGATAATTCGAAATCTTGCCCGCTGCGCGGGAGTAGCCTCAGATAACCGCCAGGACCACGCCAGGGGCACACGGATGACGCGGCCGTCCGTCAGATTCGCGATGATCTTAAGCTTCGTCACGCAGACGTCTTGAATGCTGCCCACGTCACGATTCTACGTTGAATAGATATTTGCGTTCATTCGCGTTCATTTGCGGCCATACTTAAAAGAGTGTCCCCCGCCCGCGAGATAGCCTTCCGAGTACTCCAGCGCGTTCACGGCGGCGGCTACGCCACCGACCTCCTGCGCCGCGAATCGGCCGACCCGCGCGACCTTGCCCTGGCCGAAAGCATCGTACTGGGCTGCCTGCGGTATCAAGCGCAACTGGATTACTTGATCGAATTCTTCTCCGGCCGAAAGCAGCTCAAGCTCGACGACGTAGTGCGCATTGCGCTCCGCATGGGCATCTACCAACTGCGCTATCTGGACCGCGTTCCGGCGCACGCCGCGGTGGCCGAAAGCGTCGATCTGGTCAAGCAGGCCCACAAGCGCTCGGCCGCCGGATTCGTCAACGCGGTGCTGCGCAAGGTGAATCGTAAGCCGGTTGCGTGGCCGGACAAAGCCACCGAACTCAGCATCCCGGCCTGGATGCTGGAGCGCTGGCGGCAACAATATGGGGAGCAAGCCGCAATCGCGGCCGCCCGTGCCGCACTCGAACAGCCCGAAACCGCGATCAATCCCGATACCGGCCGCCAGCAGGACCCCGGGGCGCAGTCGATTGTGCCGCTGCTCGAAATCCAGCCGGGTATGACCGTGCTCGATCTCTGCGCGGCTCCCGGAAATAAAACCTCCCAGGCTTTGGCGATGGGAGCACATGTGATGGCCTGCGATCGATATCTTAAGCGGATAACGGCCGTTCCCGCCGAAGCTCGGCGTGTAGTCCTGGACGCCGCCACTGCCCTGCCCTTTAATGCCAAGTTCGACCGGATCCTGGTGGACGCGCCGTGCTCCGGAACCGGAACGCTGGCGCGTAATCCCGAGATCAAGTGGCGGCTGCGCCCCAACGACCTCGCGCGGTTCGCCGGCCTGCAGCGTAAAATCCTGGAAAATGCGCTCCCGAGCCTGACGCCCGGCGGACTCCTGGTCTATTCCACGTGTTCGCTGGAGCGGGAAGAAAACGAAGACGTCATCGCTAGCTTGCCGGTAGCCGCCACTCATCTCCGCCTGCCCGGCCGCGACCCCGGCGACGGGTTTTTCGCCTCTGTTATAAGCGTTTGCTAACATTGAGGGTAATCGATCATGGTTGAGATTCTGCCATCGATTCTCTCGGCTGATTTTGCGCGCCTGGGCGAGCAGATCGCCGCGCTCGAGGCGGCCGGTTGCCGCATGTTCCATGTGGACGTGATGGACGGCCACTTCGTGCCCAACATCACCATCGGACCACCCGTTGTACAATCGTTGCGACAAGCCACGCGGGCGATTCTGGACGTCCACCTGATGATCGAGGATCCGGACAAGTACGCGCCTGCGTTCATCCAGGCGGGCGCCGACCAGGTTTTGGTGCATCAGGAGGCCTGCAGGCATCTGGACCGGACCCTGCGCATGATCCGCAGCGAGGGAGCCAAGGCCGGGGTGGTGATCAATCCGGCCACGCCGGTGGCCCTGCTGGACGACGTTTTGGAGGTCGCCGACTACGTCCTGGTGATGAGCGTGAATCCGGGGTTCGGGGGCCAGCAGTTCATCCCCAACGCGCTCCGCAAGGTGCGGCAGCTGGCCGCCCGCCGCAAGGAACGGGGATTGCATTTCCCCATCGAGATCGACGGTGGCGTAACCCCGGAAAACCTTGGCATGATTATAGATGCGGGGGTCGAGTGGGTAGTGACGGGGTCGTCTATTTTTCACACTGTGAATCCGCCGACCGCATTCGAAGAAATGCGCCGGATCGCCGCTCGCGCGCGCGATGCCGCGACCGCCATTCGGGTATAGTTCTAAGAGGTTCTAAATGAGTTTTTCGAAATCGTCCTTGAACGCAAAGCTGGCCGTGCTGGTGGCCGCGGCCCTGGCCGTCAGTTCCTGCGCGTATAAACACAAGAAATACGAAAATCCGATCACGGCGCAAACCCAGCAGCCGGATAAGATCCTGTTCGATAAGGCGATCAAGGACCTTGAAAAGGGCCGCTACGAAATCGCCCGCATCACCCTCAACACGCTGATCAACACCTACGAATCCAGCGAGTATCTGGCCAAGGCCAAGCTGGCCACCGCCGACGCCTGGTATCGGGAAGGCGGCGCTCGCGGCCGGGCTCAGGCGGAAGCCGAGTACAAGGACTTCATCCTGTTCTATCCCACCATGCCGGAAGCGGCGGAATCGCAGGAAAAGCTCTGCATGATCCACTACCAGCAGATGGACAAGGCTGACCGTGATTCCAATCAAGCACTGCGGGCCGAGCAGGAATGCCGCCAGCTCCTGGTTCAATTCCCCAATTCCAAGTTCGCTCCGGAAGTGGAGCAGCTTCTGCGAAACATACAGGAAAACCTGGCCGAGAGCGAAATGGGGGTGGGCGATTTCTACCATCGCCGCGGCAGCTTCGCATCGGCCGCTAACCGGCTGGGCGGGGTAGTGGACCAGTATCCGCTCTATAGCCGCGCGGATGAAGCGCTGTGGGAGGAAGGCGATTCCTACACGCGCCTGGGACCGCGTTTCCGCCAGCAGGCCGGCGATACCTACGCCCGTCTGGTCCGCGATTATCCGCTGAGCGAATACGCCGATCAAGCCAAGTCGCGGCTGAAGACGCTGGAGATGCCCGTTCCGGCTCCCGATCCGGCGGCCGAAGCGCGCATGCGGTTTGAAAAAGAGAATCGTACACATCCGGGCATGTTCCGCCGGCTCACCGGATTTGTCCGGCAGAATCCGGACACCAGTACCGCCGCGAAATCCGGCACTCCGCAGATGAATCCGCCCAAGCAGAGCATTCCCGTGACGGTTCCCGTTCCAGGCTCGCAGGCGGGGTTCCAGGGAGACGTCACGGTGGCGCCGGTGACGGATCCTTCCGCTCTGGAGAATAATCCGGACGCACGCCAGCAGGCGCCGCAGCCCGCGAAGCCGAAACCCTAGTGCGTCCGCTGCCATTCTTCGACAGGCGACAAGATCGCCTGTCCTACGCAACCCCATGAGCACCATCCTGCTGGCGGACGACAGCCCGCACGCCCAGCGGATGGGCGAGCGCATTCTGCGCGAGGAAGGCTTCGAGGTCTCGAGCGTGGCGGATGAGGCTGCCGCGCTGGCGCGCCTGGCGGAGAGCGATCCGGATCTGGTGATCGTGGATGCGTTTCTTCCCGGATCGGGCGGGTTGGATCTCTGCCGTTACGTCAAGAAGTTCCATCGCCATGTGCGCGTGATCCTTACCGCGGGACAACTCGAGACGCTGGACGAGAAGGACGCTCATGCGGCCGGCTGTGACGCGGTGCTGCGCAAGCCATTCGAAGCGTCCGTGGTCATCGGAATCATCCGCCCTCTGGTTCAGGAAGCGAAGCTGGCCCGGGGACTGTTTGCCGAAGCGCTGGCTGCCGCGCGACCCATGCCGGTATCGGATGCGCTGACGGCTCCGGCGGTACATGCCGCTCCCGATCCGGAGCGCATCCAGGCCGCCATTACCTTGGCACTGGACGCCGCGCTTCCCAATCTGGTCCGTGAAATTACCGAAAAAGTTCTGGTAGCCTTAGGTCACTAGGCGCTCCGTCTACCCACATGCCTGATAACAGTTTTGACGTGGTATCGAAAATCGAGCTGCCGGAGGTAAGCAACGCCGTGCAGCAGGCGCTGAAGGAACTCCATCAGCGCTATGACCTCAAAACCTCGAACTCGAACATCGAGTTGCAGGAAAAAGATAACAAGATCATTCTGCAAAGCCGCGACGAGTTCAGCCTCAAGGCCGTCACGCAGATCCTGGAGCAGAAACTGGTCAAGCGCAATGTTCCGCTCAAGGGGCTGATCCACGGCACCATCACCCCGGCGGCCGGATCCAGCGTACGCCAGGAGATCAGCCTGCAACAGGGCATCCCCATCGAGAAGGCGCGCGAGATCGTGAAGGTGATCAAGGACAGCAAGAAGAAAGTCCAGGCCGCGATCCAGGGGGACCTGGTGCGGATTTCCGGCAAAGATCGCGACACCTTGCAGGAAGTGATGGCACTCCTGCGCTCAAGCGACTTTGGAATCGACATGCAATTCACCAACTACCGAAGCAATTAGTGCCGCGCAAGATCGAATCCCTTTTTCTAAACGGTCCCGCCGGACGCCTGGAAGCTTTGCTTGAGGAGCCGGAGGACGGCGAGCCGCGCGAGGCAGCGCTGGTGTGCCATCCGCATCCCCAACATGGCGGGACCATGCATAACAAGGTGGTCTACCGCATCGCCCGCGGGCTGCGAAGCACCGGAGCAGTGGTGCTGCGGTTCAACTATCGCGGCGTGAACCTCAGCGAAGGCCAATATGCGCACGGTGAAGGCGAACTGGAAGACGCCCGCGCCGCGCTGGCCTATCTCCGCGAACGTTTCCCTGCGTTGCCGTTCACGCTAGCGGGGTTTTCGTTCGGATCGCGGATCGTGCTGAAACTGGGATGTGAGGGGATCGGCGCAAGGCGAGTAATCGCGGTGGGATTCCCCACTGCTTATAAAGATCGCTCTTTCCTGGAAGGCTGCACCGTGCCGAAAGTGTTCCTTCAGAGCACCCGCGACCAGTACGGCCCCCTCTCCGAACTGGAGCCGCTGGTCGCCTCGTTAGCCGAACCGAAGAAGCTGATCGTGGTGGAAGCCGGGGACCACTTCTTCGCCGGCGCTTTGGATCAGCTAGAACTCGCAATCGGCGGACTGGCCTAGCGCGCCGACCCACCCATCTTTAGTACTGGGCTTTTGTGACCGATGGTACCTATCGCTGGTACTAAAGGCCTTAGAGCACTACTTGTCAATTCTCAGCCGCGCCCTTAGTATCAGGTTTCACCAGTTGGCAATAGACTCGGCTGGAATCATGGAGGACTAGGAATATTATGCGAAGACTTGTTATCAGTTGTGTGCTCTTAGGTGTCGCGAGCTTGGCGAATGCGGCGACGATCACCTGGACTTTCACGGGAGCGAACACGGATTTAGGAACCACGGCCAACTTCACCAGCGGCGGAATTACAATCCAGGCCTCGGGATTCACTTCCAATGGCGTTGCCGGCGACCTCTACGGGAAAAACCTCGGTGGAGATGAAGTCGGTCTCGGCATGAATGCCGATCCAACCGGAAACCACGAGATTTATTTTGGAACGGATTTTATCCAATTGGATTTGACGAATGTGCTGGCGCAACACATTGGCAACCTGCAGATCGCCATGGACAGCAGTACGGGCGGCGAAACCTGGCGCGTATACAACACTTCCAGTGCCGGGACGCTAGTGGGCGCGACCACCCTGATCAATGGAAGCGATGAGTCCGCGCATTCCATCTCGCCAACACTCAAATATTTGGACATCTTTGTGACTGGCCCGAGCCCGAACGGCAATGTGTTGGTTTCTCAGCTCACGGGTACAAGCAGCGTGCCGGAACCTAGCTCAGTGGCTCTGGTTCTGTTGGGACTCGGATTCGTCGGCGCGCGCTGGAACAAGTCGCGCCGGCAGAACTAATCGCCAACTAACGTTTATAAAGTTAGGGTTCGCTCAACTGCGCCGACCGGGGGTGGTCAGACTCCGGCAGGCGCAGTTTGCGTTTTGGGCAACAGACGTTTATTGGCAGGGTTCAGGCAACTGCCCGAAACGAAAGCGGTCAGACTCCGGCCAGGCGAAGTTCGCGCCGCATGCGGCGGGTGGCGCGCTCCGCGATCAGGTCGGCGATTTTGCCAAGCAATCCGGGAATGTCTTCCGGGCTGATCAGCATCGACTTCTGATGGCGGGCCGGATCCGGATGGGAATCCTGATAAGCCGTGATCAGGGCGGTGGCGGGTTTGTAATCCATCATCCGGGCGTGCGCCAGCACCTTTAAGCCTGCCTCGGGCGATTCCATTTGCAGATCGCTCAAGACCAACTCATATTCGCCCTCATCCAGCTTACCGACTGCTTCGGCGGCGCTCGCAGCCACGTTTACCTTGTAGCCGCCGGCTTCGAGGACCGTCTTCAGGGTAAGCCGACTCGCTGGGTTCTGGTCGACCAGCAGCACCCTGGCTAACTCATACTCGGATATATGGAAAGCTGGAATCATCGTTGCCTTCTATAGTTTACCCCAGAAGCTCTATTTCGAATCCGGAGATTTTCTTAGTACCCCGCTGGATTCACGTAAGTTATTAATTTTGAGCGTCTTGGCGGAAAACTTGGCGGAAGATCCGGTCCACGTGGGTCAGCTGACGGTCCACGGAAAAGGCCGCCCGAATCTTTTCAAGAGAAAGAAAGGAAAGCACTTCCTTGTCGGATTCCACGGCGGCGCGGAAACTGCCTCCGCATTCCCAGGCACGCATGGCGTGGGTCTGTACTAGCCTGTAAGCCTGTTCACGAAGCATCCCGGCAGCGGCCAAATCCAGCAATAATTGCCCCGAGAAAATCAGGCCGTCGGTGGATTCCAGATTGTGAAGCATACGCTCTGGATACACGCGCATGCCGTCTACCAGCCACCGGGTTTTGGCCAGCAGGTAATCGGTCAGAATCGCGGAATCAGGCAGAATCACACGCTCCACCGAGGAGTGGGAGATGTCTCTCTCATGCCACAAGGCCACGTTCTCGAGTGCGGCTTGGGCATTCGCTCGGACCACGCGCGCCAGCCCGCAAATCTGCTCCGAAACCACCGGATTGCGCTTGTGGGGCATGGCTGAGGATCCCTTCTGCCCTGCACTGAACGGCTCCTCGGCTTCCCGCACTTCGGTACGCTGCAGGTGGCGGACCTCCAGTGCGATCTTCTCTAACGTTGCCGCGATGAGCGCCAGCGAACAGACCCACGCCGCGTGGCGGTCGCGCGCGATCACCTGCGAGGAGATCGCGGCCGGCTTCAATCCCAGGCGCGCGCAGATCCGTTCTTCGGCCTCCGGCCCGATGTGGCCGAAGGTTCCGACGGCGCCGGAGATTTTTCCGACGCGCAGGTCCTCGGCCGCCGCTTCCAGACGCGACGCTCCGCGCACCACCTCGTCGTACCACAGGGCCAGCTTGAGACCGAACGTGATGGGCTCGGCGTGGACGCCGTGGGTACGTCCGATCTGAACGGTATTCTTGAATTCGTAGGCCCGCCGTTTAAGAATCTCCGCCAGAGCCCGTACGCCTTCAACCAGGATCTTGGACGCCTGTTTCAGCATCAGCGCCTGGGCCGTATCCACTACATCGTTGGAAGTGAGGCCGAAGTGGAGCCAGCGGGAGGCGTCGGCGGCGCCCGCCGCGGCCATTTTCTCAGCCACGGCGGTAGTGAAGGCGATCACGTCATGCTTGGTCTCGAGCTCGATAGCCTCAATCCGCTCGATGTCGAATCCGGCGTGGGCACGCAGCGCGCGCGCGGCTTCTGCCGGAACTTCGCCCGATTCGGCCAAAGCCTCGCTGGCCGCCAACTGCACCGCGAGCCATTGATCGAACTTGTTCTGATCGCTGAAGATCCGGCCCATCTCCGGGCGGGTGTACCGATTGATCATAAAAGGTTACCGGGCGAGGCGTGCCTGGCCCGTACACGCTGGCAGGGGTCGGGCATGCCCGACCCAACCCTTAATAACAAAACGCCTCCAGCAACTGGCCCGGCTCGGCGATCAGCAATTTCGTGAACAGACTGCGGCCGTCCAGCGCGTCCAATCCGGCCTGCCGGACCAGTTCGGGATGATTGTTGTGCTCGCTCAAATGTCCCAGGATGAGGGTGGACGTGCGGGTGTCCAGATCGTCGCGGACGAAGGTCGATGCGGCGTCGTTGGACAAATGCCCCATGCGTCCCATAACCCGCTGCTTCACCGACCAGGGGTAGGGCCCTACCTTCAGCATGTTGAGGTCGTGATTGGATTCGAGCAGCAGCGCATCCGAGCCGCGCAACTGGACGCGGACCGAATCCGGCAGATAGCCGAGATCGGTGGCGATGGAGATCTTGATGCCCTCGGCCCGAAACGAGAACGCCACCGGATCGACCGCATCGTGCGGCACGGTGAAGCTGGTGACGTCGATATCCCCGATGGTGAAGCCCGCTCCGGCCTGGAACAACTCCAGATTCGGAACGCAGTCGCCCCAGGGGATGGCCGGCGCCGTGAGCCGGGAGACATACACCGGAATCTGAATCCCATCGCGGGGCTTCGCCAATACCGGCAAGCCGGCAATGTGATCGCTGTGCTCGTGGGTGATCAGGATCGCGGTAAGGGATTCCGGGGAAATGCCGATCCTTATTAAGCGCTCGAAGGTTTCCTTGCGACTTAAACCGGCATCAATCAGGAGACGGGTCTTCTCGGTCGCCAGCAGTGTGGCGTTCCCAGTACTCGACGACGCAAGTATCCAACCCTTTACGATAAAGCTCCCCTAAGACTGCATGATAACCCACTACAATGGTTTTATAGTTTATGAAAGCTCGCGTTTACGTCTCCTACAAGTCCACGGTCCTCGACCCGCAGGGACAAACCATCCAAAGCGCGCTCAATGGGCTGGGGCACAAGACCATCACCGCGGTGCGCCAGGGCAAGTTCTTCGACATCGAAATCCAGTCGGGGACGGCCCGGGAAAAAGCCCAGCAGGAGATGGATCAGGTGGCACGCGACGTGCTCGCCAACCCGGTCATGGAAGATTACCGGGTGGAGATTCTGGACTGATTCAAATAGGGAAATGACATGTGCGGAATAGTCGGCTACATCGGAGGACAAGAGGCTGTCCCCATTATCCTGGACGGATTGAAGCGGCTGGAATACCGCGGCTATGATTCGGCCGGGATAGCAGTGCTTGAAAAGGGCAACTGCCTGGGAGTGCGGCGGGCTCACGGCAAACTGCGTAACCTGGAAGAAGCGCTGCGGTTGAATCCAGTGGAAGGATTCTACGGCATTGGACACACCCGCTGGGCGACGCACGGCAGGCCCACGGAAGAGAATGCCCATCCGCATCGCGATTGCCATGGCGATATTGTGGTGGTCCATAACGGCATCGTTGAGAATTACCTGGCGCTGAAACAACAACTGGTGGAGGAGGGGCACCGCTTCGTCACCGAGACGGACACCGAAGTGATCGCGCACTTAGTCGAGAAGTATTTCGACGGTAATCTGGAAAATGCCGTGCGCGACGCCGTGCGGCAACTGACCGGCGTGTTCGCACTGAGCGTGATCTCGCGGAAAGATCCCAACAAGATCGTGGCGGCCCGCTCGGGGCCGCCGGTAGTAGTCGGCTTGGGCGACGGCGAATACTTCGTAGCGTCGGATGTGCCCGCGATCCTGGGCTACACGCGGGACATGTTTTTCCTGGCCGATGGCGACATGGCCGTGCTCACCCGCGACGGCGTGCACCTGACCGATTTTAGCGGACGCCCGGTGAAACGCCAGGTTTCTCACATTCTGTGGGATCCCATCATGGCGGAAAAGGGCGGTTACAAGCACTTCATGCTCAAGGAAATCTATGAGCAGCCGCGAGCAGTGCGCGATACCACGCTAGGACGGGTGGGTCAGGAGTCCGGGCGCATCTTCCTGGACGAGATGGATATTTCCGCCAAAGAGTTCAAGGAATTCCGCCAGGTTCGTATCGTGGCTTGCGGAACCAGCTGGCACGCGGCGCTCGCCGGCAAGTTCATGATCGAACGTCTGGCGCGAGTCCCCGTGGAAGTGGATTACGGCAGCGAATTCCGCTACCGCGATCCGCTGGTCGGCCGCGATACGCTCACCGTGGTGATTTCCCAATCCGGTGAAACCGCCGATACGCTGGCGGCCCAGCGCGAGGCCAAGCACAAGGGCTCGAAGACCCTGGCCATCTGCAATGTAGTGGGATCCATGATCACCCGCGAGGCGTCCGGCACCCTGATCACTCACGCGGGTCCGGAAATCGGCGTGGCGTCCACCAAGGCGTTCACCTGCCAGTTGACGGCGCTGTTCCTGCTGGCGATGTACCTCGGGCAGCGGCGCGAGACGTTGAGCGAGGAAACCTCGCGCAAGCTGGTGGAGCAACTGACGCACCTGCCTAGCCAGATGGAAGAGATCCTGCGCCACGATCATATTTACGATGATCTGGCCAAGACACTATTCCGGTCCTCGGATTTCCTGTACCTCGGCCGCGGCATTCACTTCCCCATCGCTCTCGAAGGCGCGCTGAAGCTGAAAGAAATCTCCTATATCCACGCCGAAGGCTACCCAGCCGGCGAAATGAAGCACGGACCCAACGCCCTTATCGACGAAACGCTGCCGGTCGTGGTTCTGGCCACGCGCGACGAGCGCGACCCGGC
>Ga0210400_10003179_pt1 | contig 14663 bp, 8 predicted proteins | sample IncBWH26MmetaG_FD_155456 | JGI IMG/M metagenome (GOLD analysis project Ga0210400, IMG submission 155456) | Forest soil microbial communities from Barre Woods Harvard Forest LTER site, Petersham, Massachusetts, United States - Inc-BW-H-26-M | ecosystem: Environmental > Terrestrial > Soil >... | reverse complement strand
GAGATCAGATTGACCACCAGGCCGACCAGCGAGAAGATGAACAGCGTTCCGAACACCACGGGATAGTCGCGGTTCAGCACGCTCTCGAAGCCGAGCAGGCCGAGCCCATCCAGCGAGAAGATGGTTTCGATCAGCAGCGAGCCCGAAAAGAAGGCGTGGATGAACGCGCCGGGAAAGCCGGCGATGACGATCAACATGGCGTTGCGGAAGATATGATTGTACAGCACCTGCCGTTCGCTGCAGCCCTTGGCGCGCGCGGTCATCACATATTGCTTGCGGATTTCGTCGAGAAAGGAATTCTTGGTCAGCAGGGTCATGGTGGCGAAGGCACCGAGCGCCATCGAGATCAGGGGCAGCGTGATGTGCCAGAAATAGTCGAGGATTTTCCAGTACCAGGGAAATTGCGCCCAGCCGTCCGACGTAAGGCCGCGCAGCGGGAAAATATTGAAGAACGAGCCGCCGGCGAACAGGATGATCAGCAGGATAGCGAACAGAAATCCCGGAATCGCAAAGCCGATAATGACCACGGCCGAGGTCCAGGTATCGAATTTCGAGCCGTCCATGACGGCCTTGCGAATGCCAAGCGGGATCGAAATCAGATAGGTCAGGAGCGTCATCCATATGCCCAGCGACATCGAGACCGGCAGCTTCTCCTTGATCAGTTGCAGCACGCTGACATCGCGAAAATAGCTCTTGCCGAAATCGAACCGCGCGAAATTCCACAGCATCAGCGCGAAACGTTCCGGCGCCGGCTTGTCGAAGCCGAACTGCTTTTCGAGGCTCTTGACGAAGGCGGGGTCCAGCCCCTGCGCACCGCGATACTTCGAACTGACGGCATCGGAAGACGCGCCGACCTGGCCACGCGCGCCGAAATCGCCGCCGGACGAGCCCGAAATCCTTGAGCTCCCGCCGGTATCGGCGCCGCTAAGCTGCGCAATCACCCGCTCCACCGGTCCACCCGGGGCAAATTGCACCACCACGAACGATACGAACAGAATCCCGAGCAGCGTCGGGATCATCAGGAGAATGCGTCTGGCGATATAGGCGCTCATGAATTATTTCGCCTGCTCGGCCTTGGCCACTTTGCCGGGATCAGACCACCAGTTTTCCGGCGCACCGACGCCTTGCGCGTATCGCGGCGGCCGTTCCGGGTGCCCGAACAAATCCCAATAGGCGATCGGATGACTGGTCCGATACCATTGCGGCACCCAATAGCGCCCGGCGCGAAATACCCGATCGAAGGCGCGGCAGGCGACCGTTAGATCGGCGCGATTGTCGGCGCCAAGGATCTTTTCGATCAGCGCATCGATGACGGGGTCGGATATGCCGGCCAGATTGTACGATCCCTTGGTCTTGGCCGCCTGCGATGAGAAGAACGGGCGCATGCCGTCGCCCGGCGTTGCCGACATGCTAAAGCGCTCGATGGTCATGTCGAAGTCGAAATCTTCCACCCGGGCACGGTATTGAACGGGATCGACAACCCGCAAGGTAGCCTCGATCCCGAGCGTGCCGAGATTCTTGATGTAAGGCGCATGGTGCGGCTGCAGCGAAGGTTCGTCGACCAGAAATTCGATCTTGAAAACCTCGCCATTAGGCAACAGCCGCTTGCCGTCCTTGATGACGAGCCCGGCGTCCTGCAACAATTGGGACGCCTTGCGCAGCAAGGTGCGATCCTGCCCCGAACCGTCCGACACCGGCGGCACGAACGGCGCTCCGAATACCTCATCGGGCACCTGGCCGCGGAACGGCTCGAGCAGCTTGAGCTCTTCCGGCGACGGCGGTCCGCTCACCATCATGTCCGAATTCTGGAACGGCGAGTGGGTACGCGCATAGGCGCCGTACATGATGGTCTTGTTGGTCCATTCGAAATCGAAGGCCTGGATCAGCGCCCCGCGCACGCGCGGATCGCCGAACTTCTCGCGGCGGGTATTGATGAACCACCCCTGCGCGCCGGACGGCGTATCGTCCGGCAGCGTCTCGCGCTTGACACGGCCATTCTTCACGGCGGGGAAATCATAACGCGTCGCCCATATCCGCGCGGTGAATTCCTCCCGGTACAGGTAGCTCCGTGCGGTAAACCCCTCGAACGCAACGTCCCGATCCCGGTAGAATTCGTAACGTACAGTGTCGAAATTATAACTGCCGCGGGCCACAGGAAGGTCGGCGCCCCACCAATCCCTGACCCGCTCGAACTCGACGTAGCGGTTGACTTCGAACTTCCCGACTTTGTACGGCCCGCATCCGAGCGGGATATCCAGCGTCGATTCATCGAACGGCCGCGTCGCATAATAGGCTTTCGAGAAAACCGGCAGACCCGCGACGTAGAGCGGCACGTCTCGCGCGCGTTTTTCGGCGAAGGTCACGACCAGCGTCGCGTCGTCGGTCGCTTCCGCCGTCACCATGTCGCGCATCTGCTGCAAAATCAGGGGATGCCCCTTGGCCTTGAGCGTGGTCAGCGAGAAGGCAGCATCATGCGCCGTCAGCTTCGAACCATCGTGAAATCTTGCTTCCGGCCGCAACGTGAAGCGATAGGTCAGTTTGTCAGCCGATATCCGCACTGATTTGACCACGAGGCCATACATCGCGTCGGGCTCGTCGCTGGCGCGCACCATCAGCGGTGCAAACGTCATATCCATGCCCTGGGCGCCTTCACCCTTCAGGATGTAGGCGTTGAACGAATTGAAGGTCTGGTAGGACTGATTATAGGCGCGAACCGAGGGAATGAGCGAAAACATCCCGCCCTTCGGCGCGGCGGTGTTGACATAGTCGAAGTGATGAAAGTCGGCCGGATATTTCAGGTCGCCGAACACGGATATGCCGTGAGCCTCAACGCCAGCATCGGCTGCAATCGCCGGCCGCAGCCAGCACGCGCCCCATGCGCCGACGCCAAGACCAAGCACATGCCGGCGGGAGAGCTGCGCCATGCGCGGAAAATCCCTCAAGAGCGCTTGCCGATCCTGGCGGCCTTGTCGGCGTCGAACCACCACAACGACGGCAGCCCGGAACGCGCGTATTTCGGCAGCTCGGCATGGCTGAAGCGGTCCCAGCGCGCATACCGAGAAAAGCCGTAGGTAAACTGCGGCACCACGTAGAAATTCCACAGCAGCACACGATCGAGCGCCCTGGTCGCGGCCACCAGTTCCGAACGGTTCTTGGCGAAGATCACTCTGTCGATTAGCGCATCGATAGCGGGATTCTTGATGCCGATGGTATTTCTCGAGCCGGCTACATCTGCGGTCTGCGACCCCCAATATTCGCGCTGCTCGTTGCCGGGCGACAGTGACTCACCCCATTGATCGATAATCATGTCGAAATCGAAACTGCGCAGCCGGTTTTGATACTGCGCGTCGTCGACGACGCGGATCGAGGCCGTCACGCCAATGCGTTCCAGCGACGGCTTGTAGAACAGCGCGATGCGTTCGGCGGACGGATCCTGAACCAGAATCTCGACGGTGACCGGCTTGCCTGCGGCATCTACCAGCTTGCGCTCCCGCACTTCGAAACCGGCCTCCTTCAACAGCCGTGCGCCTTCGCGCAAATTCGCACGCACCGCTTCGGGGTTGCCGCCGACCGGATTGACGTAAGGGGTCGTGAAGACTTCGGCCGGCACCTTGTCGCGTACCGTCTCGAGTATCTCCAGCTCCTGCCCCTGCGGCAGACCGGACGACGCCAGCTCGGTTCCCTCGAAGTAGCTGTTGATGCGCATGTACTGTCCGAAGAACAGTTGCTTGTTCATCTCCTCGAAATCGAAGGCGTAATTGAAGGCGCGGCGCAGTCGCGCATCCCTGAATTGTTCGCGGCGCACATTCAGCGCAAAGGCCTGCATCCGGCCTGAATCGTTGATCGGAAATTTCTCGAGAACCACGCGCTTTTCGGCAACGGCGGGAAATTCATAGGCCGTGGCCCATTGCTTGGCGGAATTCTCGGCGATCCAGTCCGCCTGATCGGCCTTGAACGCCTCGAGCGCGACCAGGTTGTCGCGGAAAAACTCGAAGCGCATTTCGTCGAAATTTTCCTGGCCGACCCGCAGCGGCAGGTTCGCGCCCCAATAATCCTTCACCCGCTCCAGCACGATCGACCGTCCCGCGACGAAATCCTTGATGCGATAGGGGCCGGAGCCGAGAGGTTTCTCCAGCGTCGTCGCGGAAATGTCGCGCTTGCGGCCTTCGCTGTCGGTGCCTTCCCAATAATGCTTCGGCAATACCTCCAACTCGCCGATGATGGTCGGCAGTTCGCGATTGCCGGGGGCATCGAATGTAAATTTGATATCGCGCTCGCCGATCTTTTCGACTTTCTCGACGTGACGATAATACGAGGCATACGTCGGGCTGTACTTCTTCAGCACCTCGATCGAGAAAATCACATCTTCCGGGGTCACCGGCTTGCCGTCGTGCCAGTGGGCTTCCTTGCGAAGACGATAGATGACCCAGGCAAAATCGTCGGGGTGAGACGCGGCTTCCGCCAGCAGTCCATATTCCGTGGCGACCTCGTCCTGCGATCGCGCCATCAGCGTTTCGTAAATCAGGTTGGCGGCCGGCGCGATCGAGCCTTTGACGCCTGCGACCGCGACGTTGAAATTATCGAACGTGCCGATCGAGATCATGCGCGCTACGCCGCCCTTGGGCGCATCCGGATTGACGTAGTCGAAGCGCTTGAAGTCGGCTGGGTATTTGATGTCGCCGAACAGCGACAGCGCGTGGCGCCAGACCGGCTCACCTTCGGCCGCCTGCGCATGTGCTGGAAGGCCGGTTGCGGCCCCCAGGGCCGGGGCGATGGAGGCGAAGGCAGCCCTCTGCAAAAATGTCGTCGGGTGATGGTCAAATGAATAATCCCCGTGGGTACGGTGCACTATTGAGGACGCAGTATAAGGCAAGCTTTCGACCGATTACGTTGCTTTTTCCTCATGATACCAGCTTGTGAACGGCGACGCTGCGGCGAAAGGTTCCGGCAATGGGACGCACCACCGGCAAATACGGGACCTCGGAACCGGATGCAAAAACGGCCAGGCAAGAGCCCGGCCGTTTGCAACGAAATCCATCTGGGACCAGCGGCCGCTATTTCGCCGCCGTCGGCAGGGGAACCGGGCTATCCGCGAGCGTGTGCAGATAGTCGATCACGTCGGCGCGCTCGGTATCCTTCTGGATACCCGCAAAACCCATCGCCGTGCCGGGAATGAAGCCCTTGGGGTTGGCGATGAACTGGTTGAGGTCGTCAAAGGTCCAGGTACCGCCCTTGGCCTTCATCGCAGCCGAGAAATTGAACCCGCGTCCTTCGCCCTTCTTGTCGCCGACGACGCCATAAAGATTGGGACCCACCTTGTTGGGTCCGCCCTTCTCGAAGCTGTGGCAGGCGGCGCATTTTTTCGCCGCGGCTTCGCCCTTCTCGACGGAAGCGGTCTGCAGCAGCTTTTCGATCGGTTCGGACGGTGCCGGCGCGGCTTCCTTGCCGCCCGGCGCCTCTTCCTTCACCGCAATTTCGAAACCCGGCTTTGCCGGAATCACGGGAGCAAAAAGCGCTCCAGCGGCGAAGCTCGTGACCAGCAAAACGAGGCAGGTGCCCAGAATGGCACCGAGAATTTTATTAAGTTCGAAGGAGTCCATTTTGGATCAGGCTCCAGGCCGGAATGTCGACTTAGGCCGGGGAGAAACGGCCGGGGATGGGCGCCAGGAATCAGGCTTTCGCACCGCACCCGAGCGACGATGAGATATCGGTTTGCCCGTGCTCTGGCAACCCGTATAAATGCGCGAGCTTTCGACCAATCCCCATCATTTCCGGCTTGTTATCGACCGGGGCCCAGACCTCACCCTGATGACCGAACCCCGTATTTTAGTGCTGATTCCCGCCCGCATGGCCGCGACGCGCCTGCCCGGCAAGCCGCTATTGGATATCGCCGGCCTGCCGATGGTCGTCCACGTGCTGCGCCGCGCCGAAGCCGCCGGAGTGGGCCGCGTCGCCGTGGCCACCGACACGCCGGAGATCGCGACCGTCGTGACCGCCCATGGCTTTGAGGCGGTGATGACCCGCGCCGATCACCCCTCCGGATCGGACCGGATTTACGAGGCGCTGGGCAATCTCGACCCCGGAGCCGAGGCGGAAATCATCGTCAATCTTCAGGGCGACTTTCCCACCATCCTGCCCGGCAATATCCGCGATGTGCTGGCGCCGCTGGCCGACCCCGCGGTCGATATCGCGACGCTGGCCGCCGAAATCCACACCGAGGAAGAGGCCTTGAACCCGAATGTGGTGAAGATGGTGGGTTCGCCCGTGAGCCCGCCAATCAACCCGAAGCGGCTGCGCGCGCTTTATTTCACGCGCGCCACGGCCCCCTGGGGCGACGGTCCGCGCTATCACCACATCGGACTCTACGCCTATCGCCGCGCAGCGCTGCAGCGTTTTGTCGCCCTGCCCCCCTCGACATTGGAACAGCGGGAAAAACTCGAGCAACTGCGGGCCATCGAGGCCGGCATGCGGATCGACGTCACCATCGTCGACTCCGTACCGCGCGGGGTCGATACCGCGGCCGACCTTGAAACCGCCCGGCAAATACTGGCGAAAAGCTGAGCGGCTGCTACAAGGCGCGCCATGACCCAGACAATGACCAAACCCATGAAAATCGCATTCCAGGGCGAGCCGGGCGCGAATTCCCACATCGCCGTCGCCGAGGCCTGTCCCGACGCCGACGCCTTGCCCTGTCCGACCTTCGAGGACGCGCTGGCCGCGATCAGTTCGGGCGAGGCGGATCTCGGCATGATCCCGATCGAGAATTCGGTCGCCGGCCGGGTCGCCGATATCCATCATCTCTTGCCGCAATCCGGCCTGTTCATCGTCGGCGAATGGTTCCTGCCGATCCATCACCAGTTGATGGCGCCGCGCGGCGCCAAACTCGCCGATATCAAGACCGTGGAAAGCCACGTCCATGCGCTCGGGCAATGCCGCCGCATCATCCGCAAGCTCGGCATCAAGCCGATCGTCTCGGGTGATACCGCCGGCAGCGCGCGCCTTGTCGCCGAGCGCGGCGACAAGAGCTGCGCCTCGATCGCCTCCCGTCTGGCGGCCGATATCTACGGTCTCGATATCCTGGCCGAGGATGTCGAGGACGAAACCCACAACACCACGCGCTTTGTGGTGCTGGCGCGCGAGGCGGACTGGGCCAAACAGGGATCGGGGCCGCTGGTCACCACTTTTGTATTCCGGGTGCGCAACCTCCCCGCCGCGCTCTACAAGGCGATGGGCGGTTTTGCCACCAACGGCGTCAACATGACCAAGCTGGAAAGCTACATGGTCGACGGCAATTTCTTCGCCACGGAATTCTATGCCGATGTCGATGGCCATCCCGACGACAAGAATCTCGCCTTCGCGTTGGAGGAATTGAAATTCTTCTCGCGCGAATTCCGGATTGTCGGGGTCTATCCCGCCCATCCGTTCCGCGCGACGTTCAGCGAGAAAGCCGAATAGGTCGTGCTTGTCATTCCGGGATGGTCCGAAGGACCAGCCCCGGAATGACGGTGTTCACGCCGCCGCTTTCTTCCCGAGCCCGAACGCATCCGCCAGCAGTTGATAGGATTTCTTGCGCGCGTCGTGGTCGTAGACCGCGGTAATGACCATGAGCTCGTCGGCCTGGCTCGCCGTGATCATCGGCTGCAGTTTTGCCATCACGGTCGCCGGGCTGCCGACAAACAGCCGGGAGCGGTTGCGGGCGATCGCGGCCCGCTCGCTTTCAGTATAGGGATAGGCCAACGCCTCCTCGACGCTCGGCAGCGGCCGATATTGGCCGCGATCCCGCAGCAACCGGTTGAGATCCATCGACGACGCGAATTGTTCGGCTTCCGCATCGGTTTCGGCCGCGACCACCGCGACGGCAAGAATGGCATGCGGCGTGGTGCGCCAGCCCGACGGCTTGAAGTGCGCGCGGTAATTGGTCATCGCGGCCAGCGCATCGTGCGAGGCAAAATGGTGCGCGAACGCAAACCCCATGCCGACCTGGGCGGCGAGTTCTGAACTGTAGTCGCTGGAGCCGAGCAGCCAGATCGGTGGCAGCGGCGTGTCATCCGGCATCGCCACCACATTGTTGAACGGATGGTTGGGCGGAAAATCGCGGGTCTCCCACAGCGTCAATTCATGCAACCGCTCGAGAAAATCGTCGCCCTCGCGGCGATCGAGCCGGCTTCGTAGCGCAAACGCGGTGGTACCGTCGGTGCCGGGTGCCCGGCCGAGCCCGAGATCGATCCGGCCGGGAAACAGCGCCTCCAGCATCTTGAAACGCTCGGCGACCATCAACGGCGCATGGTTCGGCAGCATCACGCCGCCGGAGCCGACCCTGATGTTTTTGGTCACCGCGGCGATCTGCCCGATCATGATTTCCGGCGCCGGGCTCGCGACCGATGCCAGATTATGGTGTTCGGCCAGCCAATAGCGGACATAGCCCAGCGTATCGGCGTGACGCGCCAGATCGATGCTGTTGCGCAGCGCCGCGGCGGGCCTGGTGCCGGTGGTGACGACGGAGAGGTCGAGGATGGAAAGCGGGATCATGGCGTTTAACTAATGTTCCCCATCGGGCCTACAAAGGGCCCCTTTACAAGGATCCGACGCGCCTCGGAAGGCGGCAGTGATCGCAACTCACCCTGAATCCGGTGGGCACGGATTTGGTAAATCCAAAAAACTTTCATATTGCCCACCTTCCCAACATAGCCCATTTCCCAGCTAAACCAGAACAATCCTGGAAAATATCTATATTTTGTAGTATATATTATGTCGTACGCGACGCCCGTAATACCGCCTCCCTCCTCTGCCCACCAGCTTTCATTTCGCATATAAATCACGAGGCAAATACAGTAATTGGGCAATTTCCCACGAACGATGGGCTGTTTCCGCGGTCCCGATTGGCTTATTCTAGCGCATTGCAACCAAACCTGATGTCCGATCGAAAGAGTGGAGTTTGCGGTGTCATGACCGAGGTTACGTCGCCCGCGCCCGATGGACACCGCGCGCTCAAATCGCCCGCGATCTCCTTTGAGTTCTTCCCGCCCAAGACCGAGGAGATGGAGCGCAGCCTGTGGGACGCCATCAAGCGCCTTGCGCCGCTCGCGCCCAGTTTCGTCTCGGTGACCTATGGCGCTGGCGGATCCACGCGGGAACGCACCCATTCCACCATCACCCGCATCCTCGCTGAAACCGACCTGCTGCCGGCCGCGCACCTGACCTGTGTCGGCGCCGCGCGCGGCGAGATCGACGATATCGTCGGCCGCTATCACGAGGCCGGCGTCCGCCACATCGTCGCGTTGCGCGGCGATCCGCCCGGCGGCATCGGCACCGCCTACACCACGCATCCGGATGGCTACCAGACCTCGGCCGATCTCGTCGCCGGCATCAAGAAGCGTCATCCCGACATTGAGGTCTCGGTTTCCGCCTACCCCGAGAAGCATCCGGAAAGCCGTGACTTCGATGCCGACATCGATGTCCTCAAGGCCAAGGTCGATGCAGGTGCTGCCCGCGCCATCACCCAGGTGTTCTTCGACAACGATCTTTACTTTCGCTATCTCGACCGGGTTCGGGCGCGCGGCATCGATATCCCGATCGTGCCCGGCATCATGCCGATGCATAATTTCAAGCAGGCGAGGGCCTTCGTGACCCGCGCGGGCACCAGTGTGCCGGACTGGCTCGCGGAAAAATTCGACGGCCTCGACGACGACGCCGAGACCCGCAAGCTGGTGGCCGCCACGGTCGCGGCCGGCCAGGTGCAAAAGCTCGCCAAGCACGGCGTCGATACCTTTCACTTCTACACCATGAACCGCGCGGATCTCGTGTTCGCCATCAGCCATTTGCTGGGCATCCGCCCGCAAGGCGCACAGAAAGCCGCCTGATCGATGACCATACCTGTCTCTCCGAAGCGAACCGCGCTGACAGCGGCTGCCCGCGAACGCATCCTGGTGCTCGACGGCGCCATGGGCACCATGATCCAGGGCCTGCAATATGACGAGGCCGCCTTTCGCGGCGAGCGCTTCAAGGATTTCCATCGCGATGTCAGAGGCAACAACGACCTGTTGATCCTGACGCAGCCCAACGCGATCGAGGATATCCACGCCGAATATTTGCGCGCCGGCGCCGACATCGTCGCCACCAACACCTTTTCCTCCACCTCGATCGCGCAGGCCGATTACGACCTGTCGGGTTTTGCCTACGAGCTCAATCTCGAAGGCGCCAAACTCGCCCGCGCCGCGGCCAAGCGCGTCAGCGCCGAAGACGGCAGGCCGCGCTTTGTCGCCGGTGCCATCGGCCCGACCAACCGCACCGCCTCGATCTCGCCTGACGTCTCGAGTCCCGGATTCCGCGCCGTCACCTTTGACGATCTGCGCACGGCTTATGGCGAACAGATCAAGGGCCTGCTCGACGGCGGCGCCGATCTGCTGCTGGTCGAGACCATCTTCGACACGCTCAACGCCAAGGCCGCGCTCTACGCCATCGCCGAAATTGCCGAAGCCCGTAACGTCGACGTGCCCGTGATGGTCTCCGGCACCATCACCGACAAATCCGGCCGCCTGCTGTCGGGCCAATTGCCCGAGGCGTTCTGGAATTCGGTGCGCCACGCCAGACCCATCACCATCGGCTTCAACTGCGCGCTCGGCGCCGAGGACCTGCGCGCCCATATCGCCGACATCGGCCGCGTCGCCGATACGCTGGTGTGCGCCTACCCAAACGCCGGCCTGCCCAACGAATTCGGCCAGTACGACGAGAGCCCGGACTACATGGCGCGGCTGATCGGCGAGTTCGCCCAGGCCGGTCTCGTCAACATCGTCGGCGGCTGCTGCGGCACCACGCCCGAGCATATCGCGGCGATCGCCGCCGCGGTCGCGCCGCACAAGCCGCGCGCCGTTCCCGAGATCGAGCCGCGCCTGCGGCTGTCGGGCCTGGAGCCGTTTGAGCTGACGCCGGCCATTCCCTTCGTCAATGTCGGCGAGCGCACCAACGTCACGGGATCCGCGAAATTCCGCAAGCTGGTCACCGCCGGCGACTACACCGCCGCGCTTCAGGTCGCGCGCGACCAGGTCGAGAACGGCGCCCAGATCATCGACGTCAACATGGACGAGGGTCTGCTGGATTCCGAAGCGGCGATGGTGACGTTCCTCAATCTCGTCGCCGCCGAGCCTGATATCGCCCGCGTCCCCGTGATGGTCGACTCTTCGAAATTCGCCGTGATCGAAGCCGGCCTGAAATGCGTTCAGGGCAAGCCGGTGGTGAACTCGATCTCGATGAAGGAAGGCGAGGCGAAGTTCATCCACGAGGCAAAAATCGCGCGGCGTCATGGCGCTGCCGTGGTGGTGATGGCGTTCGACGAAGCCGGTCAGGCCGATACGTTTGCGCGCAAGACCGAAATCTGCAAGCGCGCCTATGACATCCTCGTCGGGCGTTTGGGTTTCCCGCCTGAGGACATCATCTTCGATCCCAATATTTTCGCGATCGCGACCGGGCTCGAGGAGCACAATAATTACGGCGTCGATTTCATCGAGGCGACGCGCTGGATCCGGCAGAACCTGCCGCACGCGCATATTTCCGGCGGCGTCTCGAACCTGTCGTTCTCGTTCCGCGGCAATGAGCCGGTGCGCGAGGCGATGCATTCGGTGTTCCTGTATCACGCCATCAAGGCCGGCATGGATATGGGTATCGTCAATGCCGGGCAGATGATCGTCTATGACGACATCGATCCCGAACTGCGCCAGGTGTGCGAGGACGTCATCCTCAACCGCGACCCCGGCGCGTCCGAACGGCTGCTGGCGCTGGCCGAAAAATTCCGCGGCAAGGAAAAGCAGACCAGGGAGCAGGATCTGGCCTGGCGCGAATGGCCGGTCGACAAAAGACTGAGCCACGCGCTGGTCCACGGCATCACCGAATATATCGAGGTCGATACCGAGGACGCCCGCAAGGTCGCCGAGCGTCCGCTCAATGTGATCGAAGGGCCGCTGATGGCCGGCATGAACATCGTCGGCGACCTCTTCGGCGACGGCAAGATGTTCCTGCCGCAAGTCGTGAAATCCGCCCGCGTGATGAAGCAGGCGGTGGCCTATCTGATGCCGTTCATGGAAGAGGAGAAGGCGCGCAACCTCGCCAATGGCATCGTCGGCGATGGCCGCAGCTCCGCCGGCAAGATCGTGCTCGCGACCGTGAAGGGCGATGTCCACGACATCGGCAAGAACATCGTCGGCATCGTCCTGCAATGTAACAATTTCGAGGTGATCGACCTCGGCGTCATGGTGCCGGCGGCGAAGATCATCGAGACCGCCAAGAGTGAAGGCGCCGACATCATCGGCCTGTCCGGCCTGATCACGCCGTCGCTGGACGAAATGAGTTTCCTGGCCGGCGAGATGGAACGCCAGGGCCTGAACGTGCCGTTGTTGATCGGCGGCGCCACCACCAGCCGCGTCCATACCGCCGTCAAGATCGATCCCAATTATCGTCGCGGCCCGGTGGTGCATGTCAACGACGCCAGCCGCGCCGTCGGCGTCGCCTCCTCGCTGCTGTCGCCGGAGCGGCGCGACGCCTATGCCGCCGAGGTGCGCGCCGATTACGCGAAAATTTCCGCGGCGCATTTCCGCGCCCAGGCCGACAAGAAGCGGCTGAAGCTCGCCGACGCCCGCGCCAATGCGGGGAAGATCGACTTCGCGAAAACGCCACCAAAGAAGCCGGCGTTGCTGGGCATCAAGAGCTTTAAGGCGTACGACCTCGCCGAGCTCGCCGACTACATCGACTGGACGCCGTTCTTCCAGACCTGGGAACTGACCGGGCGCTTTCCGGCTATACTCGACGACGAAAAGGTCGGCGAAGTCGCGCGCTCGCTCTATGACGACGCCCGCAAGATGCTCGATCGCATCATCAAGGAGAAATGGTTCACCGCGCAGGCCACCATCGGCTTCTGGCCAGCCAATGCCGATGGCGACGACATCGTGGTCTATGCCGACGACACCAGAACGAAGCCGGTCGCGACCTTCCACACGCTGCGCCAGCAGCTGGAAAAACGCGAGGGCCGTTTCAATTCGGCACTGTCGGATTTCATTGCGCCTGTTGCGTCCGGCGTGCCCGATTACATCGGCGCCTTCGTGGTCACCGCCGGGATCGGCGAGGATCTGATCGCCGACCGCTTCAAGAACGCCAATGACGACTACTCGTCGATCCTGTGCAAGGCCTTGGCGGATCGTCTCGCCGAAGCCTTTGCCGAACGGATGCATGCCCGGGTGCGCCGCGAATTCTGGGGCTACGCGCCGGACGAGGCGCTGACGCCCGACCAGCTCATCCTCGAACAATACAAGGGCATCCGTCCCGCGCCCGGCTATCCGGCGCAGCCCGATCACACCGAGAAGGCGACATTGTTCGCGCTGCTCGATGCCGAGAAAAACGCCGGCGTGAAGCTGACCGAGAGCTACGCGATGTGGCCGGGCTCGTCGGTGTCGGGGCTTTATTTCAGCCATCCCGAAAGTTTCTATTTCGGCGTCGGCAAGATCGAGCGCGACCAGGTCGAGGATTACGCAGGGCGCAAGGGCTGGAGCGTCGCCGAGGCCGAACGCTGGCTGGCCCCGGTGCTGAACTACATCCCGGCGCAAGACCAGTCCGCACAGGACCGCCGCGTAAAAGAAGCGATGCCGACCCTGGCGCCGGCGTCCGCCATCCCCGCCAACGACGTCGTCACCCGGGAAGTCGCCTCGCATCCGCCCGGCTGCAGTTGCGCGGTGCATCTGGCGTACCGGAAGAAAGCAGCGAGGGCCGGGTAACTTCCTTCATCCTCTCCGGCTGTCATACCCCGCGAAAGCGGGGTATCCAGTACGCTGCGGCGTCTCGATTAATCACCAGCGTCTCTGGAATACGTCATCGCCCGCCTTCGCGGGCGATGACGCGTGTGGGGGTTCCGCCCAGCATCCGCTCCCTCTCCGATTCCTGATTCTATTGTCAAACAGCCCGTTCAGTCGAAGCATTGTCATTGCGAGCGCAAGCGAAGCAATCCATAGGACCGCAAAGAAAGTATGTATTGCTTCGTCGCTTTCGCTCCTCGCAATGACGGCAAATAAAGACACACCCCCGCATCCCCGCGGCGCGTTACGCCCGAGTCATGCACGAACCGTGTCCCTCAAAATGAGAGGGCGCAGGGAATGCCGGATGCCCGCCGCACCCGCAGCCTCGTGTGCAAAGGTAGAAAGCACACGAGTATTCGCCACAGGTTCGCCGGGATAACCCGGCATTCCCTGCGCAATGGTTTTAACGGTTTCCTCCGCGCTCTCCTCGGTGACCGGGCTCTTTTGCCACCGTCATTAACGGATCACTCCGTCAACTTGACGCCAGCGTCGGGGCGTCAGGACCACACGGCTTCGCCGTCCGCGGCCGTGTCATTCGTCTCGTGACACCGCCGCGTCCACCGCATCCCGCACCCAACGTCCGTGACGACCGCGAAGCGCCCCTCTTGTGAGGGCGGGATGGCGTGAGGTTTAAAAGTGTTTCTACCGGGCGAAGAAGCGAAATATTTTTGCGGGGAGGGCTGGACAGGGGAATCAACGGAATGCCCGACGAGGCTGAGCAAGAACTCGGCTTTTTCGAGAGTTGATGTACGATTCAGTCATGACGAATCGTACGTTCAAGACCGGCGAGAGCCGGGATCAGGGCAGCCTGCTTCCTGCGCGGGTTGA
>Ga0210400_10003178_pt1 | contig 14665 bp, 9 predicted proteins | sample IncBWH26MmetaG_FD_155456 | JGI IMG/M metagenome (GOLD analysis project Ga0210400, IMG submission 155456) | Forest soil microbial communities from Barre Woods Harvard Forest LTER site, Petersham, Massachusetts, United States - Inc-BW-H-26-M | ecosystem: Environmental > Terrestrial > Soil >... | reverse complement strand
TGCCGTGAGATCCGCCGTCATGAAAGGCGCCGCCGTCGTGATGAAACGAGCCGCCAGCATGGGATCCACCGTGATCGAAGCCCGCGCCTCGGTCACCGAACCCGGAGTGATGGCCGAACTCCCTGCTGTGCGGGACGTACGGGTGATCGCCGTGAGTCAGGTCGTGATGGTGCCAATCCGCACCCCAGTGGTGCCACCCCCAGCCAAAGCCACCGTAGAGACCGATGCCAATCCCGAGACCGAAACCGATCCCCGGTCCGTCGTAGTAGAAGCCGGGAACTCCAATCCAGCCGGGGTAGTAGTCGAGGGGATCACCGTAGACGACCCAGGGATCGTATTCCGGCACATAAACGAGTTGCGAATCTGCCGGCTCAATGTCGATCGAATTGCCGTCGCTGGTGACGGACTCCTGCGGAGTGCTCTTCAAGTTCCCGGCCTGTTGCGCTCGCTGACGCATCGCCTGAACCGCGTCGAGGACGGGCTGTTGCCCGTTCACGTAGGCCTCGCCGAGGGAGGACGTCCAAGGCAAATTCTTGTCCATCATGCCAAGCAGACCGGGAACCTGCGTGAGCGCCTTGACGCTGGGATCCCAGGATTGCGCGTCGACCGCCGTCGCGAGCGCCGCTCCTTTCATATCCGGATTTTGCTGCAGCCACCGGTCCGCCTCAACGATTTCCGTGGGATGGGTCGCGGCTGCCAGAATTTGCGCAACCAACGGATCGGGGTACAGCGCGATCGGCGCGACCAGCTGGTCCAGCTGTTGGGTCGACGGCGGCGGAGCGGGAAGCGGTTCAGCGGCCGCCGCCGGTTGTGCGTCGGCCTGCACCGCCTGGCTGGCGCACCCGCCTTGCAGCAGCGCCAACACAAGTGAACTGCACAAGATGAACATCAAATTTCGCCCTGATCGCTTCATTGCTATCACTCCTGCATGTACAAACTACTCACGTCGGCGGATGGAACGACTTCGATCGCGAATCCCCTTGGGCGTGTACGACACCGTAGAACGCCGCGGGAACCCTCGCTTTCGCCGGATTGGCGCGATCTGATCGCAATTGCCGACGCCTCTGCTGACTCCGATTGAATACGAGTGTGATGAGCGAGGGTTGCGCTTCGATTGCGCGATTCGTCGGCCGGATTTCAGTCGAAACGCGATCGACGCCGCGGCGTTGCGACCTCTCCCAAGGCTGCGTTTTGAGAATCGAGGGGGCAATCCTGGAAGATCCTTGGGCGCAACCCGGATCATCATTGCGCCATAGCGGCGCTCTTCCGGGTGTCGCGCGCAATGGGTCGATTCACGCGAGGTACAGCACCATGTCCCAGGTTCGGAGCGGAAATCCCGGGTTTGTGATCGCGATGCTCGGCGCAATTTGCGCGGCCGGCTCCTCCATGCCCGCGCAAAGCGCAGCGACCGGGGCACAATCCGCAGTCGCCGCATGTCAGAAGGATGACAGTGGGCTCCGGTTGCCGGCCGGTTTTTGCGCCACTATTTTTGCCGACGGCATCGGGCATGCGCGCCATCTGGTTGTCGCCGCAAACGGGGTCGTTTACGTCAACACGTGGTCCGGCCGCTATTACGGCAACGACACGCCGCATGCCGGCGGGTTTCTGGTCGCACTGCAAGACACCACCGGTGCGGGGAAGGCGAACATCATCAACCGCTTCGGCGAGACGGTGCAGAGCGGCGGTGCGGGCGGCACGGGCATCGGCCTGTACAAGGAGGGCCTGTTCGCCGAGATCAACGACAAGATCGTTCGTTACACGCTGTCGGCCGGCTCGATCGTTCCACAGGATCGAGCGGTACCGATCGTGACGGGATTGCCGCTCGGCGGAGATCATCCCATGCGACCCTTCGTGATCGATCGCGACGGATCCCTGTATGTCGATCTCGCCACCGCGACCAATTCCTGCCAGCCGCAAAATCGCACTCCGCACTCGCCTGGCATCGATCCGTGTGTGGAACTCAATACGCGCGGCGGTATCTGGCGCTACGACGCGAACAAGACGAACCAGGCATTTTCGCCGGCCGAACGCTTCGCCACCGGCATCCGCAATGCGGAGGGATTCGCAATCGATCCCGCCGACCGCATCTTCGTCACTCAACATGGGCGCGACCAGCTGCATGCAAATTGGCCGGAACGCTACCGACCCGAGGAGGAGGCCACGCAACCGGCCGAAGAGCTGCTGCTCCTGAAACGGGGCGGCGACTACGGCTGGCCGGAGTGCTACTACGACGGTATTCAGGGCAAATTGGTTCTGGCGCCAGAGTACGGCGGCGACGGAGGTAAGAAAGTCGGGCAGTGCGCGGCAAAGAGCGCTCCGATCGCCGCGTTTCCCGCGCATTGGGCGCCGAACGCGATGGCGCTGTACGACAAGTCGCAATTCCCGGCTCACTACCGCGACGGCGTGTTCATCGCCTTCCATGGATCGTGGGATCGGGCGCCATACCGTCAGGGTGGCTACAACGTCGTGTTCCAGGCCTTGGCGGGCGACCATGCTTCCGGGCCGTGCGAAATATTTGCCGATGGATTTGCGGGCGCCGTGGAATCGCCCGAGCAAGCCGCGCATCGGCCGTCCGGCCTGGCGGTCGGACCTGACGGCTCACTCTATGTCTCCGACGATGTGCGCGGACGGATCTATCGCATCGTGTACCGTGGCGGAGCAGGCGCTGACGGCGCCGCGACGACCACGCCCTGTCCCAGCGCGGCCGCACCCGCCGGCAAACCCAGTGTGGATGACGCCAAACCACCGGAAGGCACTCATCCCGACGCCGGCAACGCGGACGCCGCGAGCCTTCCCGTTCCCAAGGGCGCGACCAAGGAGATGGTCGTGCTGGGCGATCGCATTTACCACGGTCAGGTCGGCGGTGCCGCCTGCACCGGTTGTCACGGCGCGAACGCGACCGGCACGACCCTCGGTCCCGATCTCACCGGCACTCATTGGCTGTGGGGCGATGGCAGCTACGCAGCGATTGCGAAAATCATCAGGGACGGTGTGCCGCAACCGAAACAATATCGCTCCCCCATGCCGCCCATGGGCGGCGCTCAGCTCAACTCCGACCAGGTGTCGGCGGTGGCGGCCTATATCTGGGCCTTGAGCCACAAGCAATGAAGCATGCCATTGCGGGTCGTCAATGTTTCAAATGTAACCGAGGCGGCGGATTTTGTAGCGCGTAAAACATCCGCCGAGCCGACTCTGTACGAAGATTGATTTAGCAAAAGCCCGACAGACTCGTTCAAGCAGGAGGATTCAATCCCATGTCATCGTCAACTCAGGTCCGGCTACCGGCGGTCGAAACAGAATTCGTGGATATTCCCGGAACGCAGCTCAAAGTCTCGCGAGTGGCGCTCGGAACCTGGGCCATGGGCGGCTGGATGTGGGGCGGAACCGACCAGCGCGAATCGATCGCCACCATTCAGGCGGCACTGCATCAGGGCATCAATCTAATCGATACCGCGCCCGCGTACGGTTCGGGCGTGTCCGAGGAGATCGTCGGCGCCGCTCTCGAGGGCGTGCGGACTCAGGTTGTGATCGCCACCAAAGTGGGGCTGGAATCGCGCAACGGCAAGGTCTATCGCAACGCGTCGCGCGAACGAATCATGCTGGAGATCGATGAATCGCTGCGCCGCCTGCGCACCGATTACATCGACATCTACCAGGTTCATTGGCCCGACCCGCTGGTGCCAATTGAGGAAACCGCCGAGGCCATGCGCTCGCTCTACGAGCAAGGAAAGATCCGTGCCATCGGCGTGAGCAATTTCTCCGTCGCTCAGATGGACCGATTCCGTCAAGTGGCGCCGCTACACGTGCTGCAGCCGCCCTACAATCTTTTCGAGCGCGCGATCGAGGCGGAGATCCTGCCTTACTGTCGCGCCAATGACATCGCGACGTTCGGCTATGGTGCGCTCTGCCGCGGATTGTTGAGCGGGCGCATGCGGCCCGACACCAAGTTCCAAGGCGACGATCTGCGGCGTGTCGACCCAAAATTCCAGGCACCGCGATTTGCCCAGTATCTGGATGCCGTCCGGCAGCTCGATGAGCTCGCGCAGCGCCGCTTTCACCGGCGCGTGATCCATCTGGCGGTGCGGTGGATGCTCGACCGCGGCATCAGCGTGGCACTCTGGGGCGGCCGTCACCCCGACCAAGTGGAAGCGGCGCTCGGTGTGACGGGTTGGTCGCTCAATGCCACGGATCGGGAGCTGATCGAGCGCATCGTGAATGCGACGGTCATCGATCCTGTTGGGCCCGAGTTCATGGCGCCGCTGCAACGCGCCTAACGCTGACTTACGGGGAAATGAGACTATGAAACTTGGATTCATTGGACTGGGACGCATGGGCGCGGCGATGGCGGCCAATCTCGTCAAGGCCGGCCACGACGTCACGGTGTTCAACCGCACGGCGGGCAGAGGCGGCGCGCTCATCGAGCTCGGCGCCCGCGAGGCGGCCAATGTTGCCGGTGTGTGCGACGGTGAGGCGGTGATCACGATGCTGGCGGATGATGACGCCGCATCCGACATCGCCTTGGGAGAGGGAGGTCTCGTCGCGCATCTGCGCAAAGGTGCGATCCATCTCTCCATGAGCACGATCAGTGTCGCGCTGTCCAAGCGCCTGGCGCAGGCACATGCGCGAGCCGGACAGCGCTATGCGGCAGCGCCGGTGTTCGGGCGACCGGATATGGCGGCCGCGGCCAAACTGTTCATCGTCTGCGCGGGCGATCCCGCGACGATCGATGCGTGTCAGCCGCTGTTCCGTGCCATGGGACAGAAGGCATTTCCAATCGGTACCGAGCCGTCGGCGGCGAATCTCGTCAAGCTCAGCGGCAATTTTTTGCTGGCCTCCACCATCGAGGCCCTCGGCGAGGCCGTCGCGCTGGTCAGTAAGGCCGGAATCGACCCGCGCGTGTACGTCGAATTCCTCACCTCCACGGTGTTCAACGTACCGGCATACAAAACCTACGGTGGGCTCATCGCCGAAGGCAAGTTCGAGCCGGCGGGCTTCGCTGCGCCCCTCGGATTCAAGGATATCCGGCTCGCGCTGGCCGCGGCCGAGAGTCTGCGCGTACCCATGCCGCTCGGCAGCCTGCTGCACGACCGATTTTTGCGCCTGTTGGCGCAGGGCGGCGAGCGCCTCGATTGGTCCGCCGTCGGCGGGCTCGCGGCACAGGATGCGGGCCAGGCGCGCGCTGCGGAGCCGGCATTGATGTCGTCCTCGCGTTGAACCGCAGTCAGGTAGCCACATGCTGGGCATAGTCCGGATCGCGCTGAGCCGGCCGTACACGTTCATCGTGGCGGCGCTGCTCATTTTCCTTCTCGGCGCGCTCGCCGCATTGCGCATGCCGGTCGACATTTTTCCGAGCATCGACATCCCGATCATCGGCGTGGCGTGGCAATACCAGGGCTTGCCGCCCGATCAGATGGCGGGGCGCATCATTACTCCCTTCGAGCGCGCACTGACGACGACGGTCAATGACATCCAGCACATCGAGGCGAATTCCTACACCACCTTCGGCATCGTCAAGATCTTCTTCCACCCATCGGTGAATATCGCCACCGCGAACGCGCAGGTCACCGCGATTTCACAGACCTTGCTCAAGCAGATGCCGCCCGGCGCGACGCCGCCGCTGATCGTCAACTACAGCGCCTCGACGGTGCCGATCATCCAACTCGCGTTGTCGGGCAAGGGGCTGACCGAGCAGAATCTTGCCGATCTAGGCATGAACTTCGTCCGCCCGCGCCTGGTCACGGTGCAGGGCGCCGGCATCCCCTGGCCGTTCGGCGGCAAGACACCCCAGGTGATGTTCGATCTCGACACCGCGGCGCTTCAGTCGCGCGGCTTGACCGGCCTCGACGTCGCCAATGCGCTTGCCGCGCAGAACCTGAACACCCCGGCGGGAACCGAAAAGATCGGCAACACCGAATATACGGTCAACCTCAACAGTGCGCCCTCGAAAGTCTCAGAGCTGGCCGATCTGCCCATCAAGAGCGTGGGGGGCGCGATGGTCTACATGCACGACGTCGCCCAGGTGCACAACGGCAGTGCCGTGCAGGTCAATGTGGTGCATGTCGACGGCAATCGCTCGGTGCTCTTGAGCGTGTTCAAGAACGGCACCACCTCGACGCTCGACATCGTCAGCGGCATCAAGAACATGCTGCAACTCATCAAGCCCTCGCTGCCGGACGAACTCGAGATCAAGCCGATCGCGGATCAATCGTTATTCGTGCGCGCCTCGATCCAAGGCGTGATCCGCGAAGGCGTGATCGCCGCGGCGCTCACCAGTCTGATGATCCTGCTGTTCCTCGGCAGCGCGCGCTCGACCCTGATCGTGACCACATCGATTCCGCTGGCGGTCCTTGGCGCGATCGGCGCGTTGTGGGCGATCGGCGAAACGCTCAACATCATGACCTTGGGAGGCCTCGCGCTTGCCGTGGGGATACTCGTCGACGAGGCGACGGTGACCATCGAGAGCATCAACTACCACCTCGAGCAGGGCAAGGAGGTGGAAGCGGCGATCATCGACGGCGCCTCGCAGATCGTCATCCCGGCGTTCGTGTCCTTGCTGTGCATCTGCATTGTGTTCATACCGATGTTCTTCCTGAGCGGCGTGGCGCGCTTCCTGTTCGTGCCGATGGCCGAAAGCGTGGTGTTCGCGATGATCTTCTCGTTCTTGTTGTCGCGCACGCTCGTGCCGACGCTGGCGAAATATCTGCTGCACATGCGCGTCGAGCACGCCGGCGGGCACAGCGAGGGCGTCGAGGCGCCGCCGTCGAGAAATCCTCTGGTGCGCTTCCAGCGCGGCTTCGAGGCCCGGTTCGAGCGGATGCGCGCCGGCTATCACGATCTCTTGGCGCTGGCGATCGAGCATCGCGGGCGCTTCATCGCGGGCTTTCTCGGCTTCATCGCCGTCTCGTTCCTGCTCGCGCCATTTCTCGGCCGAAATTTCTTTCCGCAGGTCGACGCCGGTCAGATGCTGCTGCATGTGCGGGCGCCGGTCGGCATGCGTATCGAGGAAACCGCCGCGCGTTTCGCCGACGTGGAGAAGGCGATCCGCGAGGTGATCCCGCCGGCCGAAGTGGCGGCCGTGGTGGACAACATCGGCACTTATCTGTCGTCGATCAATACGATCTACAACAACACGGGCACGATCGGCGAGTCGGACGGCGACATCCAGATCTCGCTCAACGAGGGCCATGCGCCGACCGCCGATTACCTCAATCGGCTGCGCGACGAGCTGCCGCGGCGTTTTCCGGGCATGAGCTTCTCGTTTCTGCCCGCCGATATCGTCGGCCAGATCCTGAATTTCGGCGCGCCGGCGCCGATCGATCTGCAGGTTCGCGGCAACGATCTCGCCGCGGATTACGCCTACGCCAATAAACTGCTGGCGCAGATCCGCCCGATCACCGGCGTCGCCGACGCGCGCATCCAGCAATCGGCCGCTCTGCCGACGCTGGATGTCAACATCGATCGCACGCGCGCGCAATACACGGGCGTGACCGCGGCCGACGTGACCAACAGCCTGGTGGTCAACCTGGCCAGTTCCAGCCAAGTGGCGCCGGTTTACTGGCTCAACGAGAAGAACGGCGTCACCTATCCGATCGCGCTGCAGACGCCGCAGTACCAGATCGACACGCTGCCGGCGCTGCAGAATCTGCCGATCAACGCCACGGGCGCGCCAACCACGGTGCTCGGCGGGATCGCCGACATCCGCCGTAACCACGGCAACGCCGTGGTCTCGCAGTACGACATTTCCCCGATGGTTGAGATATACGCGACGACGCAGGGGCGCGATCTGGGCGCAGTCTCCGCCGACATCCAAAAGATTATCGCCCGGAACGACAAGGACAAGCCGAAAGGCGCCATCGTCGCCCTGGTCGGCCAGACGGCGACCATGAACAGCGCCTATTCGGGCCTCCTCTTCGGCCTCTTGGGCGCCATTGTGCTGGTCTACTTCGTGGTCGTGATCAATTTCCAGTCGTGGACCGATCCTTTCATCATCATCACGGCGCTCCCGGCCGCGCTCGCCGGCATCATCTGGATGCTGTTTGCAACGCATACGACGCTCTCCGTGCCCGCGCTTACCGGTGCGATCATGTGCATGGGCGTGGCGACCGCGAACAGCGTGCTGGTGATCAGTTTCGCGCGCGAGAAGCTCACCGCGATTGGCGATGCGACGCAAGCGGCGCTCGAGGCCGGATTCGTCCGCCTGCGGCCGGTGTTGATGACGGCGCTCGCGATGGTGATCGGCATGCTGCCCATGGCGCTGGGTCTCGGCGAAGGCGGCGAACAGAATGCGCCGCTTGGCCGCGCCGTGATCGGCGGCCTGGTCTTCGCCACCATCTCCACGCTGTTCTTCGTCCCCGTGATGTTCAGCATCATTCACCGGCACCGCGAACCAAAGCCGTTGCCGGAATCAAATTCCGGAGCACACCATGTCCCAGCCTGATCGAAGTCCCGGCTGCCCCGATCCGCGCCGCCTGCGCCGGATCGGCGGGGCATTCGTGTTCGTGGCCATCGCCGTGGTCGCCTACGGCCTTATCTCCCGCGCGGCGCAAACTTCGCGTCTGCACGATTTGACCGAGGCGCAGGCCGTGCCAACCGTCGCCGTGGTGGCGCCAAACCACGTAGAGAATGCCGCGGGCCTGGAGTTGCCGGGACGCCTGGAAGCCTACATACGCGCGCCGATCTACGCGCGCGTCCCGGGTTATCTGAAGAGCTGGAAGCACGACATCGGTGCCAAGGTGAAGGCCGGCGATGTGCTCGCCGAAATCGACACGCCGGATCTCGACCAGCAACTCATGCAGGCGCGCGCCGCCTTGAGCGTCGCCGAGGCCAATGCGAAACTTGCGCAAATCACCGCCGAGCGCTGGCAGTCGCTGGCCAGCACCGATGCCGTCGCCAAGCAAGACGTCGACCAACGCACGTTCACCTGGAGCGCCAACATTGCGCAGGTCAAGGCGGCGCAGGCGAACGTCGAGCAGCTGGTCGCGGAAGAGGGCTTCAAACGCCTGATCGCGCCATTCGACGGCATCGTTACCGCGCGCGCAACCGACATCGGCGCGCTGATCAACGTGGGGGCCGCCGGCGGCGCGCAGCTGTTCGAGGTTTCCGAAACGAGCAAGCTGCGCGTCTATGTGAACGTGCCGCAGAACTATGTGCCGAGCGTACCGCCCGGCACCAAGGCCACGATCCGTGTGCCTGAACATCCCGACAAGACCTACAGCGGAACCGTCGAGGCTTCCGCCCAGGCCGTCAATCCCAGCAGCGGCACGACCCTCATGCAGCTCATGGTCGACAACAGTGCGGGTGAGTTGATGCCGGGCGACTACGCCGGCATCCATCTGCAGATCGCCGGTCCTGCCCATGTGCTCAGCGTGCCGTCGAGCGCCCTGATTTTCGACGCCAAGGGACTGTCCATCGCTACCGTGGATGCCAACAACCGCGTATTGCTCAAGCCGGTGTCCATCGAACGCGACTTGGGTACGGTGGTCGAACTCGCCTCGGGCCTCTCGCCGAGCGATCGTGTGATCCAAAACCCGCCCGATGGAATCGGCAGCGGCGCGCCGGTGCGCCTGGCCGGCGAGGCGTCGGGCGGCGCGCTCGCCGCCAAGGCGAAGAACAAGAATGGAACGGGTTAAGATCCTATCGGCGTGCGGCGCCGCGCTGATGCTGCTGCTCGGTGCCTGCTCGCTCGCGCCGCCGCTGAAAATCCCGGCCGTTCCCACCGCGGATGCCTACAAGGAAATGGGGCAGTGGACTCAGGCGCAGCCGGCCGACCGGCTGCCGCGCGACAGCTGGTGGGCGCTCTATGGCAACACCGAGCTCGACGAGTTCGAGAAGAGGCTGATTGCCGGGAACCCGACGCTCGCCGCCGCACTCGCCAATTACGCGCAGGCCAGAGCGCTGGCGGATCAGGCTCGCGCCGGGCTGTTTCCCACGATCGGCCTCAACGCCGACGTCACGCGCAATCGGCTTTCGAACAACCAGCCGCTCAGATTGCCCAACGCACCGCCCAACTTTACCTACAATTCCAACTCGTTCGCCGGCAGCGTCAGCTACGAACTCGACCTGTGGGGGCAGATTCGCAACGAAGTCGCGGCGGGTGAAGCCAACGCCGCGGCGTCCGCCGCGGATCTTGAGAATGCCCGCCTGTCGTTGCTCGCGCAGCTGGTCGGCGATTACATACAGCTGCGGAGCCTCGATCGCGACAGCGCAATCCTCGACGAGACCGTGGCGGCCTATGCGCGCGCGGTCACGCTGACCGAGCAGCGCCACGATGCCGGCATCGCCCCCGGCCTCGACGTCTCGCAGGCGCAAACCCAGCTCGATGCCGCACGCTCCCAAGTGGCACAGACGCTTGCGGCGCGCGCGCTGATGGAACACGCCATTGCGGCGCTGCTCGGAGTGTCGGCCTCGACGTTCTCGATCAAGCCGCAAATCGTCGCGATCACACTTCCGCAAATTCCCACCGGCGTTCCGACCACCTTGCTGCAGCGGCGTCCGGATATCGCCGGCGCCCAGCGGCGCATGATGGCGGCCAATGCCAACATCGGCGTCGCGCGCGCCGCGTATTTCCCCACGCTGACGCTGGGTGCCCAGGGCGGCTTCCAGAGCAAATCCTTCTCGAACTGGCTGAGCGCACCGAGCGCATTCTGGGCGGTCGGACCGAGCGCCCTGCTCAGCGTGTTCGACGGCGGACTGCGCCGCGCCCAGGTAGCGCAAGCGCGCGCCGAATTCGACGCCTCCGCCGCGAACTATCGCGGTATCGTCGTCAGCGCGTTCCAGCAAGTCGAAGACAGCCTCGCCACGCTCAATCACTATCGCGATGCCGTGCTGGAGGAGAAGGCCGCGGTCGACGCCGCGCAGCGCACGCTGGATTTCGCCATGGCGCTCTACAAGCAGGGCGCAACCGACTACCTTACCGTCGTTACTTCCCAGACGGCCCTGCTGCAGAATCAGCTCGAGGCGCTCACCCTCGAGACCCTGCAACTGCGCGCCAGCGTCGATCTGATCTTGGCGTTGGGCGGTGGATGGGAGGATTCGGCGCCGGCGCAGACGGCAAGACGATGAGTGCGGAGCGGCACGGTATCAGCCTCATACTAGACCTTCAGCGCAGCGAGGACTTTGTCCGGCGTGAATGGCACGGAACGCAGGCGGACACCGACTGCATCGAACACCGCGTTGGAGATCGCCGCTGACACAATGGCCGCGGAAGGTTCGCCGACGCCCCACGGTCGTTCATCCGGGCGGTCGATGAGTTCCATCTCGATCTGCGGCGCATCGGGAAAGGTCAAAATCGGGTACGTCTGCCAGTCTATGCTGGTGACGCGCGAACGGTCGAAGCGTACCTGTTCGATGAGCGTTCGGCTCACCGTCTGCACGACATTGCCTTCGATCTGATTTTTAACCCCGTCGGGGTTGATGATCTGTCCGCTGTCTTGCACCACGGCGAAGTGCTTCGCCGCGATGACGCCGGTCGCGCGGACGACTTCAACCGTCGCCACCATGCCGACATAGGTTCGGTTGTTTTCGTACTTGATGAAGGCCATCCCGCGTCCCGTGGCCGTGCTGCCGCTGGCATTTTTAGCGGTGCTCCGCTTCTGCCAATGTGCAAGCAGCGCCAGGCGGTCGAGCACGGCGATCGCGCGTGCATCATCGGCCAGATAGCGCCGGCGCAGTTCGATGGGGTCGGCATTGGCCGCGACGGCGATCTCGTCGAGGAAGGCTTCGTTGGCGAAGCCGCTTTGCATGCGGCCGGGCGAACGGATCCAGGACGGCCGCAGCGGCGTGGTCACAAGCCGATGGGCAAGCGTCCTGACGTTTGTGAAAGCATAGGGGACGGCGGTGCCGGCAATGATGCCCCCGGGGCTCATCGCGGTCTCATGCGGCAAGCCCGCGAGTTCGGCCGCCACGAGCTTGACTTTACCGGCCACCCCGTCCGGTCCATAGAACTGCGAATACCAGGCGTTGACGTTGCCGCTCGCGTCCAATGCCGCCTGCATGTCGATGAGCGTCGGCGGCCCCTTCGGGTCCCATCCATGTTCGTCGGCTCGCATCCATTGCACGCGTACCGGGCGATCCACCTCGCGCGCCAGCAGCGCGGCATCGGCAGCCGCATCCTCGTGCCCATTGCGTCCGTAGCATCCCGATCCGTCGATATAGATGGCGCGCACGTCCGCGTCGGCCATTGCGAACATGAGCGCAAGCTGCTGGCGCAGGTTATGGGTCGCTTGACTCGCCGACCAGCAGGTGAGCTTACCGCGTTCGAACGCGGCGACCGCGCACGACGGACCGATGGACCCGTGCGTGTGGATGGCGAAGTCATAAGTGGACGACAGTCGTCGGTCCGCAGCCGCGAGGGCGGCATCGACATTGCCTCGATTGCTGGTCACGTCGTCCCTGATGATTTTGGTGGCACGCACGTAATCCCATATCTTGTCCTCATCCGGCAGCCCCTGCCAATCGGACCAACGCGCCTTGAGCTGCCGCGCGGCGGCGATGGCGCCCCATTCGGTCTTGGCCACGACCGCGAGAAAATCCTTTCGTCGCACCACTTTGATCAGTCCGGGCACGTGGCTGACGGAGTCGGCATCGACCGACAGCAGGGTGGCGCCGATGGCCGGGGGGCGAACGACGCGCCCATGCACCATTCCCTCGACGCGAAAGTCCTGCATGTAGGTAAACCGCCCCGTCACCTTGTCCGGGATGTCCAGCCGCGGCTGCGAACGGCCGACCACGGTGTAGGTCTTTGGGTCCTTGAGGGGCGCGTCATTGTCGAGTGCAATCTCGAGGGGCCGGCCGCCGATGAGCTCGTCGTAACGAACCGATGCCTTGCCGTGCTTGGGTTTGATGGCGCCTGCATCGACGGTCAGGTCGTGTTCATCGACATTCAGGCGTTGGGCTGCTTTGCGCAGCAGTGCGCGGCGCGCGGTGGCGGCTGCCAGCCTGATTTGCACTCCGCCGTTCTGGATCGATAGACTGCCGTAGGTAGGACCTTGATCCGGCGTCAGCAAGGTGTCGCCCTGAATGACGTTCACGCGCGCGATGGGCACATCGAGCTCTTCGGCGGCAATTTGAGCAATGGCCGTACGCACACCGGTACCGAGATCGACCTTACCCGAGAAGACGGTTACGTTTCCGTGCCGATCGATCGCAAGAAATCCGTCGACCCGGTCAGGCGCAACCACCTTGGGCGTGTCCGCCGCCGCGGCCTCACCGGTATCTCCAGCCGCCGTCAGACGCATCGGCAGGGCGAAACACACAATCAAGCCGCCGAACTTGAGGATCTCGCGGCGGTTGACTGAATGCGGCAATGACATGGCGTCCATCAGGCGCCGCAGCAGGCGCGTCTCACGGCACGCACGATGCGCAGATGCGTTCCACACCGGCATAGGTTGTTGACCAGTGCCTGCTTGATTTGCGCTTCCGTTGGAGTTTTGTTGGACGACATGAATGCCGCTGCCTGCATGATCATTCCGTTGATGCAGTAGCCGCACTGCACGGCTTGCTCATCGATGAAAGCCTGCTGCAGCGGGTGCGGCTTTTCACGTGTGCCGAGTCCCTCGAGGGTCACGACGCGGTGGCCGACTGCGCTGACGGCGGGGAATACGCAAGACCGTACCGCGTTGCCGTCGAGAAGCACGGTGCAGGCGCCGCATTGGCCGAGGCCGCAGCCGAAGCGCGGACCGTGCAAGCCAAGATCGCAGCGCAGCGCATACAACAGCGGCATGGTTGGATCGTCAATCGTGAGATTCGCGGTCGTGCCGTTGACATCGAGCGAGATGGATTTCATGGCGGGTCATGCTTAAGCGCTGCGAGCCCGGCCTGCGCGACTTGCACGTCGTGTTCCGGCGTATCGAAGCTCGCGCCGATGCCGCCTATCACCTGTCCGCCGACGACGATCGGCAGGCCTCCTTGCATGGCGATGAAATCACGTGCCGTAACCAGTGCGATGCGACCGTGATTGATGGAATCCTCGAGCGCCTGGCTCGGTTTCTTGAACAACGCCGCGGTCCGCGCCTTTCCCGGCGCAAGCTCGATGCTGAGGGTAAAGGCGGCGTTGTCCATGCGTTCCACGAGAATCGGCCAGCCGCCATCGTCGACCACGGCGATGACGCCGGCCCAATGATTGCGCTCCGCTTCCGCTTCGGCGGCGGCCACCATCTTGCGCGCAGCGGCCAAGGTGATGACTTTCTTTTCCGCGAGCTGTGCAAATGCGCTTGCAGCAGTGAGCAACGCGAGACCGAGGGGGATGCCCAGCATGATTGATTTTCGCATCTCAGCTGCTCCTATGGGGCCTGCGCTGCTGCTTGCATGCGCACCGGCGCGCGGACCTGTTGGAAATACGCAGCGACTGCCGCAATTTCCTGGGTGTCGAGACGTTTGGCGACGTCCGCCATGGCATTGGGGCCCTTGTCGCGAAGACCGCGCTGCCACATTGTCAATTGAGTGGCGATGTAACGTGCGTATTGTCCGGCAAGGTAAGGAATCGCCGGCGGCTCGCCGGCGCCGCTGGGTCCGTGGCAATTGTCGCAGGACTGAAGTTCCCGGGCCACGTTGCCGGCCTTGGCGAGTTGCTCGCCGCGCTTGGTGAGCGCCGGATTCGGGCGCGCCAAGGGCGGGTAGGGGGCGTTGACGCTCGCGTAATATGCGGTCACGTCCGCGATGTCCTCGG
>Ga0210400_10003177_pt1 | contig 14668 bp, 15 predicted proteins | sample IncBWH26MmetaG_FD_155456 | JGI IMG/M metagenome (GOLD analysis project Ga0210400, IMG submission 155456) | Forest soil microbial communities from Barre Woods Harvard Forest LTER site, Petersham, Massachusetts, United States - Inc-BW-H-26-M | ecosystem: Environmental > Terrestrial > Soil >... | reverse complement strand
CGCCGAGATTCTGCCGCTGATGCGGCGCCGTCAGGCGGTGATCATCACCGACGAGACCGTCGCGCGCCACCACCTGGCGCCGCTGCGCGCCAGCCTCGAAGACGAGGGCATCAGCCAGCATGCGATCTTGCTGCCGCCCGGTGAGGCGACCAAGGACCTCGCCCATTTCGGCCGACTCGTCGACGACATCCTCGCTTGCGGGATCGAGCGTGGGACGATGCTGGTCGCGCTTGGCGGCGGGGTGGTCGGGGACATCGCCGGGTTTGCCGCGGCGACCCTGCTGCGCGGCATCGATTTCATGCAGATCCCGACGACGCTGTTGGCCCAGGTCGACAGCTCGGTCGGCGGCAAGACGGCGATCAACACCGCGGCCGGCAAGAATTTGCTCGGCGCCTTCTACCAGCCGCGCCTCGTGCTCGCCGATACCGACACACTGGCAACGTTGCCGCGCCGCGAATTGCGCGCCGGCTATGCCGAGACCGTCAAATACGGGTTGATCCGTGATACGGCGTTCTTCGAATGGCTGGAGGCCGAAGGCGAGGCGGTCTGCGATCTCGAACCCGTCGCGGCGACCCGCGCGATCCTGACGAGCTGCCGGATGAAGGCGGCGATCGTCGCGGCCGATGAACGGGAGGAGGGCGACCGCGCGCTGTTGAATTTCGGCCACACCTTTGGTCACGCGCTGGAAGCTGAAACCGGGTTCAGCGATGCGCTGCTGCATGGCGAGGCGGTGGCGTTGGGCATGATGCTCGCCTTTGATTTCGCGGTGCGCCTCGGGATCGCGACGGGGCAGGATTCCTACCGCGTGCGGCGGCATCTGATCGCCGCCGGGCTGCCGACCGAGCTGTCGGCGGTCGGGTTGTCGGGCAGCGCGGCCGACCGGCTGGTGGCGCATATGGGCAAGGACAAGAAGGTGCGGGATGGCCGGATCACGTTGATCTTGCCGCGCCGGATCGGCGACGCCTTCGTCATGCGCGATGCGTCCGCCGACGCGTTGCGCGACTTTCTTGCCGAGGCCGCGTGAGGGCCGGGCCTTAATTCGTCAGCGTTGGTCGCAGATCGGCGGCGCGCCCGGCATGTGACGCCGAGCGGTAGAAATCGACGATGTAGACCCGAATCGCCGCCGTCAGGCTCGAGGAATTGCGCTGTCGGTCGATCTCGGTAACGAGTTGATTGACGTTGGTTTCCTGCTGCCGCGTGATTTCCAGCAGCGCCTCCCACATCACCGGCTCAAGGCGAACGCTGGTGCGACGGCCCGCCACGACGATGTTGCGGATCACCAGGGATGAAGGAATGGGATCGCGTCTGCGCGGGGCGCGGCGCGGCAATGCGGGTGCCATGCCGCCGATTTTACCCGGCGCTCGCGATATTGCAACCTATGAGGGTTTATATTATCAAAATTACACGCCTACGGTAGTATGATATATTCAACCCCGATCCTCGTCGGGGGTCAGGGTCGTCAGCGACAGCGCGTGCACGCTCGCGGCCAATTCCTGCTTCAGCTCGTCATAGACCAGGCGCTGCCGCGCGACACGGCCAAGGCCGGTAAACGCGGCCGACGCGATGGTTACCGCGAAGTGGGTCTCGCCTTCGGGACGGGCGCCGGCATGCCCGGCATGACGGTGCGATTCGTCGACGATCACGAGCCGGGCCGGGGCGAACCGCTTGGTCAGCTTATGGCGGATCGTCTCGGCGACACTCATCGCGGCCTAGTCCGGTCGGGGCTTTGCAGGGCTGCCGCGGCGGCGAGAAACCCGGCGAGGTCGTCGACGACGTGGTGGACATAGTCGCGGTCGGCCTCTTCCATCGCCCAGTCGACGCCGTTGCGCAGCCAGGCCGTCGTCATGCCGAGTTCGGCAGCGGGCGCTAGGTTGCGCGCCATGTCCTCGAGCATCAGCGCCGTATTCGGCCGAACCGAATGACGCTTCAATAGCAGGCGGTAGCCGGTCAGCGCGGGCTTTGGCTCGAAATCGGCCGCGACGATATCGATGATGCCGCTGAACGCGGGGCTGAGGCCGAGATGGTCGAGCAGCCGCTCGGCATGCCGCACCGAGCCGTTGGTGTGGACGATCTTGCGGCCGTTGAGCTGTCCAAGAGCAGCGACCAGCGCCGGGTCGGGCGGCACGCAGGCGAGGTCGACTTCGTGCACAAAGGCGAGGAAGTCGTGCGGGTCGATGTTGTTGACCTTCATCAGCCCGTTCATCGTCGTGCCGTGCTCGCGGAAATAGGTGCGCCGCAGCTCGGCCGCCTGCTCCTCCGAAACCGCCAGGCGGTCGCAGATATATTCGTTCATGCGTTGCTGCACCTGCGGGAACAAACCGCAAGAGGCTGGGTAGAGCGTGTTGTCGAGATCGAAGATCCAGGTCTCGATCTCGCCGAGCGGGCAACGCTCCTGCCGGGTGGTGTAGGCCATCGACTCTCCGAGCCTCTCAGCCGCCGCGGATCAGGGTGCCAGCACCCTCGGTGAACAATTCCAGCAGGATCGCGTGCGGCACCCGCCCATCGACAATGACCGCGGCCTCGACCCCGCCATCGACCGCGGCGAGACAGGTCTCGACCTTGGGGATCATGCCGCCGGAGATCGTGCCTTGAGCGATCAGCCGGCGCGCTTCGGCCGCCGTCAGTTCCGGGATCAGGCGCTTTTCGTCGTCGAGCACGCCCGCGACATCGGTCAGCAGCAGAAAGCGGCGCGCCTTGACCGCCGCCGCAACCGCGCCGGCGACGGTATCGGCGTTGATGTTGTAGGTCTCGCCGCCGGCTCCGACCCCGATCGGCGCGATGACCGGGATGATGTCGGATTGGCGAAAGGTGGCGAGCACACGGTCCTCGATATGCTCGGGCTCGCCGACAAAGCCGAGATCGGCGCCGTTGCGGGTCAATTTGCGGGCGCGGATCAAACCGCCATCCTTGCCGCTGAGACCGATCGCGCAGCCGCCGGCCGCGTTGATCGCGGCGACGAGCTGCTTGTTGACGGTTCCGGCGAGGACCATCTCGACGACTTCCATCGTCTCGGCGTCGGTGACTCGCAGCCCGTCGACATAGCTGCTTTTGATGCCGAGGCGCTGCAGCATCTGGCCGATCTGCGGGCCGCCGCCATGCACGACGATCGGGTTGATGCCAACCTGCTTCAACAGGACGATGTCGCGGGCGAAAGGATCGCCGTTGTCCCCGTTGCCCATCGCATGGCCGCCATATTTGACCAGGACCGTCTGGCCGGCATAACGCCGCAGGTAAGGCAGCGCCTCGGCGAGAACAGCGGCCTTCGATGCCGGATCGGCGGTGGGCGGGGTGGGCATATGGGAGTCGCGAGTGAGATCAGGCTTGCAGCGCACTCTATCGCGCCGGACGGCGCATCGCCACCGCGCCCGCGGCGACATCGGCGCGCAGCTCGGCTGGCAGAGCAAAGCCGGCGAGTGTCGCCCGCAACGCCGCGATGCCCTGCGGCTTTTCGGCGCTGGTCAGATGGATCTCGGGGTGGGCGGCGCTGTGCCGAGCCAGCTCGGTGTGGACCGCCCCGGCGATCGCAGCGAGCTCGGCCAAATTGGGCTTGTCGGTCTTGGTCAGCACCACCTGGTAGGAGAGGCCGGCCGAATCGCATAATTGCATGACCGGCCGGTCGGGTTCCTTGAGCCCGTGGCGCGAATCGATCAGCAGGCAGACGCGGCGCAGGCTGCTCCGCGAGCGCAAATAATGCTGCACTGTCCGGGTCCAGGCCTTGACCGCGCTCTTCGAGGCTTCGGCATAGCCATAGCCCGGCAGGTCGACCAGCATCAGCCGGCTATCCAGCGCGAAGAAGTTGATCTGGCGGGTCCGTCCCGGCGTGTTCGAGGTGCGGGCCAGCATCCGTCTGCTGGTCAGCGCGTTGACGAGGCTCGATTTGCCGACATTCGAGCGGCCGAGAAACGCGACTTCCGGAAGGGTTTCGGATGGCAACGCCTCGGCCTCGGCGCTGCCGGCGACAAAGCGGCAGTCGCGCGCGAAGAGGAGCCGCCCGGCCTCGATCAGCTCCGGCTCGATCTCGCGTGGCGGAAACAGATCGGCCGCTGCCGCGCCGTCGGTCAGGCGGCCCCCGCGCGATGCATGATCGCCCATTGCTGGGCGATGCTCAGCAGGTTGTTCCACGCCCAATAGATCACCAGCCCGGCCGGGAAGGCCGACAGCATGTAGGTGAATACGATCGGCAGCAGCATGAACATGCGCGCCTGCATCGGATCGACCGGCTGAGGATTGAGTTTCTGCTGCAGGTACATCGTCACGCCCATCAGCAGCGGCCAGGCGCCGATCGCGACAAAATGCGCGATCGCGGCGGGCGGGTCGAACGGGAGCAGCCCGAACAGGTTGATGAAGGTGCTCGGGTCCGGCGCCGAGAGATCGTGAATCCAGCCGAAAAACGGCGCATGACGCATCTCGATCGTCACGAACAGCACCTTGTAGAGCGAGAAGAACACCGGGATCTGGATCACGATCGGCAGGCAGCCGGCCAGCGGGTTGGCGCCGACCTTCTTGTACATCGCCATGATTTCTTGCTGCTGGCGCGCCTTGTCGTCGGGGAAGCGCTCGCGGATCTTCTGCATTTCCGGCTGGAGCAATTTCATCTTGCTCATCGCCGCATAGGATTTGTTGGCGAGCGGGAAAAACAGCAGCTTGATGATCAGGGTCAGCAGCAGGATCGCCAGCCCGAAATTGCCGAGCAGCTCATAGAAGAACTGCAACGTCTTGAAAATCGGCTTGGTCAGGAAATAGAACCAGCCGAAATCGATCGCGAGATCGAAATGCGGAATGCCCGACGCCGCGTAGGCATCGAGCAGGTTGACTTCCTTGGCGCCCGCAAAGAACCGGGTCGAGGTGGCGGCGGTGCCATCGGCCGGGACGGTGATCTGGGATCCGAGATAGTCCGTTTGATAGCGGTCGACCCCGCTTTCGACGACATGGGTGAAGCGCGCCTTGACCGCATCGTCCTGTGGCGGGACCAGCGCGGTCAGCCAATATTTGTCGGTGAAACCGAGCCAGCCGCCCGTCGAGTTGTAATCGATCGGCTTGCCGGTTTCGATCGAGCTGTACTTGACCTCGCGCAACGAGCCGCCGATCTCGCCGATCATCCCCTCGTGCAGGATGTAATAACCGCCGACCTGCGGCGTCCCGGTGCGGCTGATCAGAGCGTAGGGCAGCAGGTTGACCGGGGTACTGCCGGCGTTGCGGACCGCGTCGCGCACCGTGAACATGTAATTCTCGTCGATCGCGATGGTGCGCGTGAAGACGAGGCCGGCGCCGTTGTCCCAGGTCAGGGTCAGCGGCTGCGTCGGGCTCAGCGGCCCGCCCGCGGCGGTCCATTGCGTATCCGGCCCGGGCACCTTTGTGCCGGAGGTCCCAGCCACCCAGCCGAATTCGGCGAAATAGGGATCCTTGGTTCCCTTCGGCCACAGCAGCACGACCTCGGGGCTCTTCGGGTCGACCGTCTCGTGGTAGGTCGCGAGGGTCAGATCGTCGATACGGCCGCCGGTCAGCGCCACCGAGCCATGCAGGCGCGGCGTGTTGATCCGTACGCGCGGCTGCTCGGCAATCGCCTGCTCGCGCGTCTCAGCCCCAGGGGCCGCGGCGCTGCCGGTAGCAGGCACGGTCGTGCCAGGCGCGACCGCTCCGGGCGTCGCAGTGCCTGGCGTGGCGGGGGCGGTCTGGGTCGGCACCGGTGGGATTATCGGCGGTGGCGGGCGCAGTTTCTCGAACAGGTACTGAAACCCGATCAGAATGCCGACCGAGACGACGATCGCGAGCAGAAGGTTGCGTTGTTCCATTGCAGTCGGAGCGGGCCGAAATTCAGCGGTGCGGTTCGAGAGGGACGGGGTCGTAGCCGCTGCCGCCCCAAGGATGGCAGCGCAGCAGGCGGCGCGAGGCGAGCCCCAGGCCGCGCCACGCACCGTGCCGCTCGACGGCTTCGGCCGCGTAATGCGAGCAGCTCGGATAATACCGGCAGGAGGGCGGCAGGATCGGCGCGATCAACAGCTGGTAGCCGCGGATCATGATCGCTATGCCCCAGCCGAGGATGCGGCTCGCGCCGTCATGAAAACCCATGTCACTCCTCCGCGGCGGCGCTGACGCGCTTGGGCGGGGCGCCGCCGGCCCTTTGCCGATCGAGCTGGCGCAGCGCCGTTTCGAGATCGGCGACGAGATCCGCGTAACGCCGCTCGCTCGAGGTGCCGCGGGCGACGATGACGTAATCGGTCCCGGGCCGCCCGTTGCGCGGCAACACTTCCGCGGCGATCGCCCGCAATCGCCGCTTTGCGCGGTTGCGCACCACCGCGTTGCCGACCTTGCGGCTGGCGGTAAAGCCAACCCGCAGGATCCCGCCATTGTCGTTGCCGGTCGGCTGTGGCGCGGCCTGCACAATGAAAGCCGGCCGCACGGCCCGGCTGCGTCCGGCGGCAACACGAACAAAATCGGCGCGGGTCTTGAGCCTTACAAGTCCGGCTATCATGCTTCTCACCGGGCACGCCGGTTCGGCGTGCGGCATGGCTCAGTGGCGTAGCCGAACAGCTCAGGCAGACAGGCGCTTGCGGCCCTTCGCGCGTCGCGCGGCCAGCACCCGGCGGCCGCCCGGCGTGGCCATCCGCGCACGGAAGCCATGACGGCGCTTGCGGACGAGCTTGCTGGGCTGGTAAGTGCGCTTCACGGCACTGGCTCCAACGGCGGCTGCCTTGGTTGAGCGGAGGCCGGTATATAGGGGAGCGGTCTTGGCGAGTCAACGACGCCAGGCCGGCTACTGAGGCTGCCTGTGCCGGTAGCGGCGGCGAAAGACGAGGAGAGGGGCCCGGTGACGGACGAAGCAATTATCGCGGCGGCGGACGAAACGGCGCGCCGCTGGAGCGCGCCCGATCGCGGTACCATCCACCCTGGCAGCGAACTGCACAAAACCGTCTTCTGCCATTTGTTGCTCGACACCCACAATCCGTACAAGCCGGCGGTCATCGATTGGCCGCGGCTCGACTCCGAGGTCCGCGACCGGCTCGTTGCTCTGCCGATCTGGGATATCGCGGTGCAGACCGAGGGCAAGGCAAAGATTCGGGTGTTGAGCTATGCCGAGCGAGTTCCCGATCCGCTGCTGCGGCGCGCCATCGAGCTCGACGCGTTCGAGGAGGGACGTCACAAGGAGGTGCTGTCGCGCCTGGTCGAAGCCTACGACATCCGGCTCGCGCCCGAGCCCGAATATCACCAACCGCGCCATCCCGAATGGGCCTTCATGGTGACCGGCTTCAGCGAGTGCATCGACAGCTTCTTCGCCTTCGGGTTGTTCGCCGTGGCGAAAACCTCGCGTTTTTTCCCGCCCGAGCTGGTCGATACTTTCGAACCGGTGATGCAGGAAGAGGCTCGCCATATCCTGTTCTTTGTCAATTGGGTGGCGTGGCACCGCCGCAACCTGCCGTGGTGGCAGCGGCCATGGTTCTGGGCCAAGGTCGTCGCGGTATGGATCTTTCTGGTGCGCGAACGGATCGGGTTAGCGCGCGGGTTCGAATCGGGCCGGGACGAGGCGCCGCAGGACAACAATTTTACGCTGACCGGCAGCAAGGCGGTGGCTGATATCGATCTCTCGGCCGCGGCGCTGATCGACGTCTGCCTCGAAGAAAACGAGCGGCGTTTGGCCGGCTATGATTCCCGCCTGCTGCGCCCGACGGTGATGCCGTGCCTTGTTCGGCTGATCCGCCGTTTTCTGCGCGACCCGCAGCCCCGGGCCGCGGCGTCGCTGTGAAGATGGCGAAGGTTCCGGCAATTCGAGCAAGGCAAGAATGAAGGGCTTGCCGATCCTGGCCGCGGCGATCGGGGTCGCGGCGATGGCGGCGCTCGTCGGGTATTTCGGCGCCGGCGCGGTGATGCGCTCCCTCCTCGCCGTCGGCGGGCTCGGTTTCGCGGCGGTCTGCGCGATCCACCTCGGCTTGATGGCGGTCATGGGGCTTGCCTGGTGGGCGGTGATGCCGAGTGCTCCGCCATGGGTGGCGATATGGGGACGGCTGGTCCGCGATTCGGGTTCCGAGGTGCTGCCGCTCTCGCAGGTCGGCGGATACGTCCTCGGCGCGCGCGCGATCGCGCTGGCCGGAGTCTCGGGGACGATTGCGGCGGCCAGCACGATCGTCGACGTGACCCTCGAATTCATCGCCCAGCTCGCTTACACCGCTCTCGGATTGGCGCTGCTCGTAGAGCTGCAGCCGGATTCGGCGGCGGCGATCCCGGTAATGGCCGGTCTCGCGGTCGCGGTCGTCGCGGCGGCGGCCTTTTTGCTCGTGCAGCGGCACGGCTTCGACTACTTCGACCGCATCGCTCGCATCCTCGGCCGCGGCTGGGCCGAGCGCAGCGCGGCCGGAGCGGCGGCGCTGCACGCCGCGTTGAGCGCCATTTACGCCCGCCGCGGCGGGCTTTGGCTGTGTGTCGCGTTGCATCTGGCCTGCTGGATCGCCAGCGCGATCGAGGCGTGGCTAATCTTGCGGCTCGCTGGCGAACCCTTGCCGTTTAGCGCGGTGCTGGTGCTGGAAAGCATGCTCTATGCGGTGCGGACCTCGGCGTTCATCGTGCCGAATGCCGTCGGCGTGCAGGAGGGGGCCTACATCCTGCTCGGCGCCACCTTTGGCCTGACCCCGGAGATGGCGTTGGCACTGTCATTGCTGAAGCGCGCCCGCGACATCGCGATCGGGTTGCCGACGATCGGCGTATGGCAGGCGATTGAAAGCGGACGGCTGTGGCGGCGGCGGCGCGATGCCGCCGCCGCGGCGAACCGAATTCCCGCGGCGTCGCCCGATTGACGGCCCAGTGACCGAGTTATGACTTGGCCGCGAGCGGCGGTGCTGGGTATTCTCGCGACACGCGAAGGCGATCACCCGGGCTGGGCCTGATGTGACGAGAAGAACTGTCTCCCGGATTGGTTTTTTTCAGCGTCGCCGGCCGGCGAACCGGGTGGGCGTCGTGCTCGCCGTACTGGCGCTGTCCTTACGCCTCATTTGGCCGACGCCGCAGTCGACGCTGATACCCACCGAGATTGGCGGCCTCGCAGCGCTGGGCGAGCACGCGCTGTGCCTCGCCGCGCCCGCAGCCACCGATCCGGCGCCGCTCTCCAGCGACAAGCTGCCGCCAGCCGGCAATCATGCCGACCACGACCATTCGCTGTGCTGTCTTTGGCATGCGAGCGCCGGGTTCGTCCCGCCGCAGATCGAATCGAGCGGGCGCGTCGTCTTTGTCGAGGCGGTGCTGCGGTTCGCGGCTGCCGCCGCCGATTTCCATCCCGCAAGCCTGACCGGGCCAACCCGGGCACGGGGACCGCCGGCAGAAGCCTGACCCGAGCTTCGCCTGGCCGCGTTGGCACTGCCCGCTCGTCGCGAGCGGCACCGCTACGCGGTCATCCGGTCTTCAATCACGGACAATCCAAGATGACTTTTCTCCGGTTTACCGCCGGCGTGGCATTTGCCGCGCTGGCCATAACGCCCCTGGCCATAACGCCGCTGGCGAAAGATGCGGTGGCCCACGGCTTTGCCGGCCAGCGGTTCTTCCCGGCCACGCTCCTGACCGACGACCCGTTCGTCGCCGACGAGATGTCGTTCCCGACGTTCACCCGCCCTCCAACCAGCGCCGACCGTTCGCAGGAGTTCGATTTCGATGTCGACATCGCCAAGCGCATCACCCCGAATTTCGGCATAACCATCGGCCAGGGCTGGACACACTTGCAGCCGACGGGGCTGCCGGCGGCGACCGGGCTCAGCGGTCTGCATACCGGCGCGCAATACCAGCTGTTCATCGACGGGCCGCATGAAGCGCTCGGTCTTGTCGGGCTCAACGTCAGCTGGGCGCATACCGGGCGGGTCGCGGCGCTCGGCTCCCCTGATGTCACAACGCTGTCGCCGACATTCAATTTCGGCAAGGGCTTCGGCGACCTTTCGCCCTCGCTCGCCTATCTGCGGCCCTTCGCCGTTACCGGTAATCTCGGTTTCGATTTTCCGACCAAGACCGAAAGCGCCGGCACGCCGAACCCCAACAACTTCAATTACGGGTTCGCGTTGGAATACAGCCTTCCGTACCTGCAATGCTGCGTTAAGGACATCGGCCTGCGCGCACCGTTCAACCAGCTGATTCCGCTTGTCGAGATCGCGTTTACCAGCCCGATCGATCGAGCACAGGGAATTCAGACGGTCGGAACCATTCAGCCCGGCATCATCTGGAGCGGCACTTATTTCCAGATCGGCGCCGAGGCGATCCTGCCCGTCAACAAGGCGTCGGGACGGGGTTTTGGCGGCGTCGTGCAATTTCACGTCTATCTGGACGATCTGTTCCCGCGAAGCTTTGGCAAACCGATCTCGGAGTGGTGAAGATGCGCAAGATCATCGCAGCGGTTCTCGCCGCAGAAATGGCCCTGATCGTTGCCGGCCCGGCAGCCCGGGCGCACGCCTTTCTCGACCATGCCAATCCGCCGGTCGGCAGCGCCCTCCAGGCCGCGCCGGCGGCCATTACGCTCTGGTTCACCCAAGACCTCGAGCCCGCCTTCAGCAAGGTGACGGTGACCAACCAGGCGGGCCAGCGGGTCGATCTCGGGAATGTGCAGGTGCCGCAGGGCGCCCCGGCGCAGCTCCAGGTTGGGCTGAGGCCATTGCCGCCGGGGACCTACAGGGTCAGCTGGCGGGTGGTCTCGGTCGATACGCACCCGAGCGAGGGTAGCTTCCAATTCTCGATCGGATAATGAGCGGCCAAGGGAGCAGGCTGGGGATCCGACGCGGTGGATGAGGCGCTGGTCATCGCGCGCCTGATTCACTTCGCGGCGGCGATGGCGGGTTTCGGTGCCGCCGCATTCCGCCTGTACGCCCTCGGCGGCGTGACGGCGGGCGGGGAAGCGGCCGCTCTGACGTCGTTCGATCGCTGGCATGACCGTCTGCTGCGGGCGAGTGCGCTCGTCATGCTCTTCTCGGCATTGGCGATCGTTCCGTTTATCGCGGGGCAAATGGCCGGCGCGGCGAGCGCAGCGCTCGATCGGACGACGCTCATGGTGGTTCTGTCCGCGACCGCTTTCGGCCGGGTGTGGTGTTGGCATCTGCTCTTCGTGGTGCTGTTGATCGTCAGCGTGGGCGTCGCGAGGGAACGTCAAGCGCTCGGCTTTACCTGGGCGACGCTGGCGCTCGCCAGTCTAGGTTGGGTTGGCCACGCCGCAGCCGGAGGCGGGTGGATCGCGTTCGGGCATGAGATGAACCAATCCGTGCATCTGCTTGCAGCCGGGCTGTGGCTGGGCGGGTTGTTGCCGCTTGGCTGGTTGCTCCGGCGGGCCGGTCAGACCGCGGACGGGTTCGATGTGTTGGCGCAACAGGCGGTGCCGCCCTTCTCGCAAATGGGCTATGCGGCGGTGGCGGCAATCGCCATCACCGGCGCGGTCAATACTCTGATGCTGGCCGGCAGCGTTGATGCCCTGTTCGGGACGGCTTATGGCCGATTGCTGTCGCTGAAAATCCTGCTTTATCTCGCGATGGTTGCGATCGCCTTGCGCAACCGGTTCCGGCTCACGCCTCGCCTGGCAAGCGGATGTGCGTCGGCGACCGGCGCGCTCTACCGCTCTGTCTTGATTGAGCAGGCGCTTGGCCTGGGCATCCTTGCCGCGGTCAGCCTGCTCGGAACCTGGCCACCGGCGATGACCCATCACCATTGAAGACGCCGCGCGCCTCTCACGCGCTGATCTTGTGAGGGGCCTTCAGGCGATAGAGCAGCAGCGAGACGAGCCAGGTCAGGATAAAAAGCGCGACGATCATATAGCCGAACACGCCGATCTCGCCGGCTGCGGCATTGACGATGTCCCACGGGCCGCCGGCAAGGCCGATCTTGTCGGCGACGAGCCCGATGGCCTCGATCCCGCCGATCGCCACCGCGATGATCACCGAGATGCCGGTGACCGTCAAATTGTAGGTCAGCTTGCGGACCGGGTCGGTGAGGGCCCAGCCATACACGCCCACCATCAGCACGCCGTTGCTGGCGTCGATCAGCGACATTCCGGCGGTGAACAACGCCGGGAAGACGAGGATCGACCAGACCGACAACCCCTTCGCCGCCTCGGCGGCGGCGATGCCGAGCAGCCCGATCTCGCTCGCCGTATCGAAACCGAGCCCGAACAGAAAGCCGAGCGGGTACATGTGCCAGCTGCGCGCGACAAGGCGGAACAGCCGCCGGAACAATCGCGCAAAGAAGCCGCGCTGCCCGAGCAGCGCGTCGAGCTGCTGTTGGCCGATGTCGCCGCCGCGCGCGGTCTGGCGAAACAGGCGGTAGACCCCGACCAGAACGGCGGCGTTCAGCGCGGCGATCGCCAGCAGGAACGAGGCCGAGATCGCGGTGCCGAGCACGCTGCCGGATTGGATCAGCCCCGGGAAACGGGCCTGCACGCCACCGGCCGTCAGGGCGATTGCGGTGGCGGCAACGATGACCACAGAGGAGTGCCCGAGCGCGAAGAAGAAGCCGGCGCCGATCGGGCGCTTGCCCTCCTGCATCAGCTTGCGCGTGACATTGTCGATTGCCGTGATGTGGTCGGCGTCGACGGCGTGGCGCAGCCCGAGGCCGTAGGCCAACAGCGCGGTCCCGAGCAGCACCGCATCGCCGCGAAAGGCCGCGACGGCCCAGCCCCAGGCACCGAAATTGGCGGCGATCAGAAGCGCGTAGAGCGCGGTCGCCTTGCCCCCTAGACCGGCGGTTTGGTCGTCAAAAAGACGCGTCAGCCGCACGCGACTCGCCGGCGGGCCCGGCTATTCGACCAGTTCGGCTTCCTTGGGCTCGGTTGACGGCGTCGGCGGGCGCGGCTCGAAGGCGAAGCTGAGTTTTTCCGCCTCCTTCTCGGCGTAGACACGGACGACGCCGCCCTTCGCCAGCTTGCCGAACAGCAGCTCCTCGGCCAGCGGCTTCTTGATGTGCTCCTGGATCACGCGGGCGAGCGGACGGGCGCCGAACAGCGGGTCGTAACCCTTGACGGCGAGCCAATCGCGGGCGCTGGCGTCGAGCTCGATCACGACGTTGCGGTCCGCCAGCTGCTCTTCGAGCTGCAGCACGAATTTGTCGACCACCCGGCCGATCGTGTCGGGCGACAGCGCCGCGAAGGAGATCACCGCGTCCAGCCGGTTGCGGAATTCCGGCGTGAACATCCGGTTGATCGCTTCCTCGTCGTGGCCGGTGCGGATGCCGCTGCCAAAGCCGATCGCCTGCTTGGCCAGTTCGGCGGCGCCGGCGTTTGTCGTCATGATCAGGATCACGTTGCGGAAATCGACGTTCTTGCCGTTGTGGTCGGTCAGTTTCCCGTAATCCATGACCTGCAGCAGGATGTTGAACAAATCCGGATGGGCCTTCTCGATCTCGTCGAGCAGCAGCACGCTGTGCGGGTGCTGGTCGATCGCGTCGGTCAACAACCCGCCCTGGTCGAAGCCGACATAACCCGGCGGTGCGCCGATCAGCCGCGATACGGTGTGCCGCTCCATGTATTCGGACATGTCGAAGCGGGTGATCTCGATGCCCATCGTGCGCGCGAGCTGGCGCGCCACTTCGGTCTTACCGACGCCGGTCGGACCCGAGAACAAATAGCTGCCGATCGGCTTCTCGGGATCGCGCAACCCGGCGCGGGAGAGCTTGATCGCCGAGACCAGCGCGTCGATCGCCGGGTCCTGGCCGAACACCATCGTCTGCAGGTCGCGCTGCAGGTTCTTCAGCACCTCGCGGTCGTCGCGCGACACGCTCTTCGGCGGGATGCGGGCCATCGTCGCGACGCACGCCTCGACTTCCTTGGCGGTGATCGTCTTGCGGCGGCGGTTTTCCGGCACCAGCATCTGCGCCGCGCCGGTTTCGTCGATCACGTCGATCGCCTTGTCCGGCAATTTGCGGTCGCCGATGTAGCGATGCGACAGCTCGACCGCCGCCTTGATCGCATCGGCGGTGTAGCGGACCTTGTGGTGGCGCTCGTAATAGGGCTTCAGGCCGCGCAGGATCTTGATAGAATCCTCGATCGACGGCTCGTTGACATCGATCTTCTGGAAGCGGCGGACCAGCGCCCGGTCCTTCTCGAAATAGTTGCGGTATTCCTTGTAGGTGGTCGAGCCGATACAGCGGATGACGCCGCCGGCAAGCGCCGGCTTCAACAGGTTGGAGGCGTCCATCGCGCCGCCGCTGGTCGCGCCGGCGCCGATCACGGTGTGGATCTCGTCGATGAACAGGATCGCGCCGGGCTGCGCTTCGAGCTCTGCCAGCACCGCCTTCAGCCGCTCCTCGAAATCGCCGCGATAGCGCGTGCCGGCCAATAGCGCGCCCATGTCGAGCGCGAAGATCGTCGCGTTGAGCAACACTTCCGGCACTTCGCGCTGAACGATGCGGCGGGCGAGGCCTTCGGCGATCGCGGTCTTGCCGACCCCGGGGTCGCCGACATAGAGCGGGTTGTTCTTCGAACGGCGGCACAGGATCTGGATCGTGCGTTCGACCTCGGCCTCGCGCCCGATCAGCGGGTCGATCTTGCCGCCCTTGGCCTTCTTGTTGAGGTTGACGCAATAGGCGTCGAGCGCGTCATGGCTGCGCTTCTGGCCCTTCTCGCCGCGCTCCTCCTCCTCGGCGCCCTGGACGCGGCGCGTCTCGGAGCGCCCGGGCGCCTTGGCGATGCCGTGCGAGATGTAGTTGACCGCATCAAAGCGGGTCA
>Ga0210400_10003176_pt1 | contig 14669 bp, 12 predicted proteins | sample IncBWH26MmetaG_FD_155456 | JGI IMG/M metagenome (GOLD analysis project Ga0210400, IMG submission 155456) | Forest soil microbial communities from Barre Woods Harvard Forest LTER site, Petersham, Massachusetts, United States - Inc-BW-H-26-M | ecosystem: Environmental > Terrestrial > Soil >... | reverse complement strand
GCGCCGGAACGGGCGGAGTGTTGCTGCTGCGCTGGTACTGGTGGCGGATCAATGCGTGGAGCGAAATCTCTTCGATGATTGCCGCTTTCGTCGTGTCCATGTCGCTGCAGTGGGTGCAATTTTCAGGAAACAGCTCGGTGGTGTTCGCCAAGAGCACCATGATTACTGTCGTGGCCACTACAGTGGTTTGGCTGACGACCACGCTGCTTACACAGCCGGAGACCGATGAACGTTTGGCGAAATTTTACAGACGCGTGCAGCCCACCATTCACGGCTGGAAGCGAATCGCCGCGCTCGCGCCGGAAATTTCCCCCGTTCGCGATTTCGCCGCCAACACGTTTGACTGGGTGATGGGCTGCACTTTGGTCTACTGCGCTATGTTCGGCATCGGCGAGTTAGTGCTGCAAGCATGGCTCGCTGGCGTGGTCTTATTAGCGTGCGCCGCGATAGCAGGTTACCTCATCTACTGGAGTCTTTCGCGCCGCGGTTGGCAGACTCTGTCTGGAAATCTCGAGAAACCTGTTGCGGCAGCCGCCGAGGAGCTTGGGCTGCAGCAAACGGATTAGCGCCAGTCGATTTCAGCGTGAGCAAGACAAGTGCTGTGGGCAAAAGAAAGGCGGAACTCGTTCTCCGCCCTTTGCAATCCGGAACCGCCTCCTCCGTTACGACTTCAGATGTGGCGAAGCCTTCTGCAGGATTGCGATCAGTTCGTGTGCCGCGGCAGGAGCTTCCACTCTCGACTCCGCGATTATCTGCTGCGCGTTCACGTCCCGCCCATAGAGGCGGCGGTTCGCCTCCTCGTCGGGGTGAACCGTCGAGCCTTCGAGCGAAACGCCGGCAAATACGCCGCGCGCACGAGAGTAGCTCAGCATTTCGGAGCGGAACGTTACGTCTGTGGCTGCTTGCGCATCGCGGCCCTTGGGACCGGCTGCAATGGAGGCATCAGCGCCAAGCTTCACTTTGCTGTGAAGCAGGCTGCTTGCCCCGCGAGAATCCATGACCAGAATAACGAAGTCGGTTGCCTGGCCACCGATTTGTAAGCCAAAACTCCCGCCTTCCAGAGCCATCATCGCCGGCGCGCCCCAAGGGCCCGTGAAGTCTTTGCCCGTGCGGCAAACCATCACCCCGCGTCCATAGCTGCCACCCACAATGAAGGCGGCTTTAACAACGGAGGGGAACACTATTACGCAGCGTGCTTTGTCCAGCAAATCCCGCGGAATGTCGTCCGGGATGTCGAGAATCTCTTTGAGAACGGTTCCGGCATTTTGTACACGGTCGACTTCTTTTTCATCTTTGTCCTTCGCTAAGCAAATCTGTGAGCAGGACAAAAAGATCAGTGCCATTAGTCCGGCTACCGGCACTGTAAATCGCTTATTTTCCATCAGAACTGCCTCCTTAAAAAACCAATGACCAGGACATCTTGTGCTCGTTCACGTTGTGCTCGTTCACGGGGTACGGCGATCTGACGCGAGAATTCCGATCACGATCGGCGCGATGCCTATGACTCTCATTTCTTGAGCTTCCTGGTCATATGTGACGAGGAACAAAATCAAAAACAGATAAAACAGGATCTTGGCGATTCCCGCCGCGGCTACCGATATGCCGGTGAAGCCCAACAACGCAGCAATCAGCGCGACGATAAAAAACCCGAGTGCCCAGCGCAGCATGTACTCCCTCCTCTACGTTCCTATGGTGGATGGGATGTGGCCAATCTCTCGGAATCGGGCTGTGGAATGGACCCTTGTTACTTGTGGGGGCCACGATTCTCTAGCGAGCTTTGCAGAAAACGAAAACGCACTCCATACGACCTAGACCCTAGCAGTTCGCCAACCATCGTGTAGTAGAAGAGACCTTCAGCCGGGCCCCAAGGATGCAGTAAAGACTGCATGCTTCGCAGTGAGGAAATGTAAAAACTTCAACGCGGGATACACTTTGCCACCCAGGTACTAAAACTTAGTCGTTTTCTAAACCACCACCTTACAGTCACTTAGCTAAACAGATTATTAGCATGAGGAATGGTGGGATGAATGCTCCCCAGTAGACGCGCCGTGTACGTGTGCGTGCGACGAGAGACACGATAAACGACAAGCTGACATGGATCAGGGTTTTCGGAGTTGCTCAAACCCCGGTTGGGAGGAACATCAAAATGGAAGCTCTTCGTCTGCTAGTGGCTGATGATCACGAAATCGTACGCAAGGGTTTGCGTTCGCTTCTCGAAGCCCAACCAGGTTGGCAAGTGGCCGGAGAGGCCAGCGACGGGCGTGAAGCCGTGGAGAAGGCCAGGGAGTTGCACCCCGACGTAACGGTGCTCGACATCGGAATGCCGTCGCTGAACGGCTTGGAAGCTACGCGACAAATGCTAAAAAACGATGCGCGGGCAAAGATCCTGATCCTTACCATGCACGAATCGGATCCTCTAATCCGCGATGTGCTGGATGCGGGCGCACGCGGCTATGTACTCAAAACTGACGCCAGCCGCGACCTGGTGACGGCGGTAAACGCGGTGCGAAGCAATAAGACCTTTTTTACCGCCAAGGTAGCGCAGATGGTCCTGGATGGCTACTTGGACCAAGGACCTAAAAAAGAGAAGCGGCAAGGGGAATCTCCGAAAACGCGGCTCACTCCCCGTCAAAGGGAGATTGTGCAACTACTTGCGGAAGGAAAAAGCAGCAAGGAAGTGGCTGTGCAATTGGGCTTGAGCGTGAAGACGGCCGAAACGCATCGTGCCAATATCATGCGGCGGCTGGATTGCCACTCGGTCAGCGAATTGGTGCGCTACGCCGTTCGCAATAACATCATTGAACCTTGACCCCGCCCTCAGCAGCTTCCGTAGAACGCTGTACTCCGGCGCCATAATTCACGTCATAGGGCATTGTCCATGCTCCGCCGTATTCCCGCACTACCGACTTCATGTTTCCCTAGACGTGGATGAACTGAACAGGAGGTTTTCCATGAACTGGGACCAAATCGAAGGCAAGTGGAAGCAAGCGGTCGGAAAGATCAAGGCGAAGTGGGGCAAGCTGACCGACGATGATCTCCAGGTGATTAGCGGGAAGCGCGACCAACTCGTTGGCAAGATCCAGGAACGCTATGGTATGGCCAAGGACGAGGCGGAACGCCAGGTAGACGATTTTTCGCGCACGTACGGCACCGAAGAAACTACCACCCGCGAAAAAATCCGGAGCGCCGGGCAGCAATAATCGACTAGATCCACGGATGATCGGTATTTACGGGCCGGGGCGGCGCGCTCCGGCTTTTTTCTTACTTTTACCGGAGCGCTTGGATCGGGTGATCGTATCCCGTCATCTCCAAATATCCGACGCTGCTGATTGGCAACCCTCCTTTGGTGCCGGCGAAAATTACGGCGCCCTCCCAATAAGCAGGCACCAATCCCGCTGGGGTCGCTAGCTCCTGCGAAGGCAACGAGGTCGAGCTCTCCAATGCAATGCCGAGTTTTGGGACGGATATTTTCCAGCGTAGCGGATACGTCGCACCTGTCGTAGGGCTCGTCCATGCGGCCCCCGCAGGTTCCAGCGTGAATTCGTCTTTGCGCAGATGCATACTGTTGCCGCGCGCATCCACAAACGATCCCGCAGAAAACGAATCGATCCCACCATCCTTGCGACGAATATGGAACAGCATCAGCTCGGTGTTGTCCTGGAGTTGAATGCTCATCCAGTCCCATCCGACCTGCTCGGCCTCCAGCTGATGCGTGAAGAATTCGTGATCCATCCACGCCGTACCCTCAACTTGAAACTTTGTGCCGCCCAGATTGATTTCGCCCGCGGTGTTTAGCCGCGTAAGGGAAATGTAATGGGACGCGCGTCCCGCCCCTTCTGCCTTTTGGCTGACGCCATTTTCTCCGTGAATCACCGGTGGCTTCGCAGATCGCAGGGTGAAATGAAAGGCAAAGCGATCATCAGTGGCTTGCAAGACTTGCTCGTCATCGTGCCAGGCGGCTTGCCAATTCCCGTTCCAAACTCGACGCTCTACCTCGCTTACACCGGCGATGCCCGGGCCCGCGCGGTTGGCGCGTTCCGCATGAAGAAATTTGCCGCCATCCAAATCGCTCAGTGCAAGGTGCGCGAGATACAGGTCGTGTATGTCCCAAGCGCCGGTTGCATTCACATCACGATCGACACCCAGCCGAAAGAACGTTAACTCAAATCCGAAACGATGCCCGTCCGCAGACTTGACGTTGCCGGTGTAATACCACCACTCCGTCTGAAAATCCGGATGATTAAAATGATCCTGCGGAAATTTGTAGCGATAACCGGGAAGAGCAACTCTGTATTGTGCTGTTGCTGCGGTGGCAAGCAAGAGCAACGCGGCAAGACACGTCCATCTACTCTTCATGGACAACCTCGACAGGATTCAGTCGCACGGCAACACGCGCGGGATACAAGCCCGCGAAAACCGTGGCGACATACACCATCGTCAGCGCTCCCAGGAGTACCGCCACCGGCCAATGAAAGCGAATCGTCCAGCCGAACGACTGCTTGTTGATGACATAAATGAGAATGAGGGAAAGCGCGAAGCCCAGCACAATGCCGGCAAAATTGGCGAGCAAGCCGATCAGTCCTGCCTCGATGACGATAAGCTTGCGAATTTGCCCGCTCGCGGCGCCCAGAAAACGAAGCAGCCCCAGCTCGCGGCGTCGATCGATCACCAAGGCCAGCAGCGCGCCGGCGACACCCATCACTGCAATGAGCACAGCAATTGCCTCCAGGGCATAAGTGATCGCGAAAGTGCGGTCAAAGATACGCAGCGCCTCGGCGCGCAGGTCGCGATTGGTGAACATCAGGACGCGATGCCCGGCGGCTGCCCGTTCGATTTGCGCGCGAACATCTTCAACGAGCGCGTCAGAAGCAGCATAAATAGCCAAATTGGAAGCAGCGGGATCCTGCAAATAGCGCAGCATGACGTTGCGGTCCATCAGGATGCTGCCGCGCTCGCTGGAATAGTCATAGTAAACATCAACGACCCGAAATGAAGCGCGGCTCTCGCCAAGCGACAGCGTGATGGGATCGCCTGCGCTCAGGTGATGCTTATTCGCAAATGGTTCGCTCACCAGAACGGCGTTGGAATCACGCAACTCCGCCAAAACTTCATTGGTCCTTCGACCGGACAGAAAGTCCGCGTTGTGATACGAGCGCAGGATATTCAACTCGACGGATCCCAGCCCCGCGGGCATGCCTTCATAGCTGATCTCGTATTCACGCAGCCGGTCGATTGCGGCGACGCCCGGCAGTCGCGCAATTTTTTCGGTAAGCTCGACGGAAATCGTCGGATGCCGGTCGGCGGCGGGATTTCCCGCCGGGCGCAGGTACAGATCCGCGGGAAGCTGATCGCCCATCCAAAGCAACACCGTCTCGCGAAAGCTACCGACCATGATGCCCACGGCGGTCATCATGGCAATCGCCGTGGAAAGCGCGCCCACCAGCACGGACGTGCGCCGCAGCGAAGACGAAACACTCCGCGACGCAAGTAACGCCTCAATCCCAACAACCCTTTTTAACGCCAGCGCAGCAGTAGCGGCGGTTGCGTCAACCATAGCCGGCATCGCAAACGCCGAAGCGCAGATCAGCAGGAGCGCCGCGAAATAACCGAACAGCGGCTTGCTGCCAACCGCGGGTGCGCGCGACGCCGCTGCCGCCGCCAGTCCCAGCGCAACCGCAATCCATAGATCGCGCCTTTTATTCACGCGCGTCGCGTACTCCCGGCGTCCGTGTGCCATGGCCTCGATCGGTGGGACGAAAGAAGCTTCGCGCGCGGGAGAGTACGCTGAAGCCACCGCGACTCCGACACCGACGAGCACCGCCAACAAGACTGGAACCGGGGTCAACGCGATCACGCCCGGCCGGCTGGTGACGTACAACGCTTCCACGGTGGCGCCCATCAATCGCACTGCTCCGCCCGCCATTAGCCGGCCTAACGGCATACCGATCAATGCACCGAGGAAACCGAAGCACGCCGCCTCTCCCACGAACGCCCCCAGAATCAGCGCGCGGCTGGCCCCCAGCGCGCGAACTATTCCGATTTCGGCGCGCCGCCGCACCACCGAAACGGAAATTGTGTTGTAAATTAAAAACGCGCCCACAATTAACGCGATATAACTGAGCAGCCGGAGGTTCCAACGAAACGCTGCCAACATGCGGCGATTCTCGTTCGTTCCCGAACCTGCCGCGCGCACCTGCATTCCAGGCGGCAGTGCTTGCTCAACGCGCCGCTGCCATTCCTCCAGATTTGGATATTGCGGTACCTGGACCAAAATCCGATCGACGCGCCCAAAGCGTTTGAGGGCATACTGGGCGGCGGAAATGTCCATTACGATGGCGGATGCTCCGCCATTGGAATCTGGAAAAACGCCTCGCACGATGTGCATCGCAATCTGATCGTTGATGAGTAGCGAAATTTTGTCGCCACGCTTCCATCCCAGGCTCTCCCCGACCCAGATGCTGTCCTTCGCGGATAAATATTTCCATGGGCTGTCAGCGGCTGCGAAACCGAGAGAACCCGTGCCGCGCGCGGCTTCCGCCACAAGATCCACTCCAATCAGCGGAAGTGTTTGCTTGCGCTCCGCGACGATCGCATAGTCCTCGATGCGCGGCGTAATCCGCAGCGGATACGGCAAAGCCTCCAGCGTTCCCACCACATTTTCCGGAACGCCGCCCGCGGTTACGATCTCCAGATCGTTGTCCCCCGCAAGCGTTTCCATCGACGACCGGAACGACCCTGCTGCTGCCGTGCCTGCCAAGTCGATGGCCAGCACCACGGCGACGCCGAGCGCGATCGCCAAGAGCGTCAACGAAGTACGCACCGGCTCGCGAAACAGCGGGCGAACAATCAGGCGATAGAAAATAAGCAGTCGTGGCATCGCTAGCGCCGCTTCACTTCCGCGATTTCCCCGTCCCGCAGCCTCACCACAACGTCAGCGAGCGCCGCCGCTTCCGCGCTGTGCGTGGCCATTACGGTCGCTGTATTCTGCTGACGCGTAAGGCGCCGCAGCAGTTCAAGGATTAAATTTCCGGTCGATGTATCCAGGTTGCCGGTCGGCTCGTCCGCCAGCAGGATGGCCGGGTCTTGCACCAGCGCCCGCGCAATCGCCACACGCTGCATCTGCCCGCCCGAAAGCTGATGTGGATAACGTGCGCCAAGTTCGTCCAATTCCACCCATGAGAGCCGCTCCCGCGCGATCTCTCGTGCGCTCCTCTTGTCCGCCAGCAGCAGCGGCAGCTCGACATTTTCAAACACCGTCAGCGTGTGGATTAGCTGAAAGGACTGGAAGATAAACCCGATTTTGTCGCGTCTGATCCTGGCTAGTGCATCGTCTCGCAAGGTTGTTGTTGCCACGCCATCCACGAGCACCGTACCCGAACTGGGGAAGTCCATCGCGCCGGCCAGGCTCAGCAAGGTCGACTTTCCGCAACCGCTGCGCCCCACCAGCGCAACGAATTCGCCCCGCGAAACCTCCAGCGACAAATCATTGAGCGCCCGCACCGGCTGCCCATCGCTGAAATAGTCCTTGGTGACGTTCTGAAGAGTGAGGATCGGCATGAGGGGAAATGATGGCCTAAACGATTATGGTGCAGCAACCATTGCTGCGGAACGCCGGGCGCGTCTACACTCTACCCATTGAGACTGCACTCTCAGTGTTATAGACTTCGCGCGCGTCAGTTTCCAGAAGATCTCGCAGCGGCAGGGGCAGCCCGGCTTCTCGCGCCCGCTTCAGGGTGCAGGTGAAGCTGCGGCACGGGTGGCACGGAAGCACTTAGGAGGCATAGATGCTGTTTGCGTCTGAGGTCGCGGTCGCGCACCGCAACCTGGCAACGATAGACCTCGTCATCATCGGGGTCTATTTCGCCATCGTATTTGGCATCGGCATGTACTTCGCGCGGAAGGAACGCACTTCCGAAGATTACTTTCTTGCTGGTCGCGATGTCGGATGGTTTTTCATCGGCGCATCTTTGTTCGTTTCCAATATCTCCACCGAACATTTCATCGGACTTTCAGGCACGGGTGCATCTTCCGGACTGGCTGTAGGCCATTTTGAATGGCTGGCCTGTTTGATTTTGCTGGTTCTCGGCTGGGTTTTCGTGCCTTTCTACCTCCGCAGCAACGTTTTCACCATGCCCGAATTTTTGGAGCGGCGCTTCAATCGTCAGTCCGCTGTGTATCTGGCCGGCATTTCCATCATCGCCTACATCTTCACCAAAATCTCCGTGCAGCTCTATGCCGCCAGCGTGGTGCTTGAACGGGTCGCCGGTTGGTCGCTATGGAAGACGGCCGTTGTTCTGGTCATCGCCACCGGAATTTACACCGTCGCCGGCGGTTTGGCCGCCGTAATTTACACCGATACCGTTCAAACTCTGATCCTGATCACCGGCGCCGTCGCCCTCACCATCATCGGCCTCGGACGTGTCGGTGGCCTGGCGCATCTTCGCACGATGGTGCCGCCAGACTACTTCCACATGATCAAGCCAATCTCCGATCCAAACTTTCCATGGACCGGCATCTTTTTTGGCGCGCCTATCCTCGGCATCTGGTATTGGTGTACCGACCAGGTGATCGTGCAGCGCGTGCTCTCCGCGCGTGACGAGGGCCACGCCAAAGCAGGAACGATCTTCGCTGGCTTCCTGAAAATTCTGCCCGTCTTCATGCTCGTTCTGCCGGGCATCATCGCCTTCGCGCTTTTTCCGGACCAGGTCAAAAAGCCTGATTTTGCTTATCCCACGCTCGTCCTCAATCTTTTGCCCGTCGGCCTCGTCGGGCTGGTAATGGCCGCATTGCTCGCCGCTGTAATGGGCGCTATGAGTTCCGTGTTCAATTCCGCGTCCACCCTTGTCACTCTGGATTTCTACAAGAAGATTCGTCCGCAAGCTTCGGAGCGACAACTCGTCAATTTCGGCCGCGTCGCCACTGGCATGATGGTTGTGCTCGGCCTCCTCTGGGTTCCGTTTATTGGGTATATCAGCAGCCAGCTGTACATCTACCTGCAAAGCGTCCAGGCCTATATCAGTCCGCCGATCTCGGCTTGCTTCATTCTTGGAATCCTCTGGCCCAGGCTCAACGGCGCCGGTGCCATCACATCGCTTTTGACAGGCTTTGTCCTAGGCGCCACGCGTTTCATTCTTGAGCTCGCCGACCGCGCCGGCGGCAACCATTTCCAGTCGCCGGTTGTCCGTTGGCTGATCGACATGAACTTCCTGCATTACGCCATTTTCATGTTCGTGATTTGTTCCGCCGTGCTAATCACCGTCAGCCTGATGACCCCCGCTCCTGATCGCAAGCGCCTGGCTGGATTGACCTTCGCCACCGTGGACGAAAAGATGGATGCCGTTCCGGTTGGCACGCCCGTGCGTAAGCCCGCGCACGAGACTCCTTTGGAGCGTCGCATCAACGTCGTTTTCAGCCTTCTGCTCGTGGCGACTGTAATCGGCCTATGGATTTACTTCCGTTAGCGGCTCGGCGGCAACGCAAATTCCATGGGCGCAACGTACATCCAGACTTTGAAGCCGAACGTCACGCAGCAAGATGCCCTGCGAGCGTTTTCCCGCGCCGGGCTTTCCACTCTTTACTGGAGAATGCGCAGCGGCCCGTTGCAGCGAATTGCTGACGTCTACGTCCCGTACTGGCTCTATCGCGTGCAGTACCGGATAGGCCGTGCCGCGCATACGAGCCTTTTCGCCATGGACGCCGTGAACGGTTCACTCGACCTCTTCACATTTCCGCGCGTACCCGCCGCAAACGATCTTGTCAGCATCCAGACGCGAAATCGCATCGCGCCTTCGCTGCAACAGGCTTGCGCCGAGGCCGCGCTTCGTCAAAAGGTTCTGCGCGTCATTTTTCAGCAAGGCTTTTTCAAGCTGCGCGACCTGCAATTGGAAGTCGCGCCAGAGCCTCTCGAATTGCACGTTCCCTACTGGCTCGGTTTTTACGGCAATACCACTTTGCGCTGCCGCGTGATGGATGCAGTACGGCGTCGTATTGAAGGCGCTAAAGCTTCCGCGCTGTTCGAAACGTGGTTGGCAGCTTAGGGCAAACGCAGCTGGTATACGCTGAAGAGTCTGTGTGGGAACCATGGTTTTTCGTCAGGGCACGGGCTTCAGCCGTGCCGTAACTGACGCAAAATCAACAAGGCTTTAGCCGCTGAGGGCTTCGCTTTTGAGTTCTCACGCGGACGCTGAGGCCCCCTTCAGATTCGTGTCGTTGTCGCATCACTAAGACAGGGAGAAATTCATGCTCGTTTTCGCACGACGCTCCGCCTTAGCTTTGCTCGCCTTCGCATGCTGCGCGATGTGCGCCTATCCACAGGGCTGGCAGCACCTCGGCGCAGTGCAGCGAGTGGAAAAACTCAAAGATGGCGTTGAGCTGACCGCCGGACGCGCCAAAGTGCGCATTACGGCCTTCAACGACACGACTATCCGCGTGCGTGTCGCGCCTCACGGCGATTTTCCGAAGGATTCCTCCTGGGCCGTCATCGCAGCGCCCCAGCTCCCGGCGGTGAAGGTGGAAGACACCAAGAACGAACTGAAGATGACCGCCGGAAATATCACTGTCATCGCGCAGAAATCGCCGTTGCTCATTCGCTTTGCTAATGCAGCCGGCAATGTGCTTCTGGCCGACGAGCCGACGCTCCCGATGGCCTTCGATGGGTCCCGCGTCCGCGTCTGGAAAAAGATGCCCGCCGACGAAAACTATTACGGCCTGGGCGATAAGCCCGGCCCCATGAATCGCCGCAACCGCGCCTTCACCATGTGGAACTCGGATGTCTTCGGCTGGGGCGAGTCCACCGATCCCCTGTACAAAACGATCACTTTTTTCATGGGCCTGCGCAAAGGCACCGCCTATGGCGTTTTCTTCGACAACACCTATCGCAGCAGCTTCGATTTCGGCAAGGAATCGCCGGACTATTTTTCTTTCGGCGCGGAAGGCGGCGAGCTCAACTACTATTTTTTCGCCGGCCCTGATCCTAGGAAAGTCGTCCAGGAATACACCGCGCTCGTCGGCCGCTCACCTCTGCCGCCGCTCTGGACGCTCGGCTATCAGCAGAGCCGCTACAGCTATTATCCCGAGGCCCGCGTGCGCGAAATTGCCAGCACGCTGCGCGACAAGAAAATTCCTGCGGATGTCATCTATCTCGACATCGACTACCAGCAGGGAAATGCTCCGTTTACCATCAACCGCGAGTATTTCCCGCACTTCGAGCAGATGGTCGCCGACCTGCGCTCACAAGGCTTTCACCTGGTCACTATTACCGACCTGCACATCAAAAAAGATCCCGGCCACGGCTACTTTCCGTACGACTCCGGCATGAAGAACGATGTTTTCGTCAAGAACCCTGACGGCTCCGTCTTTGTCGGAATCGTATGGCCCGGCGAAAGCGTTTTTCCCGACTTCACCCTGACGCGAGTGCGCGACTGGTGGGGAACTCTTTACAAAGACTTTGTCGGTATGGGCGTCGCCGGTTTTTGGAACGACATGAACGAGCCGGCCCTTTTCGAGCGTGCCGATAAAACCATGCCGCTCGACATTGTGCACCGCCTCGACGACGGCACGGCGCTCGATCATCGCGCCGTCCACAACATATATGGAATGGAAAACGTCCGCGCCACTTATGAAGGCCTGCGCAAGCTTCAGAATGACGAGCGCCCTTTCGTGCTCACGCGTGCCGCGTACTCCGGCGCGCAGCGTTACGCCGCCACGTGGACGGGAGATAACAGCAGCACGTGGAACCATCTCAATATGAGCACGCCCATGTTGCTCAGCCTGGGACTCTGCGGTTACACGATGGCCGGTGACGACATCGGCGGTTTCGCCGGCTCGCCGACCGCCGATCTCCTCACCCGTTGGTTCGAGGTGGGCGCGCTAAATCCCATCTACCGCGATCACACCGCAAAGGGCACCGCCAGTCAGGAACCTTGGGTCCACGGGCCGCAGCACGAAGCCATTCGCCGCCGGTACGTCGAGCTGCGTTATAAGCTGCTTCCCTACATTTACACCGTCGTCGAAGACAGCGCGCGCACCGGGCTGCCCTTCATGCGCCCGGTATTCCTCGACTATCCCCAAGCTGAAGATTTCTACGGCAACAATCGCGATTTTCTCTTCGGCAGCGACCTCTTCGTCGCTCCAATCACCACGGAGATGGTTGACGCCGAAGAAGTGCAACTCCCGCCCGGCGACTGGTACGAGTATTGGACCTCGCACAAGCTCAGCAGCAAAAACAAGATCACTCTGCACCCTGCTCTCGATGAGATGCCGCTTTACGTTCGTGCCGGCGCGATTATTCCTACGCAGCCAGTCGTGCAAAATACCGGCGAAAAGCCGAGCGGCCCTCTCGAATTGCGCGTTTATCCAGGCGACGATTGCCGCGGCTCGCTCTACGAGGACGACGGCCACACCTTCGCGTACCAAAGAGGCGAACTATTGCGTGTGAACTATTCCTGCCAAGCGTCGCCCAGTTCGATCACCGTCACCTCCACGACGGAGAAAAGGTCCTTCCAACCATGGTGGAGCAGCGCCGAAGTGACGGTCTTCGGAGCAAGCGCCGAACCAAAAGAAGTTCGAGTCGGCGATGGCGTCATCCACGAATGGCGTTACGACGCTACCAGCCATTCCGTCATTTTCACCGTGCCCGATGCCATGAAAAACTGGACCGCGCAATTGGCCTTCTGACCGTCAGTTCAAGACGAAAATCGAAAGCGATTGCGGAGGCGCATCGATATGCGCCTCCATCCCCGCCAGCTTCAGACTGGCTTCACCGAACAAGCGAGTAGCGCTCGCCGCGCCTTGCAGTGGCGTATCGCGCAACGTAAGGTCAATTGCGCGCGCCTTCGAATTATTGAATACCATCAGCAGGCGCTCTTCGTCCGACTCTCGAGCAAAAACGTAAGAACTTTCATCTGAAAAAATGTGCCACAGACGCCCGCTGCGCAGTGCCGTACGCTCGCGCCGCAGCTTCAGAATCTCCTGCACATAGGAGAAAAGTTCCTGTTGCTCGCGCGTCCGTCCATCTTCGGTGAACGCATTTCGGGCGTCCTCACGCCAACCCCCAGGAAAATCGCGCCGATTGTCCGGATCGCCGCCGCCCGCCATGCCAATCTCGTCGCCATAGTAAAGCTCCGGAATCCCCCGCAGCGTCAGCGTCAGCCCAAACGCCAATTTGAGTTTCGCCGCCGAACTTCCTTCCGCACTCACAAACCGCGGCACATCGTGATTTCCAAAAAATGTGACCAGCGCGTCCGGGCGCGGATACAGCGCATCGTGGCGCAGCACGTCCGCGAGGCGTCCAACGGGCGCGCCGTTCAGCAGCACATCGCGCAGCGCGAAATACATCGGGTAATCGAAAACCGTGCTCACGCCAGTATCGATCCCGTCATAGCGCCTTTGCCCGCCCGCGAAGAGCGAAGTCACGCTCGCATCCGGATGAAACACCTCTCCAATCGTCGTCAACTGCGGATAAATCCTCCGCAGACCCACGTGCCATCGCGCCCAGAATTGCCGCGACACATAGGGGAACGTATCGATGCGGAAGCCATCCAAGCCCGACGACTCCGCCCACCAAATGGCGTTTTGCAGCAAATATTGCGCCACCACCGGATTTTCCGTGTTCATGTCCGGAAGAACGCCCGCGAACCAGCCTTCCGTCAGGTTGCGCCACAGCCGCGGCGGCGCGTGCGGATCAACGATAGCTTCAAACAGGTCATGCCCTTGCTTTTCCGCTTCGCCGTAGAAAGCGTCACTCACCGGCGACGAGACATTCGTGTGCCGCTGCGCCGTACCGTGAAACCAGTCCGGCAGCGGCGGCTTCGCCACCCACGGATGTTTAGGGCCCACGTGGTTCGGCACAATGTCGAACAAAATCTTCATGCGCTGCTGGTGCGCTGCGGCGACAATCTCCTGATACTCCCGCAAACTTCCCAGGTGCGGCTCAACCGCATACAGATCGGCCGCCCCGTAGCCGTGATATTCCTCCGCCACGCCATTCTTGACGATCGGCGTCAGCCATAGCGTCGTAACGCCTAAATCCTTCAAATAATCCAGGTGCTCGCGAATCCCGCGTAAATCTCCGCCGTGATAGGCGCGCGCCTTCGAACGATCATGTGATCCCGGCGCTTCGGCAGGCTCGTCGTTCGAGGGATCGCCATTCGCGAAACGGTCCGGCATGATGAGATAGACCACGTCCGCCGGAGTCAGCCCCTGAAACTTGTGAATCGTCTGCTCGCGCGCCGCCAGCGGCAGTTCGAACGACGTGGTGCCTGTCGGTGTGCTGATTCGGCAAACCGCCGTACCCGATTTCAGCTCTGCTCCCAATTTCAGCCAGACGAAAAGGTAATTCCCGCCCGCCGTCGCCTGGGTGCGTTCCACCACCAGATTCGGAAGATTGCACGTGACTCCCGTCGCTTCCAGATGCCGCCCACTTAACAGCACCATGAGTTCCGGCGTCAGCCGCAGCCACCAATTCGGCGGCTCGACTTTCGTCACCACGGGCGAATTGTCTGGAGAACTTGCGGCCTGGTGAGGCCCCGCAGCAGGTGCATCCGCCGCAAGGCTGGCTGCCATCATGCTGAGCAAACTTACGAGTAGGAACAAGCGGCGTCGCAGCGGCACGTCGCAAGCATAAGAAAAAAAAAGCTACTTCGCTAGCTCCGGATTTTGCTCGCCGCGCC
>Ga0210400_10003175_pt1 | contig 14670 bp, 11 predicted proteins | sample IncBWH26MmetaG_FD_155456 | JGI IMG/M metagenome (GOLD analysis project Ga0210400, IMG submission 155456) | Forest soil microbial communities from Barre Woods Harvard Forest LTER site, Petersham, Massachusetts, United States - Inc-BW-H-26-M | ecosystem: Environmental > Terrestrial > Soil >... | reverse complement strand
CTACATCACCGTTGGCAACCATGCTCCGCGTCGTGGTCCCTGAGCCGCGTCTGAGCCGTCTGTTCGCGTTCATCCAACGCCACCCGTTCCCGGTGGGTCAGTCGCCGCAGCCGGGATAGGTTCCGCCCCCGGATGCGAGCCTCGGAGAGCTCCTCTTCGAGTCTCTCACGTTCCAGACAGCTTAAAACATTGCTCGAAAAACCGCGCATGGTGCACCTGTTGAAAACAGCGAGGTCAAACTACCACCGTGGCGAACAAAAAGCAAACACTATTTTTCGCCTTATGTTCGCCTAAACCGTACCGCCAACCCCTAGCGTCTTGGTGAGCGAAGCTGCCTAACATACTCCCAAATTGTTTCGAAGCCTTGGGGCCCACAGAAGTGGCCCTTTTTGGCTGCCGGAAATTCCGAATCGAGATTTGCACATCGAGTTCTGATTGATTCCAGTTCTTCATCTTCCATCGCAAGATGACACAAAGTCTTCGAGAATCTTTGCGATTTCCTCGCGCGTCCGAACTACCCGTGCCATGTAATCGTAGATTCCTTTGTGCTCTTTTTTAGGAATATGTATAAAAACCTCGCCCCGATTTCCGTCCAAGCCACCCCGCCGCAACATATTTCTTGAGCAACGGACACGCGCGGTACTTCGGGTCGCCCAGCCCTTCTTGCAGCACGTGCATAACGTCCACGCAAACATCGAGGCCGATGAAATCGGCAAGCTCCAGCGGCCCCATAGGATGGTTCATTCCCAGCTTCATCACCGCGTCGACAGCCTCCGCCGTGGCCACACCTTCCATCACGCAGTAAGCAGCCTCGTTGATCAGCGGCATCAGCACGCGATTCGAAACAAATCCCGGCGCATCATTCACCGCCACCGGCTTCTTCTCCAACTTCTCCGCCAGCTTCATCGTAGTTTCGAACGTCGCGTCGCTCGTCTGTAGCGCGCGAATCACTTCTACCAGCACCATCACCGGCACCGGATTCATGAAGTGCATCCCCACAAACCGGTCCGGCCGCTTCGTCAGCGCCGCCAGCGTCGTCATGGATATCGACGACGTATTGCTAGCAATAGTGACCTCCGGCCGCAAAATCCCGTCCGCCTCGCCAAGCACCGCCCGCTTAATCTCGATTTTCTCCGGCACCGCTTCGACCACAAAATCCGCCGCCGCAATAGCCGCCATTTCCGTCACAGGCTGCAGCCGCCCAAGAACAATTCCCTTCTCCGCCTCCGCAATCTTGCCTTTCTTGATTTCCCGATCAAGATTCTTCCCGATCGTCTCCATCCCGCGGTCAAGAAAGCGCCGCTCCACGTCCCGCAAAATCACCTTGTATCCTGACCGCGCAAACACATGCGCGATCCCGTTCCCCATCGTCCCCGCGCCCAGCACCGCCACCGTCGTGATCTCATCAATCGACACGGACAAAACCTCCGAAACGCGAAACTCAAAGGAAGTAAAGAAAGCCAAGGATGCACGGAGGACATAGCAAGGTCAAGCGGCAGCAGATTCACCTGGAGGGCTAATTTTTGCGCTAGTACCTAATCGGACGCGCGTTTTGGCAGAGCAGTGAAGCTGGGCGTGTAGCTCCGCGCGCGTTCGATTAGGTCGTTGCGACCACCCGGGAGTTATAGGGTGGCACTCGCATAAAAACTCAAACCGACTCTCTATCGCCACTCAGTGCGCGCTTGTTTCAGGCGCTTTCGGTACTCACGGGCAACTTTGTCAGCATCACTCTCGTTCGCACTGTTGGCAGCCAAGTGACCGAGTTCATGTGCCACCCAGTATCCGAGCGAGTCATCGCTCTCGTAGCGGTCGCTGTCGATGAACACGCTTCGACTGGGCAGGTGCGTGAACATGGCGCTGGTAAATCCGGCCGGCACATGCAGCTGAAAGATTCTGGCCGTTTCAACATACTTCCAGTGCGGCACAAAGATAATTCGCAGAGGTAGGACCTCGGGTTGCATCACCTGAATCTGAGTTCGTACCAATTCTTCCTCTTGCGGCGTGGCTCCCAGGACCGTATAGCTGGAACCTCCAGTTACACTCGCCTCTGTCTTCACCAGCTTTCCGTCTCCGTCCGTCTGTCCCCAACTGGCCGGCATAAATCCCAACATCAATACCGCGGTTAGGATTTCTTGCTTCATTTGCCACCTCCAGGCGGAATCTGGAGGCGACATTGCGACTGGCCTTAAAGCAGCTCAATGGACGGCGGATTGATTCGAGCTTGATTGCTCCTAAGCGCCTAAAGCGCGTTTTTTCAATGATTTATAGGCTTGGCTGATCTAGTCCTTGCCATCACCGTGAGGCCTGTTTAGACTCGCGCTACCGTCGCGGGGATCCTGCAAGTGGCCTTAGAAGCTCAACCCAACGGAATCCTTCGGTTTGGCGTGTTTGAAGCCGACCTGCGTTCAGGCGAGCTTCGCAAGCAGGGTGTCCGCGTCAAGCTGCAGGATCAGCCCTTCCTTGTACTGAAGCTGCTCTTGCAGCGCTCCGGTGAATTGGTGACTCGCGAGGAGCTGCGCTTGCAGATCTGGGCCGCCGACACCTTCGTCGACTTCGACAACGGTCTGAATACCTCGATCAATAAACTCCGCGAAGCTCTGGGCGACTCCGCAGATAGTCCGCGGTTCATTGAGACGCTGCCGCGACACGGGTATCGATTTATCGCCCCGGTCTCTTCCAGCGAGCGGATTGAACAGCGCGCCATGCATCCTGCTCCGCGCCGTGGCTGGAGAATCGCGCTGGCTGTCGCGGCCGCATTTGCCATCAGCGCGGCCAGCATGGCAGGACTTTATCTTCGATGGAAGAAAACCCGGCTCACGGAGAAAGATACCCTCGTCCTTGCCGATTTTCTCAACAGCACTGGCGATCCCGACCTCGATAACGCACTCAAGTACGGCCTCCGCGCCCAGCTCGAACAATCTCCGTTTCTCAATTTGCTTTCGGACCAGCAAGTCAGCGACGAGCTCCGCTTCATGGCCCAAAAACCAGACGAGCATCTCACTTCCGATCTTGCCCGCGAACTCTGCCTGCGTATCGGCAGCAAGGCTGTTCTCAACGGCTCCATTTCTTCTCTCGGCTCGCATTACGCGATCAGCCTTAGTGCTACGAACTGCCAGACGGGAACCCTGCTAGGCACGGAGCAATCCGAAGCTGCCGACAAGGAGCACGTGCTCACAGCTCTCGGCGCATCGGCAGTTAAGATCCGCCAGAAGCTCGGCGAATCCCTCGCTTCTATCCAGAAGTTTGATGTTCCGATCGAACAAGTAACGACTTCCAGCCTCGAAGCTCTTCGCGCCTATAGCCTGGGAATGAAATATGTCACCGCAGACGACTATAGGAAGGCACTACCGCACTTTCAGCGGGCGGCCGAGCTGGACCCAAACTTTGCGGCGGCCCATATGAGGGTGGCGAACGCGATATGGCAAGGAGGAGGCCAAGGATCGATCGCAGAGCAAGGATCGATCGCAGATGAAAATATAGATAAGGCTTATGCGCTTCGCGACCGGGTTAGCCGGCGGGAATATTTCCAAATTACGCAGAAACATTTCGGCCAGCAAGATGACGTGGAAAAGGCCGGATCGGAGACCGAGCTTTGGGCGCAGACTTACCCCCGCGACGCGGAGGCTCACTATATCCTTGCAGATGTTGCAATGTGGAAGGGGAATTGGCAAGAAGCTGTTAAGCACGGACAGCTATCCGTGGAGTTCAACCCCACTGACAACAGGAACTACTACAATCTTGCGGTCAGCCAGCTTGCTCTCGATCAGTTGGATGCAGCCAAGAAAACCTGCGACCAGGCCGTCGCGCGAAATAAGAACGATGCTCCAATCCGCATGGTTCGTTATTGGATTGCGTTTGTCCGTCACGACCCCAAGGAGATGGAAGATGAAGTGAAAGTGCTTGGGGATCTTGCGAGGGAGGACCCATCGACAAATATCCGGTTGCTCCTGGCTGAGATGGCCACAGAACTATATTACGGAAATTTGCCGCGGGCTCACGGCTATTTCCAGCGCCTCGCGGACATTCGGCCGGAAGTTTCTGTATTCTGGGCAATCTTGAACGCGGAACTAGGCAACAAAGATGAGGCGCGCGCGTACGCCCAGCAAGCTGCCAAGGTAAGCAAGTCCGACGGAGGGGATTTTGGGATCGCGCTGGCCGCGGCGAGAGCCGGCGACATTTCGTTGGCAGAGAAGTGGGCTGCCGACTACGATCGCCATCCGCCTTCCAGCTGGTTGCTGCAAAATCGCTACCTCCCGGTCATGCGCGCAGCCCTGGCGATGGCCCGGGGAAACCCAGCGGAAGCGATCGAACATCTGCGCGTAATTAACGGCAATACTCACTATTGGTCGAATGATCCATCTTCAACCGACGGCATGTTGCCGCCTTACCTTCGCGGACAGGCCTATTTGCAATTGCACCAGGGCAAGGAAGCTGCCACGGAATTCCAAAGGCTCACTGATCATCCGGGAATCGTGGTGAATTCCCCGTTCGGGGCCGTTGCGCGCGTTGGCCTGGCTCGCGCCTATGTGCTGCAAGGGGACACGGCCAAAGCGCGCGACGCTTATCAAGATTTCCTCACGCTGTGGAAAGATGCCGATCCAGATATTCCCATTTTGATGGAAGCCAAGTCCGAGTACGCCAAACTGCTATGAAATCCGAACGTGCCGACATCCTCCGTTTTGCAACGTTTGAAGTTGATCTGCGTTCCGGAGAGTTGCGCAAGCAGGGCGTGCGAACCAAGCTTCAGGAGCAGCCCTTTCATGTCCTCACGGTTCTGCTACAACGTCCGGGAGACGTGGTGACGCGTGAGGAACTGCGCAACCAGAACTGGCCCCCGGATACCTTCGTTGACTTCGACAATAGCCTAAATACAGCTATCAACAAGCTGCGGGAAGCTCTGGGAGATTCTGCAGATAATCCGCGCTTCATCGAGACGCTGCCCCGGCGCGGCTACCGTTTCATTGCCCCCGTCACTGGCATCGACGGCGGCGCTGCCACCCCAGATAAAGACAAAGGCGGCGACGGGCACGAAAGTCCGCGGAGATTTCGTTGGATCGTTGCTGTCGTCTCCTTTGCTGTTCTCGCCGCCACACTCTTTGTTTTCAATGTCTTCCGGGTGCGGGAGCGTATCTTCAACGATGCTCGAGTCCCTGCAATCCAATCTTTGGCCGTTCTTCCGCTCACGAATCTTTCCGGCGACCCTGCCCAGGAATATTTTTCTGATGGTATGACCGACGCCTTGATCACGGACCTAGCTCAACTGAGTTCTCTAAAAGTAATTTCGCGCACGTCTTCCATGCGCTACAAGAAAATCGACAAGCCGCTACCTGAAATCGCACGGGAACTGAACGTCGATGGAATCGTTGAGGGAACGGTGCAGCGCTCGGGCGATCGCGTGCGCATCACCGCACAGCTGATCCAAGGGTCTGCGGACAAGCATCTGTGGGCCAATACTTACGAGCGCGATCTGCGCGACGTTCTTACGCTTCAGGATGAGGTCGCCCGCGCGATTGCGGCTGAAGTTAAGCTCAAGCTAACACCACAGGATCAGTCGCAACTCAGAGGCGCTCGTGCTATCAATCCTCAAGCTTATGAAGCTTATTTGCGCGGCCTCGTCTACTCGCGGCACGAAGGACTGGAGTCCAAACGAACCAGCCTGGATTACTTCAATCGCGCCGTCCAGCTCGATCCTCGGTGGGCCGACCCGCACGCGCAGCTAGCCCGTGCTTACGACTGGATTGCGGGCACCGGCGGGCATCCGGAGTTCTATCCCAAGGCGAAGGCAGCAGCTATGACTGCGATGCGTATGGATGACAAGTTAGCGGAGGCGCATACGGCCTTGGCCTTCGCCCTACTTAACGGCGATTGGGACTGGGGTAGGGCAGCAGAAGAGTATCAACGCGCCCTCGATCTCAATCCAAACTACTCGGAAGCTCACCACGGTTATGCCGAGCTCTTGATGGCTTCGGGAAGGAATAACGAAGCGGTTGCCGAAATTCGGCGGGCCCAAGAACTAGATCCGTTGTTGCCGGCGTTGAGAGTCAATGTGGGGATGGTTTATTCGTGCGTGGGACAACATGACAGGGCTATCGAACAGTTGCGAAACACCGCGCAACTGAATCCAGACTATGATGTTGTCTACAGCGCATTGGGAGTTGTTTACTTACGGAAAGCGATGTATCCGGAGGCCATCGCTAATCTGGAGAAAGCGCTCGATATGGACAAAGACGACCCCGACGTAGCCTTGGACATTGTGGAACTGGCTTACGGCTACGCCGCTGCCGGACGAGAAAATGACGCGCGGAAGCTGCTGGTCACATTGGAGCGGCAAGAAGCGAATGGCAGAGACCTCGGAGACTTCGGACTGTATCCTATCTATTTCGCGCTGGGCGAAAAAGATCGGGCGTTGACCTGGATGGAACAGGCACTCAAGAGAAAGTCCGCGGCCCTTCTTTATTTGCGGTGCTGGCCCGAATTCGACCGCCTGCGTGCGGAACCTCGATTCACCGAGGTCGTTCGCCGTGTCGGCATTCCGGAATAATCCTGCGGTCCCGATGTTCTGACCTTCGATGGATCGACTTGGCTGCTCATTGGGAGCTGTAGACCTTTGCCGCCCATCTGGGCGGATGACGGGCAACCCTTCCATAATCCCGTAAGGTAAGGGTTGCCGACAATCCACGAACTTGTCATGGCCCTTTCAGATGCTGAACAGTTTGACCACAGCCATTAGGCCGTTGCGGTGATGAGCGGCACATCAACCAAATGTTCGCTTAGAAACCACACTTGAAGCTCGTTCGTGCGCAACATTTCACTCACGAGAAGATCATTGCTGCCATCGTCGCCAAGTTCTACGGCGCGCCGTGCCAGTTTTCGAGTTTGACGAATGATGGTCTGGTGGGCATCCAACAGGCGTGACAGTTGGACCGGAACCTCTTCCCGACCGCGCGGAGGACGCTCGATATGCGTAGTCTCGGCCACGTCGGGAGCCATCGCGATGCTCACGCCGCCGAGAAGCTGAATACGCTCGGCGATTGAATCAACTAGCTCTACTTGCTCATTGAAATGCTTATCAAAGAGCAGATGCAATTGGTAGAACGTCGGTCCCGCGACCTGCCAGTGCGATTTCTTATACAAGTCGCGCAGGGTCATCGTGTCTGCAAGCAGCTGATTGAGTTGTGCAGTCATTTCCAATCGCACCGCTTCCCCCAAGTCAAGCGGTAGTAGGTGGCTGACGGTGCCGTACGCCTGAATCTCAGCAGCCCGTTGGTGAAGGCGCGGCTGAGCGCTGACTCTTCCAGGAATTTTGGACTGTGTTTTGGCCATTAGGTATCCTCTAGGTATGCTCAAGCTGCAGCTTGTCGTAAGAGATCTTCGATTTTCTGATCTAGATTCCGGGCGACCTCGAGGGCGTAGCGATCCCCATAAGGGGCTAAGAAGCTCGCCATCCTGTCATATGACAAATGCACGCCATCGGCGCGCTCATCCACAAGCACGGTAACCGGCGTGTAGGAGCCGGCATCCGGAATATGTTTGGCCATTTCCTTCATGATGAGGGGATTGCCAATAACGAAGCGAATTATCTTCGGCGTCTCATGACCAGTTTCTTTGCGGAGAATCGCGCCGTGATCCAACTGCATAAACAGCATCAGTCCTAATTTGCTCAAGCCTTTCTCAACTGCGCTTTTCAGTTCGGCAAAAGAGTGCGCTTCGTGAGTTGATCTCCCGAATTCAGCCATATCCGGATGGCCGATGGCGGCGTTCACACTACTTATTACTTCATCAAACCGCTTGGAAGTGGTCAGACTGAACCGCTCCATCTCGATTTTTCTTATCATCTCGAACCTCTTTACACGCAACCGAGCCGTGATCCAGGCTGCATGAACACCATCAGTCTTGCTTTGCTCAAGCCTTTTTCAGCTGCGCTTTTCAGCTCGGCAAAAACGCCCTCGTTCTGTCCGAATGCCAAGGTGCTCTAGTCGCCCGAAACGGCTGGAGCGACCGAAGGTCACCGCAATTTTTGACGTAGAAATTCGTATGTCCGCCCATGGGCGAGCGCTGCCGCCGCGGCGTTGTAGTGCGCCCCATTGTGTCTGGAGAAGGCGTGATTCTGGCCCGGATAGCTGTAGACCGTTGAGTTTGGTTTTTTGGCAAGCGCCGCTTTGATTTCGGCTTGCGCAGCCTTGGAAATGAACTCGTCTTCCTCGGCCAGATGCATCAGCATGGGCGCATGAAGCCCATCGATCTCTCCCAGATATTTCTCAGTGTCACCGCCGTGATAAGCGACCGCAGCGTCGACGCCGTAGCGCACGGCTGTCAGAAAAACCATCAGCGCACCGAGACAATAGCCGAGGGCAGCAACTTTGCCAGTGCAGTCAGGCAGCTTGGCCATGGCGTCGACAGTGTCCTTAGCGTCCCTGGCACCGGCGTCCCGGTCGTAGGCCTGATAGAGGCGAAGGCCGTGTTGCCAGTCGGCCTCGGAGGTGACGCTAAGGTCGACACCCGGCTCCTGGCGCCAGAACAGGTCGGGCGCGACCGCAATCAAGCCTTGTTCTGCCAGTTCATCGCAGGTCTTGCGGATGTCGGCGTTCACCCCGAACAGCTCCTGCAGAACGACAACGGCGGGAGCCGGCAAGGCCTTCGGCCGCGCGATATAGGCGCCAAACGCGCCGTCCCGTCCTTGGATGGTGATGCGATCCTTCATCATTGCGCTCTGCTCAGACATTGTGTCCTCCTCAGACGACGTTCATCGGGGCCTCCGCCGATGCCGTCAAGAACGGCGGAGGCGCAGCGTCGAAGCGAGGCGGGTTCAGCCGGCGGGCACGCCCTGAGTTAACAAAGAGGCGCTTTACGCTGTTGCTGCGGCTCCATGAGCGGCTTTTGCCGCTTTTCGGATCACATCGAGCACCAGTTGCGGCTGCGACAGCATGGCCACGTGGCTGCTCTTCGCCTCGACCGTCGTGGCACCCATGCGCTTGGCGAGGAAGCGTTCCAGGTCGGGATGGACTGTGCGATCCTCGGTGGCAACGATGGACCAGCTCGGCTTCGACTTCCACGCGGTGCCCTCAACTTTCTGGTTGAACAGGTCCGCGTCGGGGGCGAAGTGGGTGGCCCAGACGACCTTCTGCTCCTGCTCCGGAAGGTCGCCGGCGAAATCCTTAACGCCTTCCGGGAGCATCCAGACCCGTCCGTCGGCAACTTCGATGTGGCCGAAGATTGCTGTGGGGTACTTGTCGAGTTGGCTCTGCACGGTTTCACCAGCATCGGGAGCGACCGCGGCGATGTAAACCAGCGCGAGAACGCGATCATCGGTTCCGGCAGCGGTGATGACGGCCCCGCCATACGAGTGGCCGACAAGGATGGCCGGGCTGCTTACACGCCCGAGCGTTCGCTTGGTTGCGGCGACGTCGGCTGCCTGTGAGTCGAGGCCGTATTGAACGGCGATCACCTCGTGGCCTTCGGCCTGAAGTGTCGGAATCAGCTTGTTAAAACACGAACCGTCGGCCCATATCCCGTGGCAGAACACGATGCTTGGTTTAGTTTGCGTAGGCTTCATTTTATTCTCCTTCGCTTAACGATTACTTTACTTACTAGATTTCGAAGAGGTTGCAGCCTCTTCGATGAGCTTGGCCGTTTCCTTTGGATGCGACATGTAGGCCACATGGCTGGCCTTCACTTCGATCGTCTTAGCATTGGCGCGCTTCGCCATCATGCGCTCCTGGTCCGGATTGATCGACCGGTCTGCGGTCGCCACCATGTACCAGGTGGGCTTGGTCTTCCAGGCGGGCGACGTGACCTTGTGAGCGAACGCGTCCGTGGAGATCGGCACCTGCGAAATAGCCATGTAGTGGGACTCGGCTGGGGAAATATCCGCCGCGAAGTCAGCCGCGAAATGCTCCTGTTCTATCCACCAGTTCCCGTTGCTATCCGGCTTGAACGCCTTGGACGCTTGCGGCAGGGCCTGTTCGATCGACGCACAGCTGTCACCGTCATCGAGCGCAAACGCGGCGATGTAGACGAGTGCCGCAACGTTTGGATCATTGCCAGCCTCGCTGATAATGGACCCGCCGTAGCTATGGCCGACCAGGACGACCGGCCCGCCCATGGCGTCGATTGCGGCCTTCGTGTACTTTTGGTCGTCGGCGTACGAGGTCTCGGGGGGCTGCGCTACCGATACCGTGTAGCCATCCTTCTCGAGGATCTTGGCGACCGCTTCCCAGCCAGAACCATCGGCGAATGCACCATGCACTAGAACCACGTTCTTGATGCCGGTCGGCGCCGCGGCAGCAACACTAACAGTCCTCTCCAGCAGCAGAGTTGCGCCCATCAACGTAGCGGCAAGCGCTACGACCCCGTAAATCTTCTTCATGATTATTTTCCTCTCTAGTCTGAACTTCATTCGACTCGGCACCGCAAGTCCGACACGCAACACTAGACATGATTCCCAAGGCGCGTAAGACCAAATCGAGTCGAGACGGAGTAACTCTTTCGGGCGAGCGTGCACTCTGATCACCAGCGAAGCAAAACCAGTTACGGTTCGTTTGACCTAGAGGAAACGCTCGAAATGCATTGGATGAGATGGGGTTGCGAGGCCCTGACGCGGTGGTTCGCATTCTTTCTGCGGATGGCTGAACCAGTTTCGACGATTCTTGCGGGATGAAGTTATCTAGACCAGCAAATCAATTTATTCTTCCAACGAAATGATTCCGCGCTTGAGCGCAATGGTTACCGCATGAGTGCGGTCGTTGGCTCCGAGTTTAGCAAGGATCGCCCTTACATGGCCCTTGACAGTGTCTTCCGAGATAGAAAGGTGGGCTGCAACATTTTTATTGGCGTTCCCCGCCGCGACTTGTTGCAGTACCTCCAGTTCGCGTCCGCTGAGAGTGTCAGAGGAATGATGTTCAGCCATGGCCATGGCAATCTCAGGCGGAATTCGGCGCTGGCCAACGTGCACGCTGCGAATCGTGTCCAGAAGATCCTTCCTCAGAGTACTCTTGAGCAGGTATCCGCAGGCTCCGGCATCGAGAGCCTGGGCGGCTTGGACATCACCTTTATACGTCGTTAGCACGACGATGCGAGCATTCGGAAATTCCTTTCGAATAGCGATGGTCGCGTCGATACCACTCATCCCCGGCATCACTAAATCCATGAGTGTCACGTCGGGATGCAACTTGCGGAAGCATTCGATGGCTTCACGACCATTACTAGCTTCGCCGACCAACACGATGTCAGCGTGATTTCCGATGATTGCCGCTATCCCTTCCCTGAGAATGGGATGATCGTCAACCGTTAGAACCTTGATGGGGTTCATGGGGTTACCTCCTTCTGCCACAGTTGGCGAAGCCTTCGCCAAAGCGAACCGTTCCCCTGACCGCCGTAGGCAGCGGATCCGGGAATCCTCAATTCCAGCTCAGTCCCAGCTCCCGGCCGGCTCCAGGTTTCCAAGTGCGCGCCGATTTTTGCTGCGCGTTCCCGCATTCCTCGCATCCCCCAGTGCCCAGGTTTGCCACCGGCTTCGATAATCTTGGGGTCAATGCCGCAACCGTCGTCACGAAATCGCAAACGCAATTGCGAGGGATCGTATGCGATTTCAACTTCAATGCGTTTTGCACCCGCATGGTGCAGAGCATTTACTAGCGCCTCGTGGCCGATCCAATATGCTTCATCTCGGACCAGCGGGTTGAGCTTGCGCAGGTCTCCCTCTACGATAACGCCGAATTCAACGCCCTTACTGACAGCGAGGTCCTTGATAACGTCAGTAAGGGCCTCTCGTAAGGTCTTCATTTGTGCGGTTAGGCGGAGGTTCTTAACGCGATCGCGTCCTTGCACCAGTACTTCGTCAGCTCGGTCGAGGGCTTTCTCGATCATCGGACGGGCGGGTTCTGAGGCCGGAATCCGTTCGGCCACGGCATGGAAACGTAAAATTAGGCCTTGTATTCCCTGCAATAGAGTATCGTGCAACTCCCGTGCAATCCGCTCTCGCTCACCGAGTCGCTCTTCTATCCTTGCCCGAATCTCCGCTTCCATTTGCTTGAGCCGAATAAGATAGAGCATCCAGAGAATGCTAACGGTCGCCACGATGCACAATAACCTGAACCAAAATGTGCCCCACCAGGGCGGTAGGATGGTGATCCCCAATGCCAGGCCAGGCTCGTTCCAGACGCCTTGCCTGGTTGCGCTCTGCACATGAAATGTGTATTTGCCGGCCGGCAGAGTCGTATAGCTCGCTACCCTTCGGTCACTACCAACTTCAATCCAGCCGCGATCCAACTTCTCGAGTTTGTAGCGATAGCGGTTTGCATCTGGATTGAAATACGTGAGCGCAGCGAAACTCAGTGAAAAGATATTTTGGTCGTGAGTCAGCGTGACATCTTTGGTGTAGCTGATGGACTTCCCAAGCGGGGATTTGGCTCCAACCTCTACCGAACGACCAGCCAATTGGAAATCGGTCAAAACCAGGGGCAACGGGTAAGATGTAGCGATAACCTTATCGGGGAAGAAGGCAACCCCGCCACTAAACCCGCCGAAAAACATCTCGCCGCTTGCACTCTTAAAGCAAGCATCCCAACCCGTAAAGTCATTGCCAGGCAGGCCGTCAACCGTAGAGTAGTTCGTAAATCTATTTGTGACGGAATCGAACCTGGACAGCCCACGGTTTGTGCTCATCCAGAGCATGCCGAACTGATCCTCGAGAATGCAGCTCACGGCGTTGCTAGGCAATCCATCCTTCACGTAGTAGTGCGTGAATGTCCCGCTTTCACGGTTCAGCTTGTTCAAGCCATTTTCCGTGCTGACCCAAAGAGCTCCCGAATGATCAACATAGGTCGAGGTAACGGCGTTGTCACTCAAAGAAGCGGGATCACCTACTTTGTGCGCATAGACGGTAAACTGACCAGTCTGCGGATTGAAACGGTTCAAACCTCCCCAGCCGCCCATCCAGAGGAACCCGCTTTTGTCCTCAGTGAAATTAGCGTACACCTCGTCGTCACTTTTAGGGTACTGCTTGTAGACGACGAAGCTCTCGTTCCGAGGGTCAAAACGATCAAGACCATTGTAGGTTCCGACCCACATGGTGCCCGCATGATCGATCAGCACCCGGCTCACTATGTTGTTGCTCAAACTGGATGGGTTGTCTGGTTCGTGAAGATAGGTCTTAAATCGCCCGGTCTTGCGATCGAACCGACTTAATCCCGCGCCGTAGCTTCCGATCCAGAGACCGCCGACCCGATCTTCCGTGATCGCAATTACATCGCTCGACAGTCCTTGGCCGGGAGGTTGGTAAGAAGTGGATTCTCCAGAGCTTCGATTGATGCGATTTAGCGCTCCTGCTGTCGCCATCCACAAAAGGTGGTCGCGGTCTTCGTACACCGCGTTTACGATCTTTTCACCGTAACTGCGGGGATTGCTTCGAATGACACGCAGAGGCATGAAAGGCGCCGTTTCAGTACGGAAAAAGTTGGGCTCGCTGGCCAGCAATCCCACCCAAATATTTCCTTCGCGGTCCCCGCGGAGTGACATCACACGGTCGTCTGCGATGCTCTCGAGATTTTCTGAATGATTGCGATACCGGATGAAAACGCCACGCTCTCTGTCCAGCTTTAATAACCCTGCGCCAAAACTGGCTAACCAAAGTGTTTGGCTGTTATCTTCGATTGCCGCCATGAACCCAGCAGGTAATTCCTTGCCAGACTTCCCGTCATAGATCGAATAAGGAATCAGGCTATTTGTGGATCGGTCCAGAACCACTAATCCACTTCCGCTCTTATTCGTGATGTAGGTAATCCAAAAGACCCCGAGGTGATCTTCATACAACGAAATTAACCTTAGCCCCTCACTCACGCGGACCCGCGAGAGAACTCTTCCACTCTCACGATCAAACTCCTCCAAATTCTCCCCGTCGGCTACCCAGAATCGGCCTGTCCGATCTTCCAACGTACATCTGACCTGGTTGCTGCCGAGGCTGGAGGGATTTGCCGGATCGTGAACGTAGTGGATGATCTGCCCCGTATCCGGATTCAACCTAAACAAGCCACTCCCTGTTGCCAACCAAAGCATGCCGATCCGATCCTGACTGATTTGGGTGACATAGTTCGCAACTTCGCCGGCGTCGATACGATAGTGAGTGAAAGTTTCGTGGAGACTGTCAAATCTGTCCAGAAATTGATCGCAACCCACCCAAAGCGATCCCGAGCGATCCTTAAATAGGGAATGGATATAAACACAGCTCAGGCTGTTCTCGCGCGCAGGTTCATGCGTGAACACCTTGAATTCATATCCGTCGTACCGATCCAAACCATATTGAGTTCCGAACCACACGAATCCTTGATCGTCCTGCACGATTTCACTAACTTGGGTTTGGGAGAGCCCTTGAGCGGTCGACAGTCGGGAGAATCGGATATCGTCGCCATCGATTGCTGGAATTCGCATGGAGCGTGGGATACCACGATGCACTTCAGCGGTCACCGTCTTGGAAGTCGTCGGATTGTTTCCTTGGGCCGCCGAAAGGGATGTAGATAGGACGATGAGCATTAATGCAAGGGCAGAGATGGCCCACCATTCGCGCGGTGTTGGTTTACGCGTTTGTCGTCGGTAAAGTTGCACGCGCACCGCTCCTGGACACCCTGTACCAGACGATTTCTTCCAGCCTTCAGATGGTCTCAGTCTTTTCAGAAA
>Ga0210400_10003174_pt1 | contig 14674 bp, 10 predicted proteins | sample IncBWH26MmetaG_FD_155456 | JGI IMG/M metagenome (GOLD analysis project Ga0210400, IMG submission 155456) | Forest soil microbial communities from Barre Woods Harvard Forest LTER site, Petersham, Massachusetts, United States - Inc-BW-H-26-M | ecosystem: Environmental > Terrestrial > Soil >... | reverse complement strand
TCCGCATCGCCCGCGATCTGGGCCTCACTCCGATCATGTGGAACGTCACTGGCTACGACTGGAACGCTCCTCCATGCGCCGTGATCGAACAGAAAGTAACCCGCCAGATCCGCGGCGGCGACGTAATCCTCCTCCACGACGGCGGTCATAAACAAATGGGCGCCGACCGCTCGCAAACGGTGCAAGCCACAGATCAATTAATCGCCCGCTATAAAGAGGAAGGCTACGAATTCAAAACCATCCCGCAAATGCTGGAAGAAAAGAATGATGGAAAATAGATCTGAGCCAGATTTTCAATTTCTCAATTACTAAATTCCCCAATTACTCAATCGCCTTTTAACCCCGCATCGCCGCAAACGCCACCTTCGCCGCCGCCACCGTCCGCTGCACATCTTCCTCCGTATGCGTCGCGCCCAGAAACGCCGCCTCATACTGCGAAGGAGGCAAATACACGCCACTATCCAGCATGCTACGAAAGAATTTCCCAAACGCCTCCGTATTCGACTTCGACGCCGAATCCCAATCCGTCACCGGCCCCTGATTGAAAAACCAGGTAAACATCGATCCCACGCGGTTGTGGCAGAGCGCAACGCCAGCCTCCTTCGCCGCCGCAGCCACGCCATCGACCAGATCCGCGGTCGACTTCTCCAGCCGCGGATAAATCTCTCCCTTGCGATCCCGCAACTGTTTCAACATGGCGCACCCCGCGGCCATCGCCAGCGGATTCCCTGACAGCGTTCCCGCCTGATACATCGGCCCCAGCGGCGCGACCAGATCCATAATCTCTTTCGCCCCACCGTACGCGCCCACCGGCAGCCCTCCACCGATAATCTTTCCCATCGTCGTCAAGTCCGGACGAATGTTATACAGTTCCTGCGCGCCCCCATAAGCCACGCGAAATCCCGTCATCACCTCATCAAAAATCAGCACCGAGCGTTCGCGCTCGGTCAGCATGCGCAGCCCCACCAGATAATCGTCCGCCGCCGGAACGCATCCCATATTCCCCACCACCGGCTCCACGATCACGCAGGCAATCTGGTGTTTGAATTTCTGAAACGCGTGCTCGACCACCGAAAGATTGTTAAACGGCAACGCCACCGTGAACTGAATGAATTCCTCCGGCACGCCCGCCGACCCCGGAATCCCCAGCGTCGCCACGCCCGACCCGGCTTTCACCAGCAGCGCGTCCGCATGCCCGTGATAGCAGCCTTCAAACTTCACAATATATTTTCGTTTCGTATAAGCCCGCGCCAGCCGGATCGCCGACATGGTCGCTTCCGTCCCCGAACTGACGAACCGCACCTTCTGCATGTGCGGAAACGCCCCCAGCACCAATTCCGCCAGATCGGCTTCCGACGGCGTCGACGCGCCAAAGCTGGTGCCATTGCACGCCGCGCCCAGAATCGCGTCGAGCACATTCGGCTCCGCGTGCCCCAGAATCAGCGGCCCCCACGATCCGATGTAGTCGATGTACTCGTTCTCGTCCGCGTCCCAAATGTGCGATCCCTTGCCCCGCACAATAAAAAGCGGATCCCCTCCCACCGCGCGAAACGCCCGCACCGGAGAATTCACCCCTCCCGGAATCATGCTCTCCGCCCGCTGCTGCAGGTGCCGCGACTGCTCAGTCTTCCGTGTTGTAGTGGACGCCATCGATCCTCTCGTACCACGTAGCGGCGGACGCATTCGTCCGCCCATTAACCAGATTGACCCAAGCAACCGATTACTATAGCAGCGCTCTTATCCGTCCCGCCGGCAAACCAAATTCATCAGATATTCATCCTTCTGCAACCCTCTTGCAACATCCCGACAGTACCCTCAAGTCATCAAGTTACCCTTCTAACCGGGAGGGTTTTGAGGGACAGTCTCGGGGGCTCCGGACTGTCCTTTTTGCTTTTCCGGCACTTACCCGTAAAGCGCGCGCAGCACAAAGCACTTGCCATCCCGAGGCGGGCGCACTTTGCCCGCCGAGGGATCTGGGCGAGCCGAGCGATGCGTCGCGTTCTTTGCGACGCAATAACCGCGCGTTTGGCTCGCTTCCCTATATTCCCTTCGCCATTAACCACAATTAACCCTCCGTCGTATAATCACCCCCATGATCACCGTCTCCAAGGAAGACTATCTCAAGTCGATCCTAGAAGCGGAAGCCGAGGGCGAAGCCGTCATTTCCGCGCGTCTCGCCGACCTGCTGAAAGTTTCTCCGCCCGCGGTAACCATGGCTCTGCGCCGCCTGAAAAAAGATGGCTTGGTGAGCGTCGAATCCAGCGGCGAAGTCAGCCTTACTGCGACCGGCCGCAAGATCGCCCGCAAGCTCACTCTCCGTCATCATCTGATCGAACGCATGCTGTCCGAGCTTTTCGGCATGGAGTGGTGGAAAGTTCACGACGAAGCCGAGCGCCTCGAACACGCCGTCTCCCCTGATTTCGAAGCCAAGCTCCTGGCCAAGCTGGGTTCCGGCGGCGCCTGTCCGCACGGAAATCTAAGCGAACTCGAAGGCCCCGCCAGCCGCCGACGCCGTGGCTTGGTCCTGCTCGCGGACGCTGAACTCGACAACTCCTACACCGTCAGCGGAATCTATGAGCGCGACCGCCGCCTCCTCGAATTTCTCGAACACCGCGGCGTCCGTCCCGGCGCCAAGCTGCGTCTCATCGAACGCAACTACGATCAAACTCTGACCCTCTCCACCCCCGCCGGAACAGTATCACTGGGCCCCGCGGCGTCGGAGCGCGTCTGGCTCACCCAAGCCAAGCCATCAAAGCGTTGAGATCGGGTGCCCCTTCCTTAGTCTCTGCGACCTTTGCAGAGACAGGGTGAGGATTTCGACCCCAACCCCCGAATCGCAAGACCTTCATAAAATAGTTAACTATAGTTTACGTTCTGCTATATACTTACGCTAATAGATCGGACCGCGAGCCTTGAGGCTCTTGCAGGAAACCGCTTCTTCCGCATGAACAAGACCACCACAACAACGAAGCCGCCAAGGGAGTTGCCGTTGCACGTTCCGACCCCGGCGTCCGACGCCGTCGTCATCACTCACGAAGATATCGACCGTGCTCACGACCGCGAACGCGTCCGCACCACCCGCATCCAGCGCGGCCCGTGGTCGCGCGCCCGGCTACTCTGGCTCCTCGTCGGTCCCGGCATTCTCGTCATGCTCGGAGAGAACGACGGCCCCAGCATGCTCTCCTACGCCGCCACCGGAGCCCGCTACGGCATCGGTTTCTTCCTTCCCTTCGTTGTCCTTACGTTCGTCATGGCCTGCATCGTTCAGGAAATGACCGTGCGTCTCGGCGCCGCCACCCATCGCGGCCACGCCGAACTCATTTTCGACCGCTTCGGCCCCTTCTGGGGATGGTTCTCCATGATCGACCTCATGGTCGGCAACTTCCTCACCCTGGTCACCGAGTTCATCGCCATCCGCGCCGGCCTGGGATTTTTCGGTGTGCGCCCGGCGGTCGCCGTCATCGGCGCATGGCTGGTCCTGTTCGTCGCCCTCATGGCGCACCGTTACTGGACCTGGGAGCGCATCACGCTCGTCGCAGCCCTGGGCAATCTGATCTTCGTCCCCGTCGCGCTCCTCAGCCATCCCCACTGGGCCGCCATCGGCAGTGCGCTGGTTACGTTCAAGCCTCTCCCCGGCGGACTCACGCAGGAAACCGTTCTCATCCTGCTCTCTAACATCGGAGCTACCGTCACGCCCTGGATGCTGTTCTTCCAGCAAAGTGCGATCGCCGACAAAGGCCTCACCACCCACGACATTCGCTTCGGCCGCATCGACACTGTGCTGGGCGCGACCTTAGCGGCCATCGCCGCGCTGGCCACCATCATCTGCACCGCACCGCTCTTCGCCCACGGCATGTCCGCTGCAAACTTCGAAGCCGCCGAGTTCGCCCAAGCCCTGCAACCTTTCGTCGGCCATTGGGGCTCCGCGCTGTTCGCCCTCGGCATGTTCGAAGCCGGCATGGTCGCCGCCATTACTATCTCAACCTCGTCGGCCTACGCCTTCGGAGAAGTCGCGCACCGCCCGCACAGCCTGAATCTCCCGTTCCAGCAGGGAAAATCTTTCTATCTCGTCCTGATTCTCGAAGCCGCCGCCGCCGCCGGATTAGTCCTGATCCCCGGCATCCCATTGGTCTACATTGTGCTCGTCGTAAATGTGATCGCGGTCCTCGCCATGCCGCCCGCTCTCCTCTTCCTCTACATGCTGGTCAACGACCGCGAAATCATGGGCGACCTGGTCAGTCCCAAATGGGCCAACGTCCTTGCCCTCGGAGTCGTCGCCATCCTGGTCGCCGCCGGACTCCTGTTCGGAGTCAGCGTAGTCGCCCCCCACGCCTTAGCACTTATCGGAGGCAAATAGATACGGTTAGAATGTCCCGACTGGGTGCTGAGGCTATGTTGAAAAAGTTCGCCCTGCTGGTCTACCTTCTAGCCGCGCCAGCGGCGTTCTGCCAGACCGACTCGTGGCTGCAGGTTCGCACCCCGCATTTCCTGATCGTCAGCAACGCGCCGGAAAAAGAGGCTCGCCGCGCCGCTCACCAGTTCGAAGGCATGCGTTCCGTCTTTCAACGGGTCTTCCCCGATGCCAACCTTGACACCGTCGAACCCATGCTCGTCATAGCCGTGCAGGACAAGCACGCCCTGCAAGCCCTGGAGCCAGAGGCCTATCTTGGAAAAGGTCAATTGAATTTGATTGGCCTGTTTCTTTCGGCTCCCGAAAAAAACTATGTTTTGATTCTGCTCAACGCTTCAGGAACCCATCCCTACGCGACTATCTACCACGAGTATGCGCATTTCGTTTTCAGCCGCAGCCATCAATGGATGCCGCTCTGGCTCACCGAAGGCATCGCCGAGTTCTACCAGAACACCGAAATTCTCGACGACCGGGTCCGCATCGGCAAAGGCGATCCTAGCCTGCAGTTCGTGCTCGATCGCACGCCCTTGCTCCCTCTCTCCACACTATTTGCCGTCGATCATCACTCGCCGTACTATCACGAAAACGACAAGGGCTCCATCTTCTATGCCGAATCGTGGGCACTCACGCACTACCTGAAGGACAAAGATGAGGCCGACGGCACCACCCACCTCAACGACTTCCTCGACCTTCTGCAGAAAAACATCGATCCCAATACGGCCGCCGTGCAAGCTTTTGGCGATCTCGACCAACTGGAACTGGATCTGAGAAAGCATGCCGTGGGCGGACAGTACGCCGTATCCGAAATCTCCGGATCCACCGACGTCGATGATCCTTCCTTTACAGTGGAGGCGCTTTCACAAACGCGGGCTGATATTGCCCGCGCGGATTTTCTGGCTCACGTCGATCGCCAGAGCGATGCCCGAACTCTGTTGCAAGGAGTTTTGCACGACGATCCGTCCTCGGTTCGGGCCCGCGAAATTCTCGGTTACATTGCCTTCCGCGAATCCAAATATGACGAGTCGCGGAAGTGGTGTCAGGAAGCGGTCAAGCTCGATGCCCAGAGTTTCGTCGCCCATTTTTGCTTCGCCATCGCATCCATCAATAAAGGCACGCCCGACAAAGCTTCGCAGGCCGCCGTCGAAGAAAGCCTTCGCACTGCCATCAAACTGAATTCGTCATTCGCTCTCCCCTACGAGGCGCTTGCGATGTTCTTCGCGCAGCACAACACCAATCTGACCGAAGCCAATGACCTGATTCAAACCGCCGTTCAGCTCCTGCCGGGCTCTCCGGAAATCCGCGTCGATCAGGCGCAAGTCCTGTCGTCCATGAATAAAGATGCGGACGCGTTTGCCGTTCTCGACCTCGCCTTGAAGATGGCGCACACTCCCGAGCAGACCGCCGCCGTGGAGCAGGTACAGCAAACGCTGCATAAATACGCCAGTGAGCGGATGAAGAATGCAAACCGGAACAGGATTGTTCTCGCTCATAACGGAAGCGTTTCTCCCGGCTCCAGTCGGCAGCCGGCCTCGTTGGCGGAAACTCCGCCCAAGGCCATCTATTCTCCGGACGTCGAATACACTGACCGGGCGCGAAATGCCAAGCTCGAAGGCATCTGCACCGTGTCACTCGTCGTCGGCATTGACGGCAAACCCAGCAACGTGGTCGTGGTCAAGAGACTCGGCATGGGACTCGACGAACGCGCTGTCGAAACCGTCGGCCGGTGGAAGTTCGAACCCGGCCGCCGCAACGGCAAGCCGGTGATGTCTCGGCTCACGCTGAATCTGCAATTCAAATTATTCGGCGCTGACACCCAAAAGTTTTTCGACCTTTCCGAGAAAGCCAATTCCGGAGACGCCGCCGCCGAATTCGAATTGGCCAACGCATTTTTCCAGGGCCGGGACATCCCGAAGGACGAAGCCAAGGGCATGGCCCTGCTCGAACGCGCCGCCAGAAGCGGCCACGCCCAGGCGCAATTCCAGATGGGAGAACGCATCTACGGCGACGGCAACAACTCCGACAGCTACGTTGATGCCTACGTCTGGTACGCTGCGGCCCAACGTTCCGGCGCTGGTCCGGCCGACGCCAAAGTCACTGTACTCGAATCCCGCATGACTCCCGATCAACTTTCCGAAGCCCACAAGCGCCTGGAAAGTTGGCAGTCGACTGCGAAGTGAAAGGAAGTATTCGGTCACATGATGGCAGACAGCCGCGAAAGAATGCAGCCCACAGCGCAAGCTGTGGGTCAGCCAGTGGAGAAATCATCCAGCCCCAACGGGGCGAAAGAAGAGTTTTCCGCACGCATCTTAGGAGGAGTCCTCTAGATGAACCCAATCATAAATTCCGCTCCCAACGACGAAGTCAGTGATGCCGACCTCGCCTCGGTCGTCGCGTCTCTCGAACCCGACCAACTCATTTCCACCAAGGAGAAACACCATTGCCCCCGCCGCCGCTTAACCTCAACGGAAATGGTCATCTTCTGGGCCTTGCGGTTTTACTTGGTCTTCATGTTCGGAGTCGTCATCTATCAAGTCGTGTCCGGCGCGCGATAGCGCCTGCCGCTCGAATCGCATTCGACCTTCCGACTCATTCTCCGACCCGCGTATCAAACGTCCACGCTGCGAATGTGTGTATACGGAATGGCTGTGCCACCGTGGAAGAGCGGCGCTTCAGCGCCGCGTACAGCAGCCCCAACCATTCCAGGCTTCAGCCCCTGCGCGCGGATACCTCCACTACGCAATCCCCACCCAAACGCATTACACTAATGAGTTGCAGTCCGCGCGCCGAGATCCGCACGCGCGAGTATCATTCCCCGAGGAAGCCATCATGTCTGTGAATAGTTTCAACAGCCGCTCCAACCTCAAAGTCGGCAGCAAGGAATACGAAATCTACCGTCTCGACGCCCTCGATAAACAGGGAATCTCCACGACGCACCTGCCGTTCTCCCTGCGCATCCTGCTCGAAAACCTGCTGCGCACCGAGGACGGCCGCAACGTCACGAAAGAAGAAGTGCTCGCCCTCGCCGCCTGGAACAAGAACTCGAAGCCCGAGAAAGAAATCGCCTTCACCCCCAGCCGAGTCCTGCTGCAGGATTTCACCGGCGTCCCCTGCGTGGTCGACCTCGCCGCCATGCGCGACGCCATGAAAACTCTGGGCGGCGATCCCACGCTCATCAACCCACTGCAGCCGGTAGAGTTGGTCATCGACCACTCCGTCCAGGTCGACGAATTCGGAACGCCCGGCGCTTTTGACCTGAACGCCCTGCTCGAATTCCAGCGCAACAAAGAGCGCTACTCTTTCCTCCGCTGGGGCCAGACCGGTTTCCGCAACCTGGCCATCGTCCCCCCCGACACCGGTATCGTGCATCAGGTCAATCTGGAATATCTCGCCCGCGTAGTCTTCGTCCACGAATCCCCCGGCAAACGGACCGCCTACCCCGACACCTTAGTAGGCACCGACAGTCATACGACAATGGTGAACGGTCTGGGAGTTTTGGGGTGGGGGGTAGGTGGGATCGAAGCCGAAGCCGCAATGCTGGGTCAACCAGTGTCAATGCTGATCCCGCTAGTAGTAGGAGTGAAGCTAACCGGCCGTTTGCGCGAAGGCGCAACTGCCACTGATCTCGTACTGACGATCACCGAGATGCTCCGCAAGCACGGCGTAGTAGGAAAGTTCGTCGAATACTTCGGTCCCGGCCTCCGCGACCTCCCCCTAGCCGACCGCGCCACAATCGCCAACATGAGCCCAGAATATGGTGCGACGTGCGGGATTTTTCCGATTGATAAGGAGACGCTGCGGTATCTGCGGCTCACGGGGCGGAGTGAGGAACAGATTGCATTGGTTGAGGCTTACGGCCGCGAGCAAGGCATATTTCACGACGAAAAAACTGCGGAGGCCGAATACTCTGAGTTGCTTTCGCTCGATCTGGCGACGGTTGAGCCTAGTCTGGCTGGGCCGAAGCGGCCGCAGGATCGCGTGGTGCTGTCGCAGGCGGGAGAGTCGTTTCAGAAAGCGCTGCCTTCGCTGATCAAACCGAAATCTGCGGCGAAGACTGCGGCGCCCGCTGCGGCGGTCCCGAACAATGGGCGATGGGAGCAGGAAGGTGGGAGTCCTGGGGCGATTGGCGTGGAGGATCCGAATGTGCATGAGCATGTTTCGGCTTCGGTGAAAGACACGCTGAAGCATGGGAGCGTCGTGATCGCGGCGATTACTTCGTGTACGAATACGTCCAACCCCTCCGTGCTGATTGGCGCAGGGCTGCTCGCGAAGAAGGCGGTTGAGAAAGGGCTGACTATGCCGCCGTGGGTCAAGACTTCGCTGGCGCCGGGGTCGAAGACTGTGACTGACTATCTGGCTAAGGCTGGATTGACGCCGTATCTCGAGAAGCTGAAGTTTCATCTGGTTGGTTATGGGTGCACGACTTGCATTGGAAACTCGGGGCCGTTGCCCGACGAAGTCTCGAAGGCGATCGACGAGAAAGAGTTGGTGGTCGCGTCGGTGCTGTCGGGCAATCGCAACTTTGAGGGGCGCATCAATTCCGAGGTGCGCGCCAACTATCTGATGTCGCCGCCGCTGGTGGTGGCGTTTGCGCTGGCGGGGCGAATCGACATCGACTTGCGGAAGGACCCCATCGGCAACGGGCGCGACGGGCAGCCTGTCTACATGTCCGACATCTGGCCCACGTCGCGCGAGATTGAAGAGACCATGGAGCATTCGATTACTTCGGAAATGTTTTCGAAGTCCTACGCCGACGTGTTTCAAGGTGATGAACGCTGGCGTGGGCTGGTGGTGCCGAAGGGTGAGACCTATGCGTGGGAGAAGGATTCTACTTACATCCGGCAGGCTCCGTATTTTGACGACATGTCGGTGAAGCCGTCGCCGGTGCGGGACATCAAGAAGGCGCGCGTGCTGGCGGTTCTGGGCGACAGCGTCACCACCGACCACATTTCTCCCGCGGGTTCGATCAAGAAAGACGGTCCGGCGGGAAAATATTTGCAAGAGCATGGTGTGAAGCCGGCGGATTTCAACTCCTACGGATCGCGGCGCGGCAATCATGAAGTGATGGTGCGCGGCACGTTCGCCAACGTGCGCCTGCGCAATAAGCTGGTCGCGACGGAAGGCGGATTCACCCGGCATCTTCCGACCAACACCGAAATGTCGATCTTCGACGCTTCGGAAAAATATCGCGCGGCGGGCACGCCGCTGGTCATTCTCGCGGGCAAGGAATATGGCTCCGGTTCGTCGCGCGATTGGGCGGCGAAAGGCCCGGCACTGCTGGGCGTGCGCGCCGTGATCGCGGAAAGTTACGAACGCATTCACCGCTCGAACCTGGTCGGCATGGGCGTCCTGCCACTGCAGTTCCGCGCGGGCCAGACCGCGGAATCGCTCAAGCTGACGGGAGAAGAAGTGTTCGAGATCACCGGCATCCGCGACCTGGTCGAGCACTTCGCCGCCGGCAGCGAAGTGAAAGTGCGCGCCACCGCGAAGGGCAAGCCGGATATCGAGTTCGATGCTCTGGTCCGCATCGACACCCCGCAGGAAGCGCTGTACTACGCTAACGGCGGGATTTTGCAGTATGTGTTAAGGCAGTTGCTGGCGAGCAAGCCGGAGGCGGTGGGGGTGTAGGCTCGCCTGGTGCGTGGGACCTCAAGCAAATGTCAAAAAGCGGCTTTCCGCTGCAATTGAATCGCTAGGCATCGATTTGCGATCGCCGTTCTCAACATTGCGCCGAGTTCGTTATCCGGCGCGAATTTTGCTGCGTGCATACTGGTAACACGACGAGGCTGCAGGAACTCTTCAAGCGCCTGTTTCGCTTTGTCTTTCTTGGCGGGATCGAAGACTCCGAAAGCAAGGCCCTTAAACTTCTGGAGGAGGGAGAGCCTCTAAACGCAGAATCCTTGTAAGTTGCTGGAAAAATTTGTAAGCCGTTGTAATTATCTGGAAGCTATTGAAAGGACTAGAACCGGGGCACAGAATTATCACCGCTGCGGAAATCCCACGTTTCGCAAAAGAGGTGAGATGTGGGGCATCCCACATTTAAGTTGCACACAGCCTGAATCCACCTCGAGTCCGCGAACTTCGATTGGATGTGCCTGTATGATTTCTATCGAATGAAATCGATCATCATCGGCACGGCTGGGCATATCGACCACGGAAAAACCGCGCTCGTCAAGGCGCTGACCGGGATTGATGCGGACCGTCTGGAGGAAGAGAAAAGGCGCGGCATCACCATCGATCTGGGCTTCGCGCACATGGAACTTGGGGCTATGAACGGTGAGCCGCTGCACATCGCTTTCGTGGATGTCCCGGGCCACGAGCGTTTTGTGCGCAACATGCTGGCCGGGGTGGGCGGCATCGATGTGGTGTTGCTGGTGATCGCGGCGGATGAATCGATTAAGCCGCAGACCCGCGAGCACTTCGACATTCTGCAATTACTTGGGGTGCAGCGCGGAATCACCGTGCTCACCAAATCCGATGCGGTGGATGCGGAGACGCTGGATGTGGTGCGATTGGAAGTGGAAGAGTTTCTGCGCGGGACGTTCCTGGAAGGACAACCGATTGTTGCCGTGAGTTCATTGACCGGCGCGGGACTCGATGATCTGAAGCGCGCGATGATCGCGGCCAGCGAAGAAGTGCAGCCAAGAGATGCGCAGGCGCTGGAGCGGTTGCCGATTGATCGCGTTTTCACCATGAAGGGATTCGGCACGGTCGTGACCGGGACGTTGATTTCCGGCACGATTCATCGCGAGGACGAACTGGAAGTGTTTCCTACGGGACGCAGGGTGAGGGTGCGCGGAGTGCAAGTCCACGGGCGGACCGCCGATGCGGCAATGGCGGGGCAGCGTACGGCGCTGAATCTGGCGGGAGCGAGCACGGAGGATTTAGTGCGCGGCATGACGCTGGCGCCAGTTGCGACGTTGGCCGCGACGCGAAGAGTCGATGTGCGCCTGAAACTATTGTCCTCGGCGCCGCGGCCGCTGAAATCCAGGATGCGGGTTCACTTCCATTCCAACACCATGGAGACGGTGGCGGAGATTGGGCTGCATGGCGTGAAGCAGCTGGCGCCGGGAGCGGAGACGTTCGCACGGTTGAAGCTTCCGGATGCAGCGCTTCTGCTGCCCGGAGACCGGTTCATCATCCGACAATTTTCGCCGGTCGTGACCATTGGCGGCGGGGAGGTGCTCGATCCAGCTCCGCTCCCGCGGGCGGCAGGTCAGGAAAGCTTTCTGGAGATTTTGGCCGCTGGCGACGCGGAGCCAATTTTGAGAGCGCGGATCGCGCGGCGCGGCGCGGCGGAAATCGGAGCACCGCGACTCATGGCTGAAACGGGATGGACCCGGAGCTTTATCGAAACTCGACTCGCGATCGCGGTGAAGGAGGGGGGAGTGTTGCGGATTGGGGATTCGTTCGTGGACGCGTCGGCGATGGTTCGTCTGCAGACGCTGATCGTAAGTTCGGTGCAAGCTTTTCACGAGAACAATTCCCTGGTGGGCGGGATCGCGCGCGAAGCGCTGCGCGAGCAGGTGAAAGCGTCTTCTGAAGTCTTCGCCTCAGCGCTTGAGTTGCTGGTCCGGGAGAAGAAAATCGAAGTTGCCGGTGGGTTGCTACGTTTGCCGGGTCATGGCGTGGTGATGAAGGATGAGGAATCCGAATCGAAGCAGAGAATCGAGGAGGCGTTCGCGTCGGCAGGATTGAAAGTTCCGGCGCTTCACGAGGTGATCGCGGGACTCAAGGTGGATAAAACTCGCGCCCAGAAGATTGTCACGCTTTTGCTACGCGACAAAGTGCTGGTCAAGATTTCTGACGAACTGGTATTTCATCGCGGCGCGCTCGAAGAACTGCGCCGGATGGTGGCGGCGCAGAAGGTGAAATCCAGGAAGATGGATGTTGCGCTGTTCAAGGAACTGACCGGGGTCAGCCGCAAGTATGCGATTCCTCTGCTGGAATATCTGGACCGGGAGCGGGTGACGCGACGGGTGGGGGACGCGCGCGAAATTCTTTAGCCACGGATTTACGCGGATCGACACGGATAACCCAGAGCTTTTTCGTTTTCGCTTTCGCTTTATCCGTGGAATCCGTGTGAATCCGTGGCAAAGAAGTCAGATCTTCTCTTCCGGGAATTCCACTTCCAATCCCAGCGGGTCGGTGAAGCGGTTGGTGAGGTTGGCGAGGCCGGTCAACAGGTGAATGTCGACGATTTCTGGTTCTGAGAAATTCTTGTTGAGCGAAGCGAGGTCGGCATCGCTCACGTCGTGCGGGCTGCGCGTTAGTTTTTCGACGTAGGTGAGTGCGGCGCGTTCTTTTTCTGCATAGGGAGAATAATCGCCAGCCTTGAGCGCGGCCCAGTCTTCTGCAGTCAGCCCGACGCGCTTGGACGACGCTACGTGATGCTGGACGCAGTAGTGGCATCCGTTAATCAGCGAGACTCGAAGGTAGATCAGTTCATAGAGCTTGCGGTCGAGGGAACGTCCCACGCTGGCGTAAAAGCTAAGAAAATTCTTAAGCATCTCCGGGCGGTGGGCGAGGGCTTTCTGGGCGTTTCCCGGCTTGCCGCGAAGGGTCTTCTCGTAGATCTCTTTCACTTCGGCGTTCGCCGATTCCGGGCTGATCAGGCTGATGCGAGCCATTGCATTCTCCTAGTTAAGAGTCGCGGTGTTGCAATCTTCATCATCGCAGATGGGCTGTTTTTGTGCAGCGGAGCGAGAGCAAGGGCTCAAGGTAAAGAAGCCGCTGGACGATAGTACCGATTGAGGGAGTGCGATGAGTAGGTGGATGTTGGTTGCGCTGTTGGTCTGCGCCGCATCATGGGCCGGGCATGCCCAGGAAGATTCCGATGCCGACACGAAGTCGAAGATTATCGCGATGGAGCACGTGTGGGCCGAAGCGTACCGGGACAAGGATCCAAGGGCGCTGGCGCGGATTCTGGACGACGGGTTCGTGTGCGTGAGTTCGGACGGCAAGTTGTACAGCAAGGATGAGATCCTGGCGGACGTAAAGGCGTCCGACTCCCTCCAGCTTTTGATGGACTCAATGGTGGTGCGTTTGCATGGCGACGCGGCAATCATTACCGGAATTTTCCGGACAACGGGACTCGATCATGGGAAGCCGTTTGCGCGCCGGGAGCGATTTGTCGACACCTGGCTCTATAGGAATAGGCAGTGGATCTCAATTTCATCCATCGTGACTTCGACTCGCGATTGAGGCCACGCCAGGTGTTGGTGGCTGCGGCCAAGTGTGTGGGATGGAAAGCAAGGTTTATGAGGGCGACGCGCTGGATGTGGATTGTGCTGTGTGCGATGTCACTCTGCGTTTCCGCGCAGGAGGGCAGCGAAGGCGGAACCGCGGCGACGATTCGGGCGCTTGAGCACCAATGGGTGGATGGACAGTCGCGGAATAACAACGCCGCGCTGAATTTGATCTTCGACAATTCCCTGGTGTATGTGGAATACGGCAAGCTGGTGAGCAAGGGCGAATATTTGTTGCGGATAAAAGCGGCAGGTCCACAGATCAGCCAGATCGTGATGGAGCCGATGACGGTTCGCACCTTCGGAAGCACCGCGATTGTGGTGGGGACGTATCGTGAAAAGGATGTGACAGGCGGCAAGCCCGGGGTGAGGCGGTGGCGGTTTGTGGATACATGGATGTACAAGAACGGCGGTTGGGTGCTGGTGGCGGCGGGGGCGGCGCCGCTCACAGCAGAGTAGGGCGGCGCGCGCCGCAGTTCACGCGTGTGGTCAAGTTTCCTGATCGTAGTTCAACAGCATTTTCCAGGCCCCAGAGTTCCCGCGGGCGCGTTGCGGCTGCATAGATTGCGGATGCATAGAAAGAGATACTTGTCATGCTACTGCCTGGCTCTTAGAGTGCGAGGCTAGGAGTAATCTGTGATGAGTGTCTTCCTTACACTGTTATTACTGATCGGCGTGTTGCCTGCGGCGGCGGGGCAGGCGCCAGGTCAGGTTGACGCCGAGCGGACCAAGATTCTCGCGCTGGAAAATGCGTGGAACCAGGCGGAAGAACACAAGGACGTCAAGGCCTTGGAGGAATTGCTCGACGCCTCGCTGGTCTATGTCGACTACGACGGTTCGATGATGGACAAGGCGCAGTTCATCGCCAGCATCAAAGCGCCAGCGCTGCACCCGGAACAGATCGTCAACGAATCCATGACCGCGCATGTCTACGGCGAAAATGCGGTGGTGACGGGCGTGTATCGCGAGAAAGGCGAGAAGAATGGAAAGCCGTACTCGCGGCGGGGGCGTTTCACCG
>Ga0210400_10003173_pt1 | contig 14682 bp, 11 predicted proteins | sample IncBWH26MmetaG_FD_155456 | JGI IMG/M metagenome (GOLD analysis project Ga0210400, IMG submission 155456) | Forest soil microbial communities from Barre Woods Harvard Forest LTER site, Petersham, Massachusetts, United States - Inc-BW-H-26-M | ecosystem: Environmental > Terrestrial > Soil >... | reverse complement strand
TTGACGAAGGATCATAGCCGCTAGCATCCGCCCCTTCTCGCACCTTGATGCTTCCCGCCGGCTTGTAGGAATCGGTATCGTAAATCTTCACTTCGCCGAGGTCGCTATCGACCACAAAAAGCTTCTTCAAGTCTGCCCGATAGAGCATCGAGTGCGGCGCTTTCACGTCGTCGATCGTATGGATGAGCTTATCCGTCTTCAGATCGAAGATCAGAACTTTCGAGTTTTCTTCCGCAGTGACGAATAGGCGACTGCCCGCAACATCGGCAGTCAAGTGGTCGAAATCTCCGTCGTGAAGCTCGGGCAGTGGCGTTGAGTGTAAAAGCTTTAGCGGCGCTTTTCCCTGTGCTGAGACGCCGACAGTAAGAGCGAGAAGTACCGCCGGCAAGAGCGTTGCTTTCGATAAGTTCAAGTGAATCCTCCAGTTTTACGATCTCAGACAAACCTGAAACCGGCGTTAAAGGGACATTAAAAATGGTTCAGCGCATTTTGCTGCTGGCGGTGAGAGCAGTTGCCACCGCCAACCGTTTCGGAACTTTCCCGACCTTCACGCGGGTGACCTCGCGGCGTGCTTTTACGTCGATCACGGAAACATCGTCCGTGTCCGTATTGCTGACGCAGGCGTATTTGCCGTCGGGAGTGAAAACAATCCAGTTCGGCCCTTCGCCGGTGCTCACTCGTCCGGTGATTTTCTTTGCCTTGACGTCATAGATGTACATGGAATCATCCAGCAGGCTCGAGACCCAGAGTTCGCTCCCGTCCGGAGTAAGCGCCAGCCCGTGGGTGAGAGTGTCCTGGCTCTCGTACTGTAACTTTCGGAGAGTCGCGTGCTGCGCTGGTATCTCAACTCGCTCGAGAACTTTCTTTTCCGGAATGTCGACAATCACAAATCCGTGCAGATCGGCCACCGCAACATACATCGTGTTTCCATCCGCGGAAATCACATAGGGCCGTGGCCTGCCTCCGGCGGGAATGTGCGCGGCGAAATCCATCTTCTCCAGATCGATCAGGTCGATCTCGTGCGAAGCCATCGAACTCACATAGATGTAGCGGTTGCTGCCGGTGTTTAACGCATTGTGTGGCTCTTTGATCGGCAGGCTCTTCACGATTTTTTGCTGATTCGCATCGACAATGTCCACGCTATCGCCATCGCGGATGGGGACTACTACATATTTCCCGTCCGGAGTCGCGGCGCATTGGTTGGGACGGCCCGACACCTTTATGGTGGCGATGGTTTGCTGGCTCGCGGTATCGATAATCCGCAAAGTGTGATCGGTCTCAACAGTTACGAATAGTCGCTTGCCGTCAGCCTGAACGCATACTCCATGCACGCGCTCCCCTGCCTTGATTTCTCCGGTCACCTTCAATGACGACATATCGACGATGCTGATGTCGTCACCGCGGCTGTTTCCCACGTAGAGTCTGAACCCCTGGGCTGCAGCGTTCTGCACGCTCAAAGCCACTATATAAAGGATGAACATTCCCGCCGAGAACCGAAATTTGGATTGAAACATCACACTCTCCCGTTATATTGAGTCGAACTTATTTGCCCACCTGAACCTGTCTTCCCACTGCGAGCATGAGAACTCCGGACACAAACAGGCTCGCCACCAGATACAACAGGCCCGCGGAAAAAGAATGCGTACGATTGGCGAGGTAGCCCATCACCATCGGCCCCACAAATCCACCCAGATTGCCCACGGCGTTGATCAACCCGATAGAGGCCGCGGCAGCCGACTCGCTAAGAAACAACGTGGGCACCGCCCAGAAGACAGGTTGAAAGCCATAAAACGAACCGCCTGCAATCACAAAGAGTCCGACGGAGACCGCAAGGTTGGTCCGATAAACCACGGCCAATGCAAGCGCCACCCCGCACAGAAAAACAGGGATCGCGGCGTGCCAGCGGCGTTCGCGAGTGCGGTCGGAGTGCCAGCCATTTACCTGTTGCGTGATGAACGCAGCTATATACGGGAGCGCCGCCAGCAACGTCACTTTAAGGTCGCTCTTTCCCGAGAGCCGCTTCAGAATAGTGGGCAGCCAGAAGGCGATCCCGTAACTGCCAGTCATGGCGCAGAAGTAGCACGCCGTTAGCAGGATCACGTCCCGATGCCGAAGAGCCTGCCAGATACTGTAGGAGTGCTGACGCTTCTTGGCCTCTTTCTCCCGCTGCAATTCAGTGGTGATCCACAATTTTTCGTCTGCAGGAAGCCAGTTGGCCTGACGCGGCCAATCCGTTAGATACCAGAGAGTGATTATCCCGACCACCACCGCCGGAATCCCCTCAATGATGAACAACCACCGCCAGCCCCTCATGCCAAGCCAGGAGAGCCCCAGCAGCAATCCGGCCAGGGGCGAGCCGATCACATACGAAAGAGGATTGGCGGCATAGAAGAATGCCACCGCCTTGGCGCGATCCTGATACCGGAACCAATAGGTCAAATAAACAATGACACCTGGCAGGAAGCCTGCCTCAGCGGCACCCACCAGGAAGCGTACGACATAGAATTGCCGGGAGGTATGGATGAATGCCATTAACACCGTCATCAGTCCCCAGGAAATCATGATGCGCGCGATCCAGCGGCGAGCGCCCCAGCGCTCAACGATCAGCGCCCCCGGAATTTCCAGCAGGAAGTAACCTAGAAAGAAAATTCCCGCTCCCAGTCCGATCACACCCTCGCTGAAACCGAGGTCGTGCGGCATCTGTAGCGCTGCCGCACCGATGTTCATGCGATCGAGAAATGCGATCACGTACAGTAGGAACAGAAAGGGAAGGAGCCGTCGCGCGATGCGGTGGCGTGTCCGCAGAGCCACATCGGGCTCGGGAGCGGATGTCATGACGGCTTTCCCGGGATCGATGATGGTAGTCATGAAATCTTCGTCATCAGACCGTGGTCATGGAGGGTCCGTAGCGGATTAGCCATACAATCGCACACGGCAACGTCAATCCTGGCAGCCGGCTGGGGGAGATCAACCGGCTGCAAGTGAAAACGACCAGACATCGTTACGGCGTCGCTAGAAAATTACTTTGACGGCAAACTGAATCTCCCGTGCCGTGGTTGTGGTCTTGGTCAACAAACCCGCCGTCGGGTTCAGGGTCCCAGTGCCATCGAAAATATCTGTGTTGACTCCCTGAATCGGCGGCGCGAAGTTGGGGTGATTGAGAATATTGAAAATCTCGGCGCGGAACTGGATGTTAAACCGCTCCGAGACGCTCTTGATGTAATTGTTCTTGAACACAGAGAAGTCTAGTGACGTCACACCCGGGCCGATCATGATGTTGCGACCCGAATTGCCGCGAAGATTGAAGCATTGCGGGAAAGGAGCTGCGAACGGAGGTCCTGAAGAGGGCTGGGCGTTTGGAGGGAATTGGTCGCAGTTTGCCGCCCAGGAAGTCATGTCACCCGGCCAGGTGGGTACAGCGAAACAGTTGGTCTTGATGTAGTTGATAGGATTCCCGGGGTTGGTGAGCGAATTGCACCCGGACCCGGTCAACCGGTTCGGGAAGGCCCAGTCGTCACTGCTGAGCGTGAATTGGGGGTCCGATCCAGTTCCAAAGGTTGGAGTGAATGGAACCCCGCCGCTCGCCGTGAAGATCAGTCCCAGCTCCCATCCGCCCAATGCCCATTGGGCCGGAGCGGAGAGAGATTTAGGGGTCCCCAACTCCCAGGTTCCGTTTATTACCACTGTTTTATCCACGTTGAAATCGGACAGGCCGCGGCTTAGCCTCATGTCGAACCAATGAAGACTGGAGATCGAGTTTCCGAACGTGTCACCGGCAACCGATGCCGAACTCGTGTCCATGCTCTTCGCCCAGGTGAAGACGCCCTGCACTTGAAATCCGTGGCTCAGGCGTTTGGAGAGTTGCGCTTCCAGCGCGTTGTAGTAGGAGTGTCCTTCGTAAAACAATCCGCGTACCGAGCCATAGTTCGGGTTGATGGTGGAGGGAGCATTCCCGGCATTGGGGCCGGTCGTAAGATTCCCGTTGATGTCCACCTGCGGCCAGAGATATCCGAACGGAGTCAACGGGGGGATGACCAGGTCCGCCTCATCCACCTTGAATGGTTGATGCACACCGCGGGATCCCACATAGGCAACCATTGCAGCTACGCTCGGCGTTATCTGCTGCTGAATATTGAAATTCCACTGCACTACGTAGTCCCGCTTGGGGTGCTGCACGTAGGTGGAGCGCAACGTATTGTTGGGAAAGTTCGTGAGACCGTTATAGAACGTGCCCTGCCCCGGACTGTTAATCGAGGTATAAGAAAAGAAAGGCGCTGACTGAGTGGTCATCAGCACGAACTGATAGGGCAGGGGCAGCACGTCGAACAGCCCTATTCCGCCGCGCACCGCGGTCTTTCCGTTGCGAAAGGGATCCCAGGCAAAACCAACGCGCGGTTCAAAATTGTGCAGAGTCGGATTGTTGAAGAAAGACCCGGTGCCCGAGCACCCCCCGAACTTCAGCGTGCCACATACCGGTAGCTGGTCCGACAGGTTTTGCAAGTTGGCAGTCTTGCCGCTGGTTTCTGAGGGCACTGTGGACATCTCGTAACGAAGGCCCAGATTCAGCGTCAGATTCGTCTTAAAGCGCCAGTCGTCCTGGAGATACAGGCCGAAGATGTTCTGTCGAAGATTACGAGGCGAGAGCGTGCTGGCAATTCCACCCTGGAACTTGGTGGGATTGTTGGTGAGGAAACCGTTCAAGTCGGCAAATCGCCAGATGCCGTTGGGATCGGTATCCGCGATGACGTTGAGCAGCATCCGTTCGAAGGCGCCACCAAAGCGGATCGAATGCGTGCCTTTGGTGAAGAAGGCATCGTCATAGAGCTGGAGCGAATTCCAATGGTAGAAATATGTGGGGCTGCCGCCGACGCCGCCGGTAAAATCGCTCACGCCGCCACCGATGAGAACCTGCCCTGCGGCCCGTCCCGCAAATGCCGAGCCCCCGACGCCTAGATCGGTGCGGGCGGCATCTGTATTGATCGCCTTCAGGCTCTCATTATTATTTACCGCTTCGTGATTCCCGCCAATGCGGATTGAATTGGCAAACCTGGGCGTGAAGATGTGCGTCTCTTCGATGGCAACGAACTGTCTTGCAGTCAGAGTGCTGAACTCCACGTTGTTCAGGCCGTCGGGAGAAGAGTAAGGCGTCTTGTCATACATGTAGGTGCCGAACAAGCTGTCGTTCTGGGAGAACTTGTGGTCCACCCGCGTCGTAAAAAAGTTTTCGTTGACTATCTGCTGCCCGGCAAAAGTGTATATTCCGAGGTCCCCATTGCTCCCGGCAACGGCACCCTGGTTGGGAAGATGATAAAAAGTGAAATACGCTTGCGCTGCTGGGTCTATGGTCACGGGAGTTGGCGTGCACGTGCTCCCAGGGTCGGGACTCGAACACAAAGTCCCGCCTCGCGCCGCCCCGGACGGAACTGTCGCAACGGTTGTGATGCCCTTCGACTGCCGGATGCCTTCGTAGTCGGCGAAGAAGAATGTGTGATCCTTCACAATCGGTCCGCCGATGGTCCCGCCAAACTGATTTCGTTTAAAGGGCGGGATGGGCTGGGTGGGGTCGTCGAAATAATTCTTGGCGTCGAGTTTGCTGTTGCGCAGAAATTCGTAACCGCTTCCGTGAATCTGATTGGTTCCCGAGCGCGTGATCGCGTTGACTACGCCTCCGGAGGTCTTGCCATAATCCGCCTCATAGTTGCTGGTGATGACGGAAAATTCTTGGATCGCGTCGACTCCCAGGTTTCCTCCCAGGACGCTGCCGGGAGCGCCGTTGGCGTAGTCGTTGAGACTGACTCCGTCCAATCGATAATTGTTCTGCTGCGGCCGCGCGCCGGAGATTGTTAACTGTTGTCCGAAGCCGCGATTCCCCCGATCGGTGCCCGCCGAAAAGTCGGGCTGCGTGTGAATCGCGCTCACGCCCGGCTGAAGCTCCGCAAGATCGGTCCAGCTGCGGCCGTTGAGCGGTAGTTCGCGGACCGTCGTTGCGTTTACCACCGCGCTGATGTCGGAGGTGGAAAGCTGCACCGCTGGCACTTCACTTTGCACGGTGACCGTCTCGCCTACCGAACCGACACGCATGATTTGATCCAGTCCAACTGATGCTCCCACGGTCACCTCGATGCCCTTGCGCGCTTCGGTGTTAAAGCCTTTTGCGGAGAACGTCGCCTCGTACGTTCCCGGGAGTAAATTCGGGGCAGAATAGAAACCTTCGTCGTTCGTGCTTACGTCACGCGTGACGCCGGTAGCCACGTTGGTAATCGTGATCTGGACATTGTTGATCACTCGGCCACTGCTATCGGTAACCGTTCCCGAGATGGTTCCACCTGCAACCTGGGCGTGAACATTGGCAGCGACTCCGCAGAACAGCAGTAAAACCAGCAGACCTACACACAGCATTCTCACAGTCATGGGGAGGCTCCTTGTGTGCGCAAGAGAGCTTAACTCAGTAGCAAGATGTCCGAACACATTAATTTCCATTCATCTGAAATGTGCTCGCTTACTCTTGCGTGACGGGTGACGTTCAGTGAGTGCTCCCGCAGTGAGGAGACAAGTAACGCTTCAAGAGTAGTGCCTTAAGTGCCGCGTTGTCTGTTCGTCTGCGTCCCTCACCTCAATCGGCAAATTGTTTGTGCAGACGGGAATAATTCGTGAGATCACGGCTATTGCAGCGAGATACTTCGGTCACTCGTTGCCTGGTCACCCTGATCGAGGTCATCCCTGCCGATTCCAAGTTCGTCACCTCGATTGTTGTGGAGATCTCCAGCCACGATCCAACAGAGAACTTGTCCTGGAACTGTTCGGACGAGTAGCTTGTATCCTCGCGGTGCTCCCCAGACCTTCGGAAGCGAAGGGATTGAAAAGGACCTGCTACTGTAGGGCACACTGTGTTTCTCCTCTGACGGCCCACGCCCCGCACCGTTTGCCGGTTCTATTCTTCGCCGAGCACCGTTGAGACATCGTTCAACTCCTCGCCATTTACCGTTCCTCACCGTTCAACGGTAGGGGTGGGGCCCCGACTGGTTTGATCTTCCGCATGGATGCGTCGCCGGAGCAAATTACATAAAATCACTTCACGGTTTTTCATGTACTTACGAGGACCTAGATTGCTGACCGTGCTCGGTTAAGTCCTTTGTTTAACGTTTTCAGGCGGATTCGAGTCCTACCTGAGGAGCTATTCTCAAATCCACCCGGCCAGCGCGGTGTGACAAGTGGCACGGGATTCTAAAGCCTTCTGGATTGTGCTAACCGTGAGAGGTTCGCAACCAATCGCAGCTAATCCATGTGCCAGGCTTGAGTCGAAGTATAATCCTCGCATTCCGTGATTTGAGCTGGAATAATTCTTGCAGGTGATCTTCGGATTCGGGCCCGTTCGCCCGGCCTGCAATCGTTCCCGAGCGGTCACCATAACCTGATCGAATTTAAGGAAGGCCGAATGACAAAGAAAGCAGCGAATGCCGAACAAGCCGTCCGAATCGCCGCGGACAAAGCAATTGAGGCGTCGTTACAGAACACGTTCGCTGTGGGAGGGATTCTCCTTGACAATCGAAGTGGGACGGTGATCTGTGCCCTCCACAATAATGTTCTGGAGGCTTTCGAGAACAGTAAACGTTTCTTGTTGCACGATCCGACGGCTCACGGCGAGCGCCAAATCGTCGACTGGTACTTCAAGAACCGCAAACGTTTACAACTACCCGATCCGAAGCAGCTTACCGTAATCACCACGCTTGACCCCTGTGCGATGTGTGCTGGCGCCTTGCTGACTGCGGGTTTCAATGTGGGAGTCTCAGCCATCGACACCTACGCCGGCATCAACTACAACAAAGCTTTCGATTTTCCATCGGTGCCGGCGAAGTGGAGGAGCGTCGCTCAGGCGTCGTGGGCGTATTACGGAGTAGAGGCTCCGATTCGCCGCGCCTTTCGGGGTGGCAAGGGAGCCGCATTTGCCAAGCAGAGTATTAGCGCGCCTACCTACAGCCTCAGTGACACGATTTTCGAGGCCAGCGTCAACGATGTCCGGGAGCTGGACAATAACAGCGGGAAGGATCCGAGCAAGCTCACTAATCCAAAGGATCTGCCAGGAAATTCGACGGTAAGAAAAGCTCTGCTGGATACGTGTAAGGAAGCGTTCAGTGTGACTTGCCCCAAGCCCAGACTTCCGGGAAGAGAACTTGCGCAGATACTGCTGCATACCGCCGAGAAGGCCCACAGCCGCGGCGCCGAGTTTAATTCTGTTGCTTTTCTGGATCCATTCGGAAATTTGCTTGTATGCCTGGGAGGTAGAGAGGAGCGTTCGCCGATCCGAACAGCATTTCTGGAGGTCACACGCGCCTATGCCCACATCCGCTGGGTCTTGATGAATTATCGAGACAAGTCAGTCCGTGAGCAGGCGGGCAATGTGTTGACACATCCTAAATATGGAACCTTTGTATTCTTGTACTCGCCTGATCCGAATACACCGCAGGGCTTGATGACGATGGGCGCGTACGGTTCCACCATGGAAGGGCTGATTCCGGATACATTTCCGTCCAACCTGCAATACGTTCTTCTGCCACAAGGTGTTTCCCAGGCAGAGGTGTCCGAGATGGCAATGAGACTACCTCCGTTTTATACGACTAGTGTCCAGGTTGCTCCTACCCAGGTGTTGGACAATGGACTCATCGAGGAGACTCGATCTTCGCTCCAAAAGTACGACCGTTCGGCATGAAACGCCGGTGGGCATCACTTCAGGTTACGCAGCAGATGCTCGCGACGCCCTCAGTACCGATGTGCGGATAGTGGTTCAGTTTGAGCCGCGCTCGTTCTAGTCCATAGGTCATTTGGCAGTCCGATTGTGTTAAGGGAATACTAGATTCTAATGAAGCCTCGCGGTGTCAAAAATCTGGTGGGGTTACGTCTTCTCACTGAATACGAATGCGGTCGTGCATTAACCTCGATCGAATGGGTTGCACGTTCTGAAAAACCTATAGTCGAAATTGGCGGGTGTCCGATGCGCGGTTGCAACTTTCAGGCATTGGCCCATGATTTGAACCACTGCATATTACGTAGCCACGAAGATGTACGAGGCTTCATCATGCCAGACAAAATGCGCGGATATTGCTGCTACGGTTTCTTCAAATATCCTTGGGCCGTGGAAGCACTCCTAGATGTTTGGGGGAAAAGAAAATCAGGACTGACCCGCACACGAAGATTGCTATGGATGCAAGGTCTCGTATTTGGATACAGTCCTGATGCTATACAGAGATTTATTTCGTCTGCGTCCGACGGACAAGTGTCCACTGCGCGTTCGGTCCAGTGCAGTGATATTGCCCGCTATTGCAGGGTGGAAATTTATGGTACTCCGGCACGGCTCTTTCGACGCCGCAGCAACTCGAACGATAGATGCCGGACACAGTGTTGACTTCACCAGGTTTAGGCATATCGCCTCCTAATTTGGTTGTAGTGCGGTTATGGTTGACAACCAAAGGAGGCCACGTATAATCCAAGCTTTGCGCTGGCCCCCTTTGGTCAGCGGACACAGGTTGAGGTTCATTCGGTCGGCAAAAACGGAGTGAACCTGTACCTGTTTCAATGGCCATCCGACTTTGAGGGTGGCCAAATTTTTTAGCGAATCGAAATTCTCATCCTCCAGTCTGCGCGGCCTCTTCTGCCTTCGCCTCCGGCGGAGGCGGCACGTACCGAAGTAGAGGAACAGTGATTGGCGGAAGATTCATCCTTGTTACCGTGCTTTGCACCAACTCTCTCCAGTAAGGCCAGCAGTTCATCAGAGCATTGGTATCAGCAAACGCTTGCAGTTCATCTGGCGTTGGAACGGGTTGCGTATCGAGTGGATACGAGTAGCGAAGTTCAAAACTCGCATCCACCTGAATCTCAGTGTCTCCCGTCGTCTCACGCTTTCCGTGAATAACGTGGCCAAAAATAACGCGGAAGCGGTTGGTATGAGGAATCAGCGCTGCCGCCGTCGTTGGCATTGGCCTTTCCTCTGCATTCTTTACCGGACAACCGTCCGCAGTCATATCCGCTGCGCGAACATGTATGAGCCGCACCGCTTCAAGGGACGCGATACCCATCAAACGGTGTGCGCGTTTGAACTGCTCAAGAGTCGGTCGAAGTGCCAGTCCGTTCATGCTGCGTAAGCCATCTGTTGATCTTGGTTTCGACTTTGATTTCGATTCTGAATCTGATTCTGGTTTTGATCTGCCTGTTTGTACTCGGTGATAACCACGGTGTTGCTCGTCTCGTGTGTCATATTCCAGGGTCTGTTGAAAAGCATTCCGGCCTCAGTGACAGCACCCAGAACGAGACGGCAATTTAGTCCGTAAAACACATCGGCGAGTGTCTTCAGCGTGAGATTCTGACTACCACGCAGAACCTGCGTAATATACGCCTTGGAGCACTCAAGTCTGTTTGCAAGTTCGGATCGGTTGACCCCTCGGAACTCCATAGCCGTGGACACCAGTTCGGCTGCATCCACAAGTACGCGCTCCTGCTCGAAAATCCTGCGATTCTCAGGATTCTCCATGTACTGCTCAAATACCGTTCGTGTCGTCATGTTTCATCTCCGGTTGGCTGCCCCCTCCGAAGTCAATCTCCCCTCGTACTCGATTTTGATTGTTTTAGTGCGCTCGACTTCCTGTCTCGGTGCCGCGCCCTCTTTCTTTTTCGTGAAACCGTGCGTAATCACCACTCGTGCATCTGTTCGGAAATAGCAAGGCATCCTTACCTGAAACGCCTTGAACTCGAAGAAGCCGCCATCTGTGAACTTTCGGAAAAATTCCTTGTTGTTGATTCTTCCTGTTTCTCCAAGCAGCTTGAAGAGCGTATTGAGGCGTCCCTGCCATCGCGGTTGCGTTTGGCCGTAGAAAACCAATCCCGGAATTGAACCGTCTACGCGAATCGCAAACTCGATGGTGAATCGAGCGCCGCGATACGCGATCTGTGGTTCCATGCACTGTTCAAAAGTTAACATATAACTTAACTCACTTCAAGGCACGAATGTAGCTATGAGGCAAGTCCTTTGTTTTCAGTATTGAATCTCTCGCTTAAGCAGCTGGCTAACCGACTCCCCGATCTCCCAAACGTAGTCTGTCAACCCTGCTTCCATCGCCGGGGTGAACGCGCAGCGTCTTGTGAACTCTGCAAAAATTGAAAGTGCATGAATTGCGTTGGAGGTTCCCTCGACTAGGGCGGCGATTTCTGCGGTGCGTTTGTCAGTTGCTAACCGATTCATCGGGCACCTACAATGCAAGCATCACTTAGGGCTTGACGATATATGCTTGCATGGTATAATGCAAGCATTATTTTAAGAATAAGGATGCAAGCATGGAAAATGACAGCCAGACAGAGATCGAACCGATTGGACGCGCCAAGGGAGGCATAGCACGCGCCGAAAGCTTGACTGCCGAACGGCGGAGCGAGATCGCACGGAATGCAGCTTTGACGAGATTCGGCAAAGCTCCACTTCCCGATGGCGAGTTACCGAAAGCCATTGGGGAAGGGCTTCTTCGCATCGGAGACGTAGATCTAGAATGCTACGTCCTTGCAGACAGGCGGCGAGTTTTTCATAAGAGGGGAATGGCCAAGGCGCTAAGAATGAAGTCGGGCGGTGGCAATGTTTTCATGCGTACTTTGAGCCGAAAAGGCTTGGGATCCGTAATCCCGGAAGAATTGAGGGCTAAATTCGATAACCCTATAGTTTTCAGACCATTAAACGGGGATCCGGCCCATGGATACGAGGGCATAGCGCTAATCGAATTGTGCGATGCGATTTGGGAAGCACGAAAGCTCGGAAAGCTGACTAAGACCCAAGAGTTTCTTGGAGTTCAAGCCGAGATCATAATGAGGTCGTCAGCAAAGATTGGCATTATCGCGCTCATCGATGAGGCAACCGGATTCATTCTCGACAAGCGGCGCGAACAATATCGGGAGTTATTTCGGGAGTTCATTCGGGCGGAGTTCGCCACGTGGAAAAAAGAGTTCCCAGATGAATTTTTTGACATGCTCTACCGCCTCTACAATCTCAAGCGAAACGCGGTCAAATATCGCCATCCCCGATTCTTCGGAAAGTTCATTAGGCGGTATATCTATGCTCCATTGGCAAATAGTAACGGAGCAATCCTAGAGATGTTGGACGAAAAGAATCCGGTCGCTTATACAAATGGAGGGCGGCGTTACGCCATGACCCAATTTCTTTCTGATGTGGTTGGATTAAATGCGTTTCGCGCTCATCTTTGGAAAACAATCGGAATAGGAAGCGCGGCACGGACCAAGGAAGGTTTTGACCGCGCCTTTTCCCTTGCGTTCCCGCAAGCCGGATCCCAAGGGGAACTCTTCGACACTTTTACGGATTAGCCATCGGTGGCTTCTCGCACAACCCGCAAAGCGTTCTGGCTTTCGTCTAGCTTCCCACAGGCCCGTTCCGATTGCTAGCATGTGGAAATTCAAACTGCCCTCAGTACCGACGCGCGCCGAACGTTGACATTGGTATAGTCGCGGGATAGGCTGCTCAAGAAAGCAATCGTAATCGTGCTCGAATCAACGATTTCCCACTACAAGATTCTGAAGAAGATTGGGCAAGGCGGCATGGGGGAAGTTTACCTTGCTGATGACACCCGGCTGCATCGCAAGGTGGCAGTCAAAGTGTTGCCCGCCGCGGCTGCATCCTCTGCAGAAAGTCTTGCTCGCTTCGAGCGCGAAGCCCAGACCGCCGCGGCCCTTAACCACCGGAATGTTGCGACCATTTACGACGTTGGGTCCGAGACACGTCCGGATGGCTCGCACATCGATTACATCGTTGAAGAGTACCTTGAGGGACAGACTCTGCAGGAATTGCTGCAGCGCGGGAGATTGCCGCGGCAAAAGGCTCTCTCCATGGCGATTGAGATTGGGGAAGGTCTGGCAGCCATTAATGCCGCGGGTATCGTCCATCGCGACCTGAAACCGGGGAACATTTTCATAACGTCGTCGGGTCACCTAAAAATTCTCGATTTCGGTCTCGCCAAGTTGATCCAACCGCCACGGACCGAACCGGCCGGAGAAAATTCTCCGACATTAACTTTCTCCCTTACAGGCTTGATTGCCGGCCAAGTGATCGGAACGCCGGGATATATGGCGCCCGAACAGTTTGGCGAATCGGAGGTTGATCAGCGGGCGGACATTTTTGCCTTTGGAGTGGTCCTGTACGAAATGTTGTCCGGCAACCATCCGTTCCAGGGCAAGAGAACTCAGAGCATGCCCAGCCCAGGGAAGAGCATTCACAAGACCATTCACAGCACGATACACCGCATCCTGAATGAGCCGCCCCCTCCGTTAGATCAGGTTGAGCCCGGCCTGCCGCTGCGATTGCAATGGACCGTGGAGAAGTGTCTGCAGAAGGATCCAGGGGCACGCTACCAACACAGCTCCGACCTTCTGGTGGACTTGCGCGCTGCGTCTGCAAGTTCCGTCGAATCGGGCCCCATACCGAAGACCTCCGCGGAAGGCAAGATCGGCAGGACGAGGCTTGCCATAATAATTGCCGCAGCGTTTTTCTGCGGGATAGCCGTAAGTTGGCTGTTCAAGTCGATGAGCCAGCCGAAGGCTCAACTGCCCCCGCTCTTAGAATTCGATTTTTCTTATAAAGGCCAAATTCGCCCGTGGGATGGTCCAGCGATTTCCCCGGATGGAACCATGGTCGTCTATCGCGACTCTGGGACGCTTTGGATTCGTGACCTGCATGCTCTTGCGCCCCGCAAGCTGGAAGGAACGGAAGGAGCCGGACAGCCATTTTGGTCGCCTCGGAGCGACTTCATTGCCTACTTTACTCAAAGTCAACTCTACAAGATCTCCAAAGCTGGAGACAGCATCAGCGCGCTGTGTCGTCTTCCCTATGATTTGTGGGGAGGGGGTTACTGGACTCCCAGCGGCACGATCATGTTTGGCCAGGGGCCGGGTGGCATTTACGAAGTCGATGAACAAGGCGGTGAACCCCGGCAAATCGTGAAGCCGGAAAAGGGGGAGAACTGGCTATATTGGCCGAGCCTGCTTCCCGACAGCAAAAAACTGATGTATGTAAGCCTCAAAGAAGATAACTCCTCTGAGATTGTTGTCCAGACGGGCGGGCAGCGGACTTCAGTAATCAAACGCGCGGAGTTCATTACCTGGACCGCTTACTCTCGCACGGGGCACATTCTGTACCAGATGGGCAGCTCTACGCAGCGCGGCATTGCTTCATTCAGTATATGGGCTCTACCATTTGATGCCTCCAAACTGACACCGACAGGCGACCCATTCCTGGCAGTTTCCGATGGCATGGCGCCGACGGTCTCGGCGGCAGGCACACTCGTCTATCGAACCCGGCCGCAGAAAGAAAACCGGCTGGTTTGGGTGGACCGGCAGGGAAAGGTCCTGGGAGCCGTCGGTCAGCCACAAGCAGTGATCCGAAACCCGAGCATTTCCCCAGATGGGCAGCGAGTGGCAGCCGATGGCGCGGATCCTCATGGTGGATTCGACGTTTGGATCCACGACCCGCGCGGGACCAAGGAGCGAATCACCTCGGAGTTTGCCGACAGGAGGCACCCCATATGGTCCCCCGGCGGAGACCGAATCGCATTCGACTCGGGCGGTAGCATCTATGTTCAGCCAGTGGACCAGAGTACCGAAGCCAGGAAGGTGCTGCCCTTGGGAGCAGTGGAAGAGATATTC
>Ga0210400_10003172_pt1 | contig 14683 bp, 8 predicted proteins | sample IncBWH26MmetaG_FD_155456 | JGI IMG/M metagenome (GOLD analysis project Ga0210400, IMG submission 155456) | Forest soil microbial communities from Barre Woods Harvard Forest LTER site, Petersham, Massachusetts, United States - Inc-BW-H-26-M | ecosystem: Environmental > Terrestrial > Soil >... | reverse complement strand
CGTCCGCAAGCTTGGCGTGCGCGTCAACGGCGATACGCCTGATGACGCGCGCACCGCCATCAAGTTCGGCGCCGAAGGCATCGGGCTTTGCCGCACCGAGCATATGTTTTTCGAGGAGACGAGAATCCGCACCGTGCGCGAGATGATTCTCGCCGAGGACGAGCAGACCCGCCGTGCCGCACTGTCGAAGCTGCTGCCGATGCAGCGGGCCGATTTCGTCGAACTGTTCGAGATCATGAAGGGGCTGCCGGTGACCATTCGGCTGCTCGATCCGCCGTTGCATGAGTTTCTGCCGCATACCCAGGCCGAGATCGAGGAAGTCGCCCGCGCGATGAATACCGATCCGCGGCGGCTGGCCGATCGTGCCCGCGATCTTGCGGAATTCAATCCGATGCTCGGCTTCCGTGGTTGCCGGCTCGCCATCGCCTATCCTGAAATCGCCGAGATGCAGTCGCGCGCCATTTTCGAGGCCGCGGTCGAAGCCGGAAAACGCAGCGGCAAGGCCGTCGGGCTCGAGGTAATGGTGCCGTTGATCGCAACCAAGGCCGAGTTCGATCTGGTCAAGGCGCGGATCGACGCGACCGCGCAATCGGTGATGAAGGAAACCGGAACCAAATTGAGCTATCAGGTCGGCACCATGATCGAACTGCCGCGCGCCTGCCTGATGGCCGGTGATATCGCCAAGACGGCGGAGTTCTTTTCGTTCGGCACCAACGACCTGACGCAGACCACCTACGGCATCAGCCGCGACGACGCTGCGGGCTTCTTGGGCACCTACATCGCCAAGGGCATCCTGGAGATCGATCCCTTCATCTCGGTCGATCGCGACGGCGTTGGCGAGTTGGTGAAGATCGGCGTGGCGCGCGGGCGCAAGACCCGTCCCGATCTCAAGGTCGGCATCTGCGGCGAACATGGCGGCGACCCCGCTTCGGTCGCGTTCTGTCACGAGATCGGTCTCGATTACGTCTCGTGCTCGCCTTATCGCGTGCCGATCGCCCGGCTCGCCGCGGCGCAGGCCGCGCTCGGCAAGGCCGTCGCCAGCCACGCCTGAGTTCCTAGGCGCATCCAACAGTTAAAGACGACGTCATGCCCGGGCTCGTCCCGGCCATCCACGTCTTACACTCTTATCAAAGAAAAAGACGTGGATGGCCGGGACGAGCCCGGCCATGACGATGGAACCGATTCCAAATTCCGAGAGTAGCTATCGCCAATCTATCCCACCGCGAAAATTTTCTTCATCATTTTCGTTGACGCGATATTTACCACTTTGTTCCAGCGGCTGTTTACCAACGCTTTTAATGTGATTGTCGCGAACGCAGCAAATTCTTGCACGTAGCGGACCTGCAACGCGGATTAACTCCCTCGCAACCTAAATTATATAATACCAAAAAAGATCGAATTACACGGATGTACTGGGTTCGATTTGTGCGTGTGTAGTGTTGCGTTGCGTGAGCATATCGATGTCAGTAGTGCGTAACCGGCCGAAGGGCGCGCGTTTCGCGTTCTTCGGCCTCGGTCTTTGCGTTTTCGCATTGACCCCGACAGAAGTCGGATATCAGGATATCGCATCGTTGCTGGCCAGGCAGCCGGGCGTCGCTGAGCGCTGGCAAAGCCGGGTGTTCTCGGCCGTCAGTACCATCCAGCTCGCCACCTACAGTTTTGGCCGCCCGATCGGGACGTCTACCCCGCAGACCGCAACCTATCGGCTCGCGAGCCTCGATAACCAGGGCATCGACATCACCGGTGCGGTGACGCGCAATCCGATTGCACAGGCGCCGGTGCGCTATCAGGCGTCCGACTTCCCCAAGGTCGATCGCAGGCTGAAGGGCGACCGTCTCGTCGTCGTACAGCCGGAAACCGCTGTACCCGCCGACGCCGCGCCCGCCAATGAGGATCCCTCGACATCCAATGCGTCGGTCATGGGCGCCAAAACCGCCGCCGCGATGCCGGCTGGCGAACCCGCTCCCCTCGACCCGGAACTGGCTGAGGCGCTGAGTGCTCCGCCGCTTCCGCAATACGATGTTGCGATGTCGCTCGAGGCCCGGCCGCTTGATGATTTGAAAATTGAACCCGATGCCGCGACCCCGCTGGAGACCGGCCCGACGCATGACGGCTTCTCGATGAAGACCGCGAGCCTGTTTTTCGGCAGCAACTCGCTCGGCGCTTCCGTAGAGAACATCGAGCGCTGGCAGCCCGGCGAAGAGCCGATGATCGTGATGCCGGGCACTACCGCCGACCCTGACATGAAGGTGATGGCGTCCTTGCCCTCGGCGGCGGATGAACAGAAGGCCGTGGAGAGCGGCGAGAGCGTTGCCGCCAAGGGCGAAGTCAATTCGGATAATCAGCGCGCCAAGACACCGGCCGAGCGTCTCGGCCTATTCGATGAGAAGTCACGCTCCAAATCGGAGAAATGCCTCGCCGAAGCCGTGTATTTCGAGGCCCGCGGTGAAGCGGTGCGCGGCCAGATCGCCGTGGCGCAGGTGGTGATGAATCGCACCTTCTCGGGTTTCTACCCGAACACCGTGTGCGGCGTGGTCTATCAGAACAAGCATCGTCATCTGGCGTGCCAGTTCACCTTTGCCTGCGACAATATCGCCGATGTCGTGCGCGAACCCGACATGTGGGACCGCGCCCGGAAAATCGCCAAGGCGATGCTCGATGGCCAGCTTTGGTTGCCGGAAGTCGACAAGTCGACGCACTACCATGCCTATTGGGTGCGCCCGTCCTGGGTGAGCGAGATGAAGAAGATGTACAAGTTCGGCGTGCACACCTTCTATCGGCCGCGGGCTTGGGGCGACGGCAGCGAGGCGCCGAGCTGGGGCACCAGCGCGCAGACCGCGGAAATCTCGGCGAAGCTCGCGGAAGCCGCCAAGAGCACGGCGGAATTGTCCGACACCGCCGTGCGGCGCTAGCGGCGCGCGCTGAAGAAGAATCTCGGACTCGACCCGCGGGAGTGGATAGTCCGGCGAGAAACAGCGGCTCTTTCAATCATTTAAGGCGTACTAAAGACCGCCCGCCGTGATTCGCAACGCTGCCTTGCAACGGCGCGTTTGGTTGCAATGGCGGTTGGGATTTCCATGCTAATGATTAACTTCACCCCATTGCCGCGGTGATGTCGGCACGTTGTGCGCCGGTCGAAATTTCCGTGATCCGCACGATCCTTGAGGAATTTGCATGGCCGCGACTGAAGGCGATTTGCGTCCGTTACCCGCTGGAGTGACCTGGCGCACGCCGCTGGTGATCGTGGTGTGCGGCTGCCTGATCGGTATGCTGACATTTGGACCCCGCTCGACGTTCGGATTCTTCATGCAGCCCATGAGCCGGGAGTTCTCATGGGGCCGCGACGTGTTCGGTCTCGCATTGGCGATCCAGAATCTGCTGTGGGGAATCGGTCAGCCGATCTCCGGCGCGATCGCCGACCGGTTTGGCAGTTTGCGCGTGATATCGGTCGGTGCGCTGGTGTATGCCGGGGGCCTCATCATCATGCGCTATGCCACCACGCCGTTGTCGCTCGATCTCAGCGCCGGTGTCCTGATCGGCCTCGGCCTGTCGGGCTGTTCGTTCAATCTGGTGCTGTCGGCATTCGGAAAGCTGCTGCCGCCGGATTGGCGCGGCGTTGCGCTGGGGGCAGGTACGGCGGCCGGGTCGTTCGGGCAATTCGTTTTCGCCCCGTTCGGGGTGGCGATGCTGGACAATTTTGGCTGGCAATCGGCCCTGACCGTGTTTGCGGGGCTGATGCTGCTGGTGGTGCCGTTGTCGCTGGCGCTGGCAACACCTGCCGCGTCCACGGGGCCTGTCGCCGTGGCGGAGCAGCAGACATTCAAACACGCGCTGGTCGAAGCGTTCGGCCATCGTTCCTATATTTTGCTGGTGCTTGGCTTCTTTACCTGCGGATTTCAGCTTGCCTTCATCACCGTGCATCTGCCGGCCTATCTGGTCGATCGCGGCATGCCGGTTCAGATCGGCGGCTGGGTAATCGCCACCATCGGCCTCTTCAATATCGTGGGGTCGCTCAGCGTCGGCTGGCTCCAGAGCAGGCTGCCGAAGCGCTACATCCTGTCCGTGATCTATTTCCTTCGCGCGATGGCGATCGTAGCCCTGGTCTCGCTTCCGATGACCACATTCTCCGCGATCGCATTCGGGGTGGTCACGGGCCTGACGTGGCTGTCGACGGTGCCGCCGACCTCAAGTCTGGTGGCGGTGATGTTCGGCACGCGCTGGCTGGCGACGCTGTTCGGGTTTGCGTTCTTCAGTCATCAGGTCGGGGGCTTCCTCGGCGTGCTGCTCGGCGGTATCGTGTTCGAGAAACTCGGGTCGTATACGCCGGTCTGGTGGCTGTCGGTACTGTTTGGCGTGTTGTCGGCGCTGATCAACCTGCCGATCGTCGAGGCGCCGGTCACGCGGCCGGTTGCGCAGCCGGCGTGATCCGGTCAACATCGGAAAACTCAGAAAAATTCGGAGGAGTTGTCGATGGGAACGTTCAAGGCGATCAGGATCGACAAGGCGGAAAAAGGCACTACCGCTGCGCTTACGCAATTCGACGAAGCCGAACTGTTGGAAGGCGACGTTACCGTCCGGGTCGAATGGTCGACGCTGAACTATAAAGACGGCCTTGCCGTCACCGGCAAGGCACCGGTGGTGCGGCGTTTCCCGATGATCGCGGGTATCGACCTTGCCGGCACCGTCGAACAGTCCTCGCATCCCCGGTGGAAGGCTGGCGACAAGGTGATCTGTAACGGCTGGGGCATGGGCGAGACCCATCTCGGCGCCTATGCCGAGAAGGCCCGCGTCAAGGGCGACTGGCTGGTGCGGCTGCCCGAGGGAATGTCGACCCGCGATGCGATGGCGATCGGCACCGCCGGCTATGCCGCCATGCTGGCGGTGCTGGCGCTGGAAAAACAGGGCATTGCACCCCAGGACGGTCCCATTGTCGTTACCGGCGCCGCCGGGGGCGTCGGCTCGGTTGCGATCGCGGTGCTTTCGCAACTCGGCTATCACGTCATCGCATCGACCGGGCGGATGTCGGAAACCGACTATTTAAGGGGTCTCGGCGCGGCCGAGGTGATCGATCGCCATGAGCTCTCAGGGCCGGCCAAGCCACTGGCGAAAGAGCGCTGGGCGGGCGGCATCGACAGCGTCGGTTCGACCACGCTCGCCAACATCCTCTCGATGACGAAGTACCGCGGCGCTATCGCCGCCTGCGGCCTGGCCGCCGGGATGGACCTGCCGTCCTCGGTGGCGCCGTTTATTTTGCGGGGCGTGTGTCTGTTGGGTATCGATTCCGTGATGTGCCCGATTGAGTTGCGAAAGACCGCCTGGAGCCGGCTCGCGAGCGACCTGGATTCCGGAAAACTTACTGAAATTACTCATGAAATTGGTCTTGACGGGGTTATCGAGGCCGGTGCAAAAATCCTCGCCGGGCAGGTCCGCGGTCGAATCGTGGTAAAAATTCTCTGATTTTGTTCAGACTTTACCAACCAAGCTGCTCCAATGTTGCCATGGTTGGTATGGTAAGCAACGGGTAAAGAAACTCAGATTGCCCGGTGCTCGGTAAAAGTCGGAGTTACAGCATGCTTTCGCGTTTCGTATTGGGGGCCGTTGCGGCCGGTGGGATGATAGCGCCCGCGTTCGCCGGACAGATGAACGCCGAGGAGGCCCGCAAGTTTGTATCCGGCAAGGTGTTCGCCTTCACGTGCTTCGACGGTACCCGCGGCGCGGGCCGGGTGCTCGATGACATGGGCGCGGCTGGCGCGGTGCAATTCAGCGGTGCCGGTCCGGTTCGTCATTTGAGGTTGCCGGGCAATACGCTTCAGATCCGCGGCCAGGCGGTGTGCGCGTCGATCAAGGGCATTCCGTTCGAGCCGTGCTTCAATCTCGACAAGAAAGACGAAACCAGCTTCCGCGGATCGGTCTCGGGCATGGGCTTCGCCTATTGCGATTTCCATCATCAGGGCGCTGCGCAGATGTTGCTGGCGCGGGCTGTGATCCATCCGCGTTCGCTGGCTCCGCCGGAGCGGACCGGATCGGTAGAAGTATCCGCGCGAGTTCAGACCCCACGGGTCGAGAACGCCAAGATCGAGCCGGTCAAGTCGGAGACGAAATCCGAGACGGTCAAATCAGAGAGCGCTCCGGAATTGCGTCGCTCGACCGATTGATACTAAGCAACCGCGGCCAACCACCTCGATCAAGACGCTCCGGGACCGGGTGATGCGCCGGGCCGTGTCCACGGGACGATGCTTTTCATGTTTGGTAGCGACTGTCGTGCCGTCTCGGCATCATGATCATCGCTGACACCGCATCACGATTCCGGTCGTCGATATCCGCCGTTTGCGATGTGCGACGTGGTTGAGACGGAGCGAAAAATCATCGTCTATGCCACGGATTGGAAATTGGCGGCCTGAACCGTAAATTTACCAAGTAGCCGCTATCGTCGGGCAGCCGCAAGGCAGGAATGTTGATCGTTCCCTGCCGCGACATGACGTCCGGCACGCATTGGATGAATGATAGTGAAAAACTTGCTCAACCTGTTCGCTCTCCGCTCGATCGCCGCCAAGTTTACGGCTATGGCCGTCGCCGGCGCGTTCTTCATGATGTTCGTCGCCTGCACAGTCCTCTTCATCGCCCGCGCCGAGCTCATCGCCGAGCGGACCGAGAAGGCGCATGCCATGGTCGATGCGGTCTGGAGCATGGCGGACGGCTTCCAGCGCGCGGCCGAATCAGGCGCGATGACGCAGGACGAGGCGAGAGCGCGCCTGTTCGCTGCCTCCAATTCAATGTGGTTCGAAGGTCGCACCAACTATCTCTTCATTTATGACACCGAGACGGGGCTCTGTGTCATGAACGCTGGAAATCCGGGCTTGATCGGCAAGGATGTGCGCGGCCTCAAGGACGCGAACGGCCTCCTGTTCGGATCGATGATGCTCGACATCGCGAAACGGGGCGAAGCCACCCTCCGATACGCGTTCCCCAGAGGGGGTGACAAAACCCCGCAGGAGAAGGTCGCCTATGTCCGTGGCTTCGCGCCCTGGCACCTGATGATCGCAACCGCCGAGTATATGACGGATATCGACGCTACCTTCTGGGGCATGGCCCGGACCGCGGCCATGGTGATCATCGTTCTATTGCTGTTCTCGATTGGCAGCGCCTGGGCGGTCGCGCGCAGCGTTGTCAGGCCAATGTCTCGCTTGAGGATGCGCATGGCGGCTCTTAGCCATGGCGAGCTCGATCTCCCTGTCCTCGATGCAGATCGGCACAATGAGATTGGCGAGATGGCGCGCACAGTAGAGGTGTTCAAGGGAGCGATGATCGAGACCAACCGGCTGCGCGCAGAGCAGCTGGAGGTCGAGCAGCGGCAACTGCAGCAACGCAAGTCAGATATGCACCGGCTCGCCGATGACTTCGAGAACGCCGTCGGCGAGATCATCGAAACCGTATCGTCCGCGTCGACCGAGCTTGAGGCTTCCGCCTCGACGCTGACCACGACCGCGGAGCGCGCGGAAGATCTCACCACCAAGGTCGCCGCGGCGTCCGAAGAGGCTTCCACCAACGTGCAATCGGTGGCATCGGCGACCGAGGAGCTGACGGCGTCTGTCAACGAGATCAGCCAGCAGGTTCAGGAATCGGCGCGGATGGCCAATGAAGCGGTCGGCCAGGCGCGCAAGACCAACGAACGCGTCGGCGAATTGTCGAAGGCCGCAGCCCGCATCGGCGATGTAGTCGAGCTGATCAACACCATCGCGGGGCAGACCAATTTGCTGGCGCTCAACGCCACCATCGAGGCGGCGCGCGCCGGCGAGGCCGGTCGCGGTTTTGCGGTCGTGGCCTCCGAGGTCAAGGCGCTGGCCGAGCAGACCGCCAAGGCGACCGGCGAGATCGGCCAGCAGATCAGCGGTATCCAGGCGGCGACGCAGGAGTCGGTCAACGACATCAAGGAAATCAGCGGCACCATCGAAAGGCTGTCCGAGATATCCTCGACCATCGCGGCGGCGGTGGAAGAGCAGGGCGCGGCGACGCAGGAGATTTCCCGCAACGTGCAGCAGGTCGCCCACGGCACCATGCAGGTGTCCTCCAACATCACCGACGTGCAGCGCGGCGCCAGCGAGACCGGTTCGGCCTCGTCGCAGGTGCTTTCCGCGGCACAGTCGTTGTCCGGCGACAGCAACCGCCTCAAGCTCGAAGTCGGCAAGTTCCTGAGTTCGGTAAGGGCGGCCTGACAGGAACGAGAGCCCGGTGACCCCGGCGTGATCGGGGGCCTTCTCAAAGGCTCCCTTGTTTGCGTCGGAGAGCTCCGCGATAGACCGTCGCTTCGATTCACCTCGGACTCCAAATCGTGGTTTCAACGATCGAAGCGCCTGTGCACCGAGTTGAACTGCTCGGCGCACGATTCCGGAGCATCGCGTTTTCCCGTTTTTTTACATGACTGAAAATTAACCCTATTCGGGAATCGTGGGGGCGCGAATTGTTGCGTGCTGCCGACGCAACTTCCGCCGTTACGAGTTGCTTGGCCTTTCCAATTTAAGGACCGATCTGATGTCATTTTTAAATCTTCGAATCGGCGGCCGGCTCTATGTCGGAGTCGGCGCGCTGGTGTTGTTTTGCGCGGCGCTCGCCGGCTTCTCCGTGTGGCAGCTTGGGGGGATTCACGATCAAGTCGGCTTGCTGGCCTTTCAATCCAAGAGCACAATTCGCGTGGGCGAGATCGCGACGGAGTTGCAGGCGATCCGCCGCGGCCTGCTGCGCTACACGTTCGATCAGGACGAAGCATCGTTCGCAGAATCCGACAAACGCTTGTCCAAGGTAATGGATTTGCTTGAGGAGTCCGCCCGGACAACAAATCTTGCAGAGCGACGCGTCGCCTACAAGGCCGCCAGCAACGTGGTTGCGGAGTTGAAGACCAAGCGCGCCGCCCTTGGTGACGTCATGAAGCAGATGCTGGCTGGCCGCAATCTGCTGTTCACCGATGGCGACAAGATGGCCGCGGATGTCCAGAAATTGGTGGATGCCACCGACCAAAGCTCCTTTGCCGACGACGCCAAAGCCATTGAAAGCAAGGTTCTCCTCGTCCAGGTCGCGAACTGGCGGATGCTGGCGACGCGTGATCCGAAGGGTTTGGTGACTTTCAAGGCCAATGTCGGAAATGCCCAGCAGCGGATTGCAGGCCTGGAGAAAGCCGACCTGCCGGAGGATTTTGCGGCGCTGCTGAAAATCATCAAGGCGGATGTCGGCAAATATGCCGCGGCGTTTGACAAGACCGGACCCAACCTCCTGCTCGGAGATGAGCTGTACTATAAGAGTATCACCCCGCTGATCGCGGATACCACGGAAAAAATGGAAGAAGTAAAAGCTTCGATCGGCCGGAATTTCACGAGGACGAGCGAAGAGACAGACGGTCGCATCACCAGCACGATAACCATGCAGGAGATGGTTGCCGGCGCAGCCGTGCTGGTGGGTCTGTTAATCGCTTTCCTTATCGCTCGTGGAATCATCGGCCCGCTGTCCGGCCTGACGTCGGGCATGAGGGAACTCGCCGGCGGTAATTTCGGCGTGGTTCTTCCTGGGCTGGACCGCAAGGACGAAGTCGGCGATATGGCGCAGGCGGTCGAAACCTTCAAGGTCAAGGCTGCAGAAAAGGCCCGCGACGAAGCAGAAGCCAGGATGAAGCAGGATCAGATCGCCGCGCAGCAGCGCAAGGCCGATATGATCAAGCTTGCCGACGACTTTGAACATGCCGTCGGCGAGATCGTCGAAACCGTATCGTCCGCGTCGACCGAGCTTGAGGCTTCCGCCTCGACGCTGACCACAACGGCGGAGCGAGCGCAAGAGCTTACTACGATGGTTGCCGCCGCGTCGGAAGAAGCTTCCACCAATGTGCAGTCGGTGGCGTCAGCGACCGAGGAACTGACCTCGTCGGTCAACGAGATCAGCCGCCAGGTCGAGGAATCGGCGCGGATGGCCAACGAAGCGGTCGGCCAGGCGCGCAAGACCAACGAGCGCGTCGGCGAATTGTCGAAGGCCGCAGCCCGCATCGGCGATGTAGTCGAGTTGATCAACACCATCGCGGGGCAGACCAATTTGCTGGCGCTCAACGCCACCATCGAGGCGGCGCGCGCCGGCGAGGCCGGTCGCGGCTTCGCGGTCGTGGCCTCCGAGGTCAAGGCGCTGGCCGAGCAGACCGCCAAGGCGACCGGCGAGATCGGCCAGCAGATCAGCGGCATCCAGGCGGCAACGCAGGAGTCGGTGGGATCAATCCAGGAGATCAGCGGCACGATCGAAAGGCTGTCCGAGATCTCCTCGACCATCGCGGCGGCGATGGAAGAGCAGGGTGCGGCGACGCAGGAGATTTCCCGCAACGTGCAGCAGGCTGCCCATGGCACCATGCAGGTGTCCTCCAACATCACCGACGTGCAGCGCGGCGCCAGCGAGACCGGTTCGGCCTCGTCGCAGGTGCTCTCCGCGGCGCGGTCGTTGTCCGGCGACAGCAGCCGCCTCAAACTCGAAGTCGGCAAGTTCCTGAATTCGGTAAGAGCAGCCTGACCGGGCAAGCGCGCGCGTGGCGTCCTTCCGCATCGACCCCGCATCAAGTGCGGGGTCGCCTTCGTCAAAACGCCCAGAAATTGGCCTGAACCGCCGCGCCGTCGGTTGAAGGCATTGACCGCCTGCGGAACAGGATCCGCTGGTACAGCCAGCCGATCGCCACCAGCACCAGGCCGAGGCACATGAACGACAGGGCGCGGTAGACCCCCGTCAGCGTTGACATGTCGATCAAGAATGCCTTGAGGATCGTCAACGCGATCACGATAGCCGAGGCGAGCCGGGCGCGTTGCGAGTTGGAGAGGACGCCGATGCCAAGCAGCGCCACGCCGAATGTCAGCCACGCAATCGAATAGCTATACTGCTCGGCGCCACCGGTCGCGCCGCTGGTCAGGTGCGGGCCGTGGTAGAGCCGGCGGATTTCAAGCGTCACATAACTCAGCGCCAGCACCAACGCGGCGCCTGCGATCGTATTGGCATAGCCGGCCGGACGCCGGCCTGCCACCGCGTAGGATAGCAGCAGCGCCAGCACCGCCGGCAGGGCATAGCCGAGCAGGACGGGATTGATGAATGCGCCTGATATCTCGATACGCCACAGCGCCGGATTATCGAAGAACAACAGCCCGAGTACGCCTGCCAATCCCGCGAAAGCCGTGAGCAGGATCGCCGCGACATTGTGGATGACGCTGCCGGTGCGGATCCGCAGCCGCTCGAGGCCGATCGCCATCGCCAGCGCTGTGCAAACCTGCAGCGCCGTTTCGGTGAGGCTCGCGGTGTCCCTGTAGACGTCGCCGCCGTTCACGGCGTGACGGATTTCCATGAACACCAGCAGCACCGTAAACAGGATCGCGGCGGATTCCACCGCGCGCAACGGCGCGTCGTCGCCGCGGCGCCGCAGGAAAATGCTGGCCATCCAGAACGACAGCGCCGGCAGACCGTAACCCAGTAACAACCAGTTGAAGATCGGCGTGGTGCCGACGGCATCGCCGATGATCCGCGGCTCGTAGCCGATCCGTAGCACCACGATCCCGGCAAGAATGGCGGCCAGCGAGCGCAGGAATGGAATCGGCCGCTGCATCGAAATCCAGGCCGATCCCATCGACATCAGCGCCAGCGCGATCGTGAGCCAGCCTTTTTCGAGCGCGAAGGTCAACGCCAGCGCGAGCGCGCCAAGCGCGCCGGTGGCGAACAGCGCAATCGAAATCGGCAATCCGGGCCGGTTGTCGCGCCCGGAAAGAATTTCGGTCGCCGCGCCATACCCGGCCGCGAGCATGACCGCCAGAATCGCAAATGGGATCGAGCGGTCCAGATGCGCGATGCGCGCATATAGCGCAATCAACAATGCCAGCGGCGTGAATACGGCGGCAGCAGACCATACCACCGGGATGATGGCGCTCACCGAGCGGCCCTGCGCCAGAAATCCCGCAGCACCGAACCCGGCCGCGAAGATCGCCGCCGTGATCAGATGCAACGAAACCGAGCTGTCGGTGGCGGCGGGGCCAATGCCGGGTAACGGTCCGCCCGGCAGCACCAGCATGTCCGGATTGCCGCGAACCGCCCATTCGGCGAATACGATGAAGACGAACAAGGCCGCGCCGCCGATTGCACCGGTGGCGGCGGGCGCGCGCCATGCCACGAGTAAGGTGACAGCCACCAGAGCGGTGAATACGATCATGGCGGTGTCGGCATGGAAACTTGCGAGCACGATCAAGGTTGCACCGGCGAGATAGGCCGCGAGCGAACCGGACGAGATCGGCTCGATCCGGCCCTCGTCCGCCGGCGGCCCGAATAGGAAGCTGCACACCACCAGCAAAGCGGCGAGCGCAAAGCCGGTCACGACGTGGAACGCGTGCGGCCCGACCATCGACGGTCCGCATTGCAGGCAGGGAAAGGTCCACAGCAGCGCAAACAGGATGGTGGTGATCGCGAGCCAGCGCCACAGCCGGATTCGCGCCAGGCCGAGGGCTGCCGCGGTAACGATGGCGAGATAGATGTACAGCGCCCAGAAGTCGGGCCTGTCGGAAGAAACCAGAATGGGCGTGACAAAGGCGGCCGCGATGCCGAGACCCGCCAGCGCCGGTCCATGCAGCAGCGCGGCGGCGAGCGTGCCCAGCGCCACCAATCCGAGCAGGATGAAGGCAGTCGCGGGGACGAGAAAACCGTACAGCGCGTATGCGGCATAGACGGTCGCGAAGGCCACGGCCGTTCCGGCAGCGGTCAGGATCGCCGGGATATTGGCGATCGGCAGCGCATCGATGGCGGAGATGCTCTCCTTGCGCCGCGTCCATTCGCCGGCGACCAAAAGCGCCAGCGCGAACGCGCCGCCGAGCATCGTTCGCACGCCGGGCCCGAGCAGTCCGGCATCGATCGAGTAGCGGAGCATGAAGAAGCCGCCGAGCGCCAGCGTCAATCCACCGATCCAGACCACCCAGCGGGTGCCGATGCGCTCTTCAAAACCGGGCTGGGCTTGCGGAAGCGGCGGGGGCATCGCCGTTGTGACCGCGACCTCGTCCGGCTCGGTGGGCTGATCTGGTATGACGGGCTCGGCTTGTTCAGCGCTGGCCGTCGTTGCCGGTTGTTCGGCTGCAATATCCGGCGGTGAGGTTATCGGGGGGTGCTCGGGTTCAATGCGAGCGCCAAGCGGCGGCGGGACGGGCCTAGGCAGGAATCCGGTTGCTTCCATCGCGTCCAGCCGCGCCTGCAGGATCGCACCCTGATTGAAAGCCTTGCGCGCGACAATCAGCGCCACAACGGCAATCGCCATCGCAAAAAATTCAAACATCAAGCCTCCACCCCATCGGCCCGACGTCTGGGCTCACCGCGTCAATCCCTGAGCGCCGCCAGACGCGCCAGCGGCGTCGTCCGACCCTCTCCGGTCTGTGTCGGCATCGCGCCGGTCGGTTCGACCCGCGCCCCGGATTTCACGGGCTATTCTGCCTGCACAGGGGCCGCCCGGGATCGCATCGCCGGTTCGCTGCGATTCAATAAGTGCGAATTTGGTTGGTAAACATTCAAATAAGAGCGGATCGGGCGTGGCCCACGGATATCATTCGAGATCGACGCGAAACGGCCGGCCCTCTACCATCATGCTGCCCGGGCCCATCTCGTCGAGCGCCCGCAGCATCCGCCCCTCGCGCCCGAGCGCCTTGTCCGCCAGACTGACGATCAGCCGGTTCGGCGACGCGATCGGGGACGCCGCACGTATCTGCCGTGCGATCGATAGTTCATCGCGATGCGGATTGAGCGCGCAGGCGGCGGCAAAGGCGCTCGCGGTCGAGCGGCTGATGCCGGCATAGCAATGGACGACGAGCGGCGCGTTGCGGTCCCAGCCGCGCACAAAGTTCAGCACCTGCTCGATATGCACATCGGAAGGCGCGATAAAACCATCCATCTGCTCGGTGATGTCGTCCATCTGCACCTTCAGATGATTGGCCGCGAGCACCGATTCCGGCCGCTGCACCTTATCGACATTGGCCATAACCGTGAGAACGTGACTGGCGCCGACGGCCTTGACGGTGCCGGGAAGTGCGGCGAGTGAGCAGACGTGAATCATGAGGGTCCTTTTTTTGCCGCGCCGATTATAAGCCCGCGCGCGCAACGGTGAAAGCAGGGTCAAGCATCGATCTTCATGGATGAAGCGTCTTGAAACGCGCCAAGAACCGCTTCTCGGCTTTGGCCGCGGTCCAGGGCGTCAGGTAATCGCGCTGGGTTGCGATGGGCAGGCCGGGATCGCGGCCGAACAGCCGTTTCGCTTCGGCCGGCGCAAAACCCGCAAGTTGCGTCGCCTCGAGATAGGCCGCGCCGCGATCGGCGGCCTTGATTTGCTGGGTGATCTCGTTCGCCAATGCCGGCGGCAGGCCGAAGCGGATATGTATCGCCGAGAGCAGCCGCTTTTCGACGGCCTTGTAGTTCCCGCCAAGCACGGCCTTGAACGGCGATATCATGTCGCCGATGACGTATTCCGGCGCATCGTGCAGCAAGGCGGCGAGCCGGAAGCGCACGTCAATGCGCGGGGTCTGCTCGCGCATCACGGCCTCGACCAGCAACGTGTGTTGCGCCACCGAGAAAATATGCGCGCCGTTGGTCTGCCCGTTCCAGCGCGCGACGCGCGCCAGGCCATGGGCGATGTCGGCGATTTCGATATCCAGCGGCG
>Ga0210400_10003171_pt1 | contig 14683 bp, 14 predicted proteins | sample IncBWH26MmetaG_FD_155456 | JGI IMG/M metagenome (GOLD analysis project Ga0210400, IMG submission 155456) | Forest soil microbial communities from Barre Woods Harvard Forest LTER site, Petersham, Massachusetts, United States - Inc-BW-H-26-M | ecosystem: Environmental > Terrestrial > Soil >... | reverse complement strand
GAAGGCTGGCTGCCAGAACAGCCTGCTGCTTTTTTACAACGTACATGCGCCCAACGTCGAATTCTATGAGCGGGCGCGCCGCCGCGGCCTGAGCGTGCGCATGGTGCATTGCCAGGGCAGGGCAGATTTGCGCGCCGTCCGGCAGATTGAAGAATACATTCGGGAAGATGAAATTGATCTGCTCCACACACATGGTTACAAAGCCGATCTTTATGGATACGTGGCCGCACGGCGCTCCCATAAGCCCATTGTCGCAACTTGCCACAACTGGGTCGGAGGCACGGCCGCGCTGGGAATCTACAATCACCTGGACCGCCTGGCGCTCAAGAGATTTAATGCGCTGGCAGCAGTCTCTGACTCAGTGGCGCAACGCCTGATCGACTCCGGCGTCTCCCCTAGAAAAATCAAGACCATCGCCAACGGGATTGATGTAGAACCATTCGACCATGCGCAGCCTTTGCCGGCTCTCGCTTTCGGCAGACATAAGGTTGTCGGCATGGTTGCCCGGCTGGATCTACAGAAGGGCTTTGAGTATCTGCTGCAAGCTGTTCGTGAACTGTGCGTCGGTTTTCGCGAGTTGAAGGTGGTGATCGTGGGTGAAGGACCCGACCGCAAAGCGATTGAAGACATGATTCAACAATACGGCCTGCAACGGAATGTGGTTTTAGCCGGCCACCATTCCGATATGCCGGGAGTTTATGCAGCGATGGATATTTTTGTTCTGCCGTCGCTCAATGAAGGATTGCCCATGACGATCCTCGAGGCCATGGCCGCTTCCAAACCAGTGATCGCTACAACAGTTGGGGCCGTCCCCAGCGTGATCAAAGATGGAGATACCGGACTACTCGTAGACCCCAGAGACGCTGATGGTTTGCGCAACGCTATTGCACGCCTGCTCACCGATGTTGATCTCTGCGGGCGTATGGGGGCCGCCGGCCACGAATGGATCAGCCAGAATTACACCTCTGAAGTTATGTCCCTGAAATATCGCCAGATGTATGAAGAAGTTCTGGGACTTCCGTCGATTGTTACGGTGCCTGCGCGGGCGCCGGACAATGCGAGCGTTGATGCGAGGCGCGCATGAGCCCACTGGAACAGGCCGTGCCGCGAGCGATCGCCGCACAACATGTGTCAGCGCCGGACATAAGCATCTCCGTCATCATTCCAGCTCTGAATGAGGAAAAGATGATCGGGTGCTGCCTGGAGTCGCTGACAGGACTTGCCTTCGCGCGTGATCGATTTGAAGTATTGGTGGTGGACAACGGATCCCGCGACAAAACCCTGATCATCGCGCATTCCTTTAAAGATCGCCTGAACCTGAAGGTCCTGCAACAGGCAGGTGTTCGTATTTCCGGTCTACGTAATCTTGGAGCACGCGAAGCAATGGGCGATATTGTGGCCTTTCTGGATGCAGATTGCCTGGCGCCAGGCGACTGGCTTGATCGTATTCTGGCATTGGCGCCCACAGATGGAGCAGGTGTCCTTGGCGCGCACTATCTGCTTCCTGAAGATTCGTCGTGGGTGGGAAGGACCTGGCACCGCTATCAGGAAGCTCCCAAGTCGGGTGAAGTGTCGCACGTGCCTGCCGGAGACCTGATTATGCGACGCGAAGACTTCCTTAAGCTCGGAGGATTCGACGAGACGATCCAGACCAATGAAGATTACGAGCTTTGTGAGCGTGCGCGAAAAGCAGGGATGCACGTCCAGGCTTTTCCTCAGATCGGCGTAATCCATCTGGGTACGGCCCAAAGCCTGCGCGTATTCTTCCGTAAGCAGGCATGGCACGGGACGCACGTTATAAAAGTCTTTCTGCGCGATGCCTTCAGGTCGCACAATCGCAAAGCGGTGTTGTTTGCTGCCTATACTTTGCTCAGCATGTTTGTCGTGATCGCGGGCGGCGCATGGATGCTGGCCGGACACGGGCCCTGGTGGCTCCCAGTGGCGGCCTTCACTGCGTTGTGTCTGCCACCCATGGCTCTCTCCGTGAGGAACGTGCTCAGCAGCCGGAGATATTTTGATCTCTTCCCTTTGTTCGCGCTCTACCTGACCTACGGAATCGCCCGTGCCAAAGCGCTTCTAAGCATCAAGAATTTTGTCTAAGCGCCTGTAATCTAGTGGACGGCTGCCCGCACATTCGTCGGCGGATTCGGTCTGGTTGTGCCGCCAGCAAAAAATTCATAAGCGCCAAGATCAAATCCCGCTCCCTGCGCGCGTAGTACTCCATCTCTGTCCGTATCGATGGTTGGTCCGGGGTTCGGTTCAAAAGGATTGCTGGGCACAATGGTCAGGCCTTGGTCAATGGCCGGGCTGCCCGAGATAATGTGGTAATCCCCGATAGCGCGGTCAGCAAATAGTGGATCCACATTGACGTTGTTCGTGGTCTGCGTGGGTCCTGTACCAACTCCGAACCAGAGGTTTTTGTCCCCGGTGATCTGGGACACGCTTCCGTCGATATAGATTTCGCCCGACAATTGATAGGCGATGTTGTTGCGCAGGCGCATGATCAACGTTGCCGGGCCTCCGCCCACACCAAACGCTCCGCGTGAGCCGGTGGCATTGGCTGAGTTATTGGCCGCACAATCGGAAAGCGTATTGTTAAATACTTCCACGGTGCCGGTTCCAGCCACACCGTTGTTGGTGATGCCGGCAACGTAGATGCAAGAGAAAGCCGCGCCAAGTTGCAGCGGGTCCATGCGGCCGACGTTATAAATTACGTTGTTGTATGCCTCCACCGGACCTTTAGACGGATCGACGGTTGCAAAATTGATCCCATTGCAATTGTCGCCGTGGATGAGGTTGTCATGCACATGGAGGTCGTACTGATCGAAGCCGGTGGTGTCTGCGGTGCCGCAGCTCGGAGTGCAGAGCGGCGACGAGTGAAATTGCAGCGCACGGCAGGTAAAGTTGTCGTGGATGTGGTTCCAGCCCACGTCTACATGGTTAGAGTCAGTGCTGAAATAGACCGCGTGATAGAACTTTGACGATGTGGGATTGATGCCGGCGTTGTGTACGTCATTGCCGTAAAACTTCGCCTGGTTGCCTTCACTCATTTCAAAACAACCCACCTGGTCGTCGGCGCCGGGGCACTGCATTTCATTGCCGATAATCCGCCAGCCCGTCCCGCCAATGTCCATGGCCTGCGTGCCGCCCACAATGTGCAATTGAGAGATCACCCAATAGTCTTCGTTCGTGCCAATGTTCGGTGTGCGGATTCCGTAATGCAGACCGCCAGCCACGCCCACCGTCGCAGTGGCGTTAGGATATGCGATCAATGCCTTGGGAGCCGTTGCTGTCCCGGAGTTGCTGGCGCCCGCATTGTCCATACTCAGGTATGCAGTGAAGTTGTCCTCAGATGTTTGCGCGACCCCATTTTCGATATAGGCCGTGTCACCGGCGGCGATTGCATTCTTGGCCTTGACGATCGTCTTCCAGGGTGACGCGAAGCTGCCTGTGTTGGCGTCATTACCCGTGGTGGCGACAAAAAATATGTTGCCGGCGCGTACCGTGAAGGGCAAGCCATTGCTGGAGCCGACACCCGGCACATTCACAATGATCCTTCCCGTTTTTGCGGCAGCTCCCAGCTGAAAAATGATCTTGCTATCAGACCAGAGAGAGTAGCTGGCCACGGCGCCTGCGCCGACAGTCACGGTCGCAGTCCCTTGCGTGGCCCCAAAGCTCTTGCCCCAAATGGTGACCCAGACGCCGTTATTGTTCTGGCCGCCTGCGTTCGGGCCGCTTTCCAAATCAGAGAAAAAGATGCGCGGTGGCCCGGTTTGCGCGTACACAAACGCAGCCGCCAAAAGCAAAGACAGGAGCGAAACGATTTTTACAGACTTAAGCATTGGAACTCCAAACTTGTTAATTGACAGACAAACGAGAATTGCCGCTCAGCTTTAGGGCACTGGTATAGTTACGGCGACTTGGGCGGAAGCCGAACTCTCCGCTCCGCTGGTATCCACGGCTGTGACCACATAAAAGTATTGCTTGCCCGAAACCGGTGTCGTATCAGTAAAGAGCAGAGTGGACGTCGCAAGCGTCGGAGAAATCTTGGTATATGGGCCTCCGCTCACCGTGCTGCGATAGACGTTGTATCCCTGCAGGGTCGCTGACGAGCTTGGGTCCCACGCCACATCCACCGAATGGGCAAGCGGCGCCAGGCCGGTACCCGTAAGAGGAACTGAGAGTATGGTCGTGCCGTTGCTGACCAGACTCAGACTGCCATTCACCGTTCCTGCGCTGCCCGGACTAAACACAACCGGAACATTGACGCTTTGTGCCGGATTCAGATTAATAGGAGTGGTCACACCAGCGCTGAATCCAGAGCCGACAATCGCGTCCTGTGTGATGGCAAGAGCAACGGTTCCCGTGTTCGTGATCTTTACCGTTTGAGTCGTAGGGGTATTCAGTGCCTGTGTGCCAAAGCCAAGGCTGCTTGGCGTTGCGGAGAGGCTGGCCGAAGAAGGCGCCGGCGTGGGACTCGGCGACGCAGATGGCGAACCGGCCGCTTGTGCCCCGCCTCCTCCACATCCGATCGCGCTCACCAGGCTTGTGAGTAAGCCAAGATAAAGACCAACGTGAATAACTGAATTTGTTTTAATGCGCACCGTAACTCCTCGTCCGGGGGAAGCCTCACACACCGGCTCTCATCGGTGGTGAAACTCCTCTATTACTTGATCACTTCAGCGTTTGCGGTCTCAAGAGATAAGTGAGCGTGCGCGAATCGTTCGATCATGCACTATGACGTGCGGGGTCCACTGTCTTTCAGCGACCGCGCAGAGCGCAGGGCTTTCCTTATCTCTGTTAATGCGTGGCCAGAAAAACCAAAGTTCCCGGAAGGAAAAAATCAATGAGGGTACTGCTTAGTTGTTGTTGCAAATGAATTGCAAGAATGTGGCCACAGACTCGTAGCTTGCAAATGCAGGGTTTTAAAAGAGACGCGAGAAGAGAGAAGGAATCAAAAGTGTAAATTGTTCCGGCAGAGGCGAGGGCAAGTGTAATTTCGAGATCGGTGATTCGTCTGACGCAAGGAATTGCCTAGTGTGCAACAAATTGCACACTACGAGAGCGCTACGCGATACGCGTTAGCTCGAGACGGAATATGCTTTGCCCGAAGTAGGAAAACGCCTTGGGAAGAGAAGTGATTCTGGCATACCGCAGAAGTTTTCCGCTTGCCCAGGTGATATCAGGATTGCCCAAGCCGCAACTGCTAAGGATCTCGACCCAAAACTCCGGCTGCTGGTGTTTGAACCACTCGATATTGGGCGATATTGGATTACGCATGCCCAGATCGCCGAAAATGTTATGTCGCGCAGCGTCCATGATAATGAGCTTGCCCCCCGGCTTCATCATGGCGGCAATGTTGCGGAAGATGTTCTGGTACTGGCGGACTGCCGCCGGCGATTCACGCAGAGCGATGCAACTCTTTTCATCCAGATGGTTTATAGAGGCCACCGATAGCACGACGTCAAAGTAGTTCTTTGGGCCATCAAACCCCTGGACGGTTAGTGGAAGGATTGTTGCCTGTGGCAAGTTGAGCTTCTGTGCCATCGATGCAAAAGCCTTATGGCAGTCGCTGGAATCGTAGCAGCCTTCAGCCAGCGGCTCCAGACCCACGGTTTGGGCCCCGTGAAGCGCCGCCCACAGGCATAGCATGCCCTTGCCGCACCCGATTTCAAGCATCGTCTTGTCGCGAAAATCTATGTCCTGGAAAAGCTGCTTCGCGAAGCGCGAGAAGTCGAAACCGTGGTTCCACAGACCCATTTCCTGACCCAGCTTTCTGAGCCGTTCGGATGAAGAGATCGTTGTTGGATCGGTTGGAACCGTCTGATATGTGGTTGACATTGCGTTTTACTCCGTTGATAGTCTGTTGCGAAGGTCCAGGCGCGTGGAACTGTGCATTACGGCGCGCCGGGGCCAACAAGGTCCGCCGGAAGCCTGCTCTTCAGCCATGCCTTGGCCTTGCGTTTTTGTTTTTGTGACGCTAGATACAAACGGCCCAGCTTCGAAGGCCCGGCCATAAATAAGTTGAGGTAATTCGCCTGGCGGGCCCCGAACTTTGCCTTGTACGGATCCGCTCCTCCAAGAAAGTCATACCGCGCGGCCCCGGTACGAATCATCTCTTCCAGGAAATGTGCTTTGAGTGCGTACCCGATCTTCTCTGCCGCATACTTGGGATGAAAGCCTTCCTGGAGAAGGGAAACCGTATTGTTGTAGCGAAAGCAGAATTGGGCTCCAACCGTTTCACCGTTCAATTCCAACTGCCAGAATTCAAGCCAGCCGCGCTGCAGGAATGCAGCAGCCATTCGATGGTAGAAGTCCCTGCGATCAGCTTTGGCGAAAGCGCCGATCTCACCGCGGCCGGTCCAGCGCATCTGATGCAGCTCAAACAATACTGACAACTGCTCTTTGAGATCTTCCAGCTTTTCGCTCCGCGTGAGTTTTACGGAGAAGCGGGACTGCAAGCGTTTGGGATAACGCGTAAGCAATGGACGGAAGGAGGACTCCAGAGAACTGAGGTATTGCGGCCATGTCGCGGGCAAATCGACGATGAAGTTGGGTGTCAGAGTGGAATCGATGCTCCAGCCGACTTCTTGTGTCCGCCGAAGAAGAGACTGGGCCACCAGCGACTTTTGGGGTAATGTTTCCAATTCGCAGACGTGCCAATCTTTCTGTCCGGCAAGCCAGCCGATAAATGCCTCAGCACACTGGCTTTCATATCCGGGAGAAACAATGAAATCGAGCCCGTCAGAATCTCCCGATCCCGCGCCAACCATCCTTAATCTCGTGATGGGCAGACCCAGAAAATGCGTCCGATCGGCATACAACGGAGCAATTCCGACGGTAGCCCCGTGAGAGTCTGCAAACAGCAAGCACAGTAAACTCCTGTTCCGGCCAAAGGCTTGCCACCAGGCAGCAAGCCACTCCGGGGTCTGAAAGATGGAGGAAGATGGATTTGCTTGCAGCAAGATGTTCCATTGCTCCCGGAATTCCTCCAATTCTTCCCAAGTGCGGCAAATGCGCACAGACAGCGAGGCATTGTCCGGCACAGAGGCTGGCTGGGCGAGTTCGGTTTCAGCAGCAAGCATTCAGGTCTACCCGATCTGTAAAAGTGCAACTGGACTGCCACCCGGGACAAGACTCTTCAATCGTAAGCTGCTGGAGCCAAAGGGGCTTGGAATGGAAGCGGCTAAAGGGAATACCGCGGTTAGAGCAAATAATATGAAATGGTTTTCACATTTGTGATAAAGAAACTGCCCGTCCCTAACGTAAAATTTAGGTAAAAACAGATAACTTTCTCTTGCAAATCATTTGCATAGTCCATATAGTACATTGTACCAAAGGACAGTTAGTTGTTGGCCAAGTGGACGATTGCCAATGGTTTTCGGCAGTGCCCCTTAGAAAGGCTTTGCAAGTTCGAAGAAGCCTTCCTTCGTGCGGAGAACTGATGGCATTTCGACGGAACCGGACACCTGGAAGGGGTTACGAAACTATTGCAAGACCAACTTACCTCAGTTGGCCGGCCTCGCATTGGGATTCGATGCGGTGTTTTGTCGGCAAAAGAGGCCTTCCAAGTGGGGTGTTTCAAACCCCCGCGTCTTTGCATTGACGCTTCTCGTTCAACTCCATTTAGCACTGACATTCACATGTTTGCTCATTATTGCCAGCACCGGAGCGGCAGAAGTTCATTTAATGGACAATTGTTTGGACAATAAAGAGCAATTCAGTTGCAAGTTAAATGCAAACAGTGCCCCGCGTCACATAGTAAATCGTGCGAAAAGCTCTACGATCGCATAACAAATTGTGCCCCCGGATTTAGCTGTGACGCTCTGGTGACCATGAGCAGATTTCAGGTAATCGGCCATGGTGAGTATGAGGAGTGATGGAAAAAGAATACTTTGATCGCGGTGTGGAATGCCCGATATGCCACAGCTTAACTCATTCGACCTTGCACTCATCTCTCTGCGCAGCGAATGAAATAGAGGAGGTCATTCCTCCTGAGCGTCACCGGCGGCAGTTACGTTGCGGGCATGAGGAAGTAGAACCATCGGCCTTTCCTCTGGTCTCCGCGGCGCACGAATTTAAGACCCCGCTGGTGGTCATGTTAGGGTACACGGACCTTTTGATCAACGGCCACCTCGGTGCGGTCAATCAGAGGCAGAAGCAGGTGTTGGGTGAAATCCAGGAAGGCGCCCAACGATTGCAAAAATTGATCCAGGACCTTCTATTGCTACAGGAGCTCAAAGCAGGACGGGGCGTCGCTGAGAATCTTGAATCGACCAGCGTTGATGAGAGCGTGAGTGAGATTTTTAACTACTGGTCTCCTACGGCGACGCAGAAGCGCATCAGGTACCAGTTCAATCCGTCGGAAGGAAATGAAAGAGTTCGGGTGGAGCCGCTTAAGCTGCAGCATATTGTTTCCAGTCTCATTGAAAATGCCTTGAAGCACACCCCCGCACACGGGCTGGTGACGGTCAGCGTTACACCCTGTTTCTGGGAGAGACGGAAAGCACAGAGCGAATTTTTGTTCAGCATGGAACGGAAAGAACGGCGCAAACTTGAAAACTCGGTTCGCATTGACGTAAGTGATACCGGGCCGGGAATTGCCGCCGAGCATCACGACGAAATTTTTGAAGACTTTATACAGTTGCCGAGCGGTTCTGCTCGTGGCACCGGGTTGGGACTGGCCATCGCCCGGCGCCTGGTGGAAGCGCACGGCGGCGTGATCTGGGTGGAAAGTGCACCGGGCAAAGGAAGCAAGTTTTCAGTGTTGTTGTCCCAGGCCGGTCAGGAGAGCAAGTGATAAGCGCGCCAAACATACTACTCGTCGACGATGAGCCAAGCGTTCTTCGCTACACCAAGACGCTGCTCGAAATTGAGAACTACAACGTGGAAACCGCCGGCAGCGGGGAAGAAGCCCTGCAGCGTATGAACCGGGGACCTGCGCCCAATTTGATCGTCCTGGATATGGTAATGCCAGGAATGGACGGCCTGCAGACGCTGGAGAACTGCAAGAAACTTCGTCCCGATCAAAAAGTTGTAATGATCTCCTGCGTGAATGACACCAATAAAGTTGTGCAGGCGATTAAGCTGGGCGCCTCTGACTACGTCACAAAACCATTTTTGTCGCCGCAGTTCCAGGGGGCAATTCGCAGAGCCCTGAACCCGCTCGCTTCAGATGCCAGGCAGGCGAGTGACCGTCCGGTGAAAGGCTCCGAGCTGGTCGACGATCTGGACAACGATTTCTTTTTCCTGGCCGCGAGCCCTGCGATGAAGCAGATTCGCGCACAAGCTGCGCTTATTGCGAAGGTGAACGTACCCGTGCTTCTTCTGGGCGAGAGCGGCGTAGGGAAGGAAATATTAGCTCGTCTGATCCACAAGATGTCAATACGTGCCCACCGCCCGATCGTAAAGGTGAATTGCGCGGCCCTGCCAGCCGACCTGCTGGAAAGTGAGCTTTTTGGATATGAAGCGGGCGCTTTTACCGGGGCCAACAAGTCCAAGCCGGGCAAGTTTGAGATGGCCCACAAGGGCACCATCCTTCTGGACGAAATTGGTGAAATGAGCGCGGCGCTACAGGCTAAATTGCTGCATGTCCTTCAGGACGGCACCTTCTCGCGTTTGGGTGGCCGCGTGAACGTATCGGTGGATGCCCGCGTCCTGGCCGCGACGAACATTGACGTGAAAAAGGCCATTGCGGAACGCAAGCTGCGCGAAGATCTTTACTATCGATTGAACGCTTTTACCGTCACGGTGCCTCCGTTGCGCGAGCGTCGTGACGAAATTCCCATTCTACTGCGGTATTACATGAACAACCTCGCGCGCCAGTTCGGTAAGAATGCTTTGCCTATCTCTGACAAACTTGTGCAGGAATGCATGCGCTACGCCTGGCCGGGTAACCTGCGCGAGTTAGGCAATCTGGTAAAACGGTATCTGGTGCTGGAAGATGAAAACCAACTGGTCGACGAGTTGCAAAGCAAAAGCAGGGATGCAAGCGCCGAAGACGGCGCATCTTCATCCGGTCACGGCGGGTTAAAGGCATTGGTACGCAGCTTAAAGGACGACGCTGAAGCCAGAGAGATCCAGCGTGCTCTGGACGACTCCAACTGGAACCGCAAAGTGGCCGCCGCGGAGTTGAATATCAGCTATAAGGCATTGCTGTACAAAATCAAGCAGCATGGCTTATCACCCTCAGGCGGCTGCGAGTTGGGGCTGCGCGCGAAAGCCAATTAGAATGCAAATATTGCAGTGAAATGCAGCGTCTGCTGTACTGCGTGAGGTTTATGTAGATGGCCAAGTATCTTGTCACCGGCATTGCCGGGTTCATAGGCTCTTCGATTGCGCATGAATTGGTAAGCCGTGGAGAAACTGTCCGCGGACTCGATGATTTTTCCACGGGCAAGTGGGCGAACATACTCGACATTCAAAATGATATCGATTTCCGCCAAGTCAGCCTGCTGGATAAGCCGGCATTAGCTTCGGCCTGCGCGGGGATCGACTACGTCGTCCATCAGGCAGCTTTGCCTTCCGTACCAAAATCGGTGGCCGAGCCTGAACTGACCCATGCGGTGAACGTAAATGGCACACTCAATCTTTTGCTGGCCGCGCGCGACGCCGGAGTAAAGCGTTTCGTTTATGCCGCTTCTTCTTCAGCATATGGCGAAAGCGAAGTCCTGCCCAAAAGGGAAGACATGCCTCCGCGGCCTATCTCTCCCTACGCGGTGCAGAAGCTCACCGGGGAATACTACCTGCAGACATTCTCAGCAGTGTACGGATTGGAGACGGTAAGCCTGCGCTACTTCAACATTTTTGGTCCGCGGCAGGATGCAAATTCGCAGTATTCCGGCGTGCTGGCCAAGTTTATTACCCAGATGCAACTGGGCGAATCGCCTACGATCTTCGGCGACGGCGAGCAGAGCCGCGATTTCACTTTCGTTGCCAATGCTGTGCAGGCCAACCTAAAAGCCTGCGTTGCACCGGCAAAAGAAGCTTCGGGGCGAGTTTTTAACATCGCCACGGGCACGAGATTTTCGCTGAATCAAATCTACGAAATGCTCGGCAAGATCATCGGCTTTTCCGGACCAGCGAAGTACGCGGCTCCGCGCACCGGCGACGTGAGGCATTCATTAGCCGATATTTCGCTGGCGCAAAACCATCTGGGCTATTCCGCCGACGTAAGTTTTGAAGAGGGACTCAGACGCACAGTTGCGTGGTATGACGAACAACGCGCGGCCACAACAACGTCGCGTGTTCTTGCCGGGCAGCGCTGAACTTGTGCGATAGCGTTTTGGGGTGGCTACTCGCCGGCGGAATTGCCGCGCGAAGCTATCGTCTTACGCGTCACCCATTCCGTTGTAACATTCTCGACCGGTCCAATGTAGCGCAGGAAGCGCGGCTTGCCACGCCTCTTCCAATAATGTGATTCGTAAGATGAGATCTTAACGCCAGAGCGCAGCGCGCTTAAAAATGTTGTTTCCACTGGGTCGACAACAATTCCCACATGGCCTTGCCAGACGATTAAATCAGCGGCCTTTGGATGAAGTACGCGCTTAAAACCCTCCATCCCTTCGTAAAGCGACCTCGAAGGCGCGTAGCCGTAATACAAACCAGCCTGCTCGTAGAGATACTGTACAAAATGCGAGCAATCAAGCTCGGTTTCTCGTATCTGAGCGCCCATCTCCAGGATTAAACTCCTGGGATCCGGCCGTTGCTGTGGAAGATCAGGGCCATCCAGAGTCGTGGTGAATTTCGTAAGGGCAGGCCTCATCTCCTCTTGCGCCGTGGCTTTCTTTTCCGTCCCACAAACCATCAGCGCGAGGAACAAAACAAAAAACGCCGCTTTGGTGGGGCACAGACGCATAGGGTGTAAGGGTCTCGCGGTACCTATACTTCGATGCGACCTTTTCGCAATCCAGAGCTGGATTTTATTGGTGGTTTTTGATCGCTTCAGCGATGCAACACAGTGCCTTCAGGATGGCTGGAACTATTTTAGCTGCGAGATCAGTTCGTACGCTTTGTCAAACTCTGTTCTCAAGAATGGATTGGGGTCGCCGATACCGGAAACAACTTGCCGCGCCCATTCGAAGTATTGCTGCTTTCTTTCCAGGGTCCAGCCCACGGGCGGACTGCCGGTGATGGCGCGGAGATTCGAAATCTTATCGGCCAGCTTCAATGTTTGCGCGCGCGGGGATTTCTTATGCGCGTTTTGCACCTGCAACTGCTTCCTGATTTCTTTCGGTAGCGATTTGTCGTCCGTCACCTCGGCCACCAGAGCTGCAACGTCTTTGCCAAACCGTTCCTCCAATTCCGTCAATGTGACGCCGGCGTCTTCTACCGTGTCATGCAAAAATGCCGCCATCACCAATTCCACATCCAGGTCACGACTGCTGGCCGCAATTAACTCCGCGACTTCGAGCAGATGGTTGAAGTAGGGTTCACCATTCTCGCCTTTGCGTTTTTGCCTGGCATGTTTCTCCGCGGCAAAACGGGCGGCGGCCAGAATACTACGGACTGAGTCGCCGGATTCCTGATGATCTTTATCTGTTGCCATTATTTGTGGCCATGATGTTCCCGGACCGTAGCTGTTATCTCTGCGCGACTATCTTTGGGCGACCAGGATTTTTGCCGTGGTAATCGCCTGGCCTGTGTGTCTCTGCGTGTGGTCGGCCACGTGGACCAGCAATCCTCCTACTGATGTAGGGAGCTGTTTCTTGCCTACGTGGCGGTCTTCCTGCAACTGTTCTTCCGAGAAGGCGCGGATTCTCTTGCCGCTCTTGGCGATTGCCACCACCAATTCGGCCATCAGTTCGTTTCTGCTTCCTCCAGGATCCATCTCGGCCTTCATAGCAGAGACCTGTTCTGCGGATAACAGTTTGCCTTCTGCGTAGCTGAGCAATCTATCGATGCTGCGAGCAATGTGGCGAAGATGAAACGCCACTGGCGCAATCCCACCCGGACGGGCGTGCAGCTCTTCATCGGTCAGGCCGTCGCACCAGCGCTCCAGGTCTTCCCGCGCGAGTTCCAGCGCGTGCAGCACGGCCCTTAGCACGGCCGGCACTTCCGCCAGAGTGCCGCGCAGCCACGGTTCAGGTAAATCGCTCTTTTGCATCCAGTCAGATCTCCAGTCACTTAATACGGTACAACAAAGTGGAAGGGAAAGCCGATTGCCGCCAAAATTGACTTCAACGGGGTCGCTCTCCAGGCTGTGCGCTGGTTCCAAATAGAATGAGCGCTAAGGAAAACCAATCCGGGGTCTCTGCGGTGGTCTCTGCCGCCACCGGATTGTCGCTCCGCAGGGGGAGCGTCCAAATAATCGCTACAAATTAGCGCCGGCGATTCTGGAGCGCATGTTGAAAAATGTGCGTGCTTCCACTGCCAGGAAGATTAAGTCGAGAAGCAATAGTTTATCCACAGTGTGAAGCTGGCTTCCACTTCCATCCTCCTCATCTGGGCGTTACCCCCCAGCAAACCTCCTTCAAATTACATTAGTAATCACTAGTCAGGCACCCTGAAGAATTTTTAACATACGGATGAGTTTGCCCTGGGGTAACGTATCGGTTAACGAGGTGTCGAATGACGGCTACCCTTCCGGGTGCATTTTCGGATCGCTTGCGGGCAATCTCAAGCGAACTGCGAGAGATAGATCTGGCTTTGAAATCGGGTGCAACTCCAGATCTTCTGATTCTTCAGGATTTTCGGCATGTGCTGGACACCGCCCGTTTGACGGCATGGACTGTAAGCGAACTGCGAAATGTGGTGGAATCCCAAAAGGATCCCGCCCACGTTTTGTCTTTTGTTGCCGCGGAACGCTTACGCCGCTCGAACCAAATGTTGAAAGACCTTTGCACCGATATTGATAATCGCGGTGTGACCTGGCAGACGAATGGAGTCCAGGGCCTATTTGACACCGTGAATTCGCTCCAGGTGCAACTCCGCAAACTGGTGGAAGAACATCGTGGGCGCTTTGCTCGGGTGAGCGAGGCAGTGAGATAGATTAACTGTTTATAATCAATTAGATACGTTGATAACAATTATTTACTCAAAATAACTAAATTATTAGTTACTATTTTATTTCGGTTGCGTCTATATACAAACAGAGGAAATCTCTCAGGGACGTGAAGGAGTAAAGGCCCGTGCCGCCGAAAAAATCGCCCACCTTAACAGAAGCTGAACTGCGCCTCATGGAGGTGCTGTGGCAGATGGGGCCCGCGACAGTTCACCAGGTACTGGAGGCATTGCCGGCCAAGCACCCCCTGGCGTATAACTCCGTCCTCACCACGATACGCATCCTGGAAAAGAAGGGGTACGTGCGGCACGTGAAAGAAGGACGTGCTCACGTTTATGCACCGATGGTAGGCAAGCAGGAAGCCACGCGTTTCGAGATCAAAAATCTTGTCGGGCGCTTTTTCAAAGATTCCCATGAGTTGCTGGTACTGAATATTCTTGAGGACAAAAGCATCGACGCAGATGAACTCAGGCGACTGGGCCAGCTACTGCAAGAGCAAAGGGGGAAGCCGTGAACTTTGCCCTCGATATGCATGGGATAGCCACAGCAATTTCGCAGCGTCTGTTGTTTAGCGCGGTGGGCGGGACTTTGCTGGCCATCGCGGTTTGGTTTCTGCTGCAACTGTTTCCCAAAAGGGATTCACGAACGAACTTTGCCGTATGGTTCTCAACCTTATTGGCG
>Ga0210400_10003169_pt1 | contig 14684 bp, 13 predicted proteins | sample IncBWH26MmetaG_FD_155456 | JGI IMG/M metagenome (GOLD analysis project Ga0210400, IMG submission 155456) | Forest soil microbial communities from Barre Woods Harvard Forest LTER site, Petersham, Massachusetts, United States - Inc-BW-H-26-M | ecosystem: Environmental > Terrestrial > Soil >... | reverse complement strand
CGCCCGTAATTGTACGTGTCGATTAAAACGGTAATTCCAGGCGCGCTCACCAGGGCATTCTCGCATTTATCCTATGCCCTCTGCTGCGCCTTCCGCGAACGCAGCCCCGCCGCCGTGCGCAGCGGCCGCGTAATTCCCAGCGCCCAGAACCACGCGCGCTCCAGTCCCTGATGAAACACCGTCCGCGCCGCCTGCCTCGCATATCGCTTCGTCATCGCCCAATACCGCCGCCGGTTCGCACGCAACGGCTGGGCTAGAAGCACTTCGCTGGCGTCCGCGATTGTCCGCAAATGCCTCCATCCTCCCGCCAGCCGGTAATTGTTGCCCGCTTCCTCATCGTTCCACACGCCCTGCTTGCCCCACGGGTGATATCCGTAGTCATGATTCTGGTGCGCCGCCACGACCGCGTCTGAAGCATCCACCACCGCGCATCCCGCGTCCTGCGCCTTCCACACCAGCCAGTTGTCCCAGTGCACTCTCCCCACCACCATCGCCGGCATGTTCCCGCTGTACAGCCCGCGCCTGAACACAAAGTAATCAATCCACTCCGGCCCGCGCTGCCGCGCGCTTCGAATCGCCAGAGTCCGCAGCGTCGCCTGCCAATCCGCGCGCTCGAAATCATAGTGTTGCGCGATATTCACGTCCCAGCGCCTGCCCACCATCAGAAATTTTCCCCGCGCCGCTGCCACTTGCTGCACCGCGCGCCGGAAATCTTCCATCAGCAGGATGTCGCAATTGCAATAGCACAAGACCTCGTGCCGCGCGATCGCTTGTGCGCGCTCGAACAGGTAATCCAGCCGCTTTGCTCCGCTCGCGCTCCGCTCCACGTAAGCCTCATGACGCAGCTTCAGCTCGCGCGCCGTCTCCGCCGCTCCCGCTTCATCCCCGAATAAAATCACTTCCACCTCGGGATGCAGCAGCGTCCAGCTCTTCAGCGCATTCCGCTGGATTACGCCGTCATGTCCAAGAAAAGGTTTAGCCGTCGTGAAGAAGGTGAGCATGTCCGCCTCGTGCTCGCGTCCGCTCCTAGTTGCGGCATAACTTACCACAGATAGATTATAAGTCTAGTAAATAAAGTAATGCCCGTAGCGCCGCCCTTTAGGGCGCCATCTCGGATGTGATTTGTAGCTGCGTCCCTTCAGGGCGCCATCTTGGTTGTAGTGCCGTTCCCTTACGGGCGGCCTCTCCGATGGTTGTGTAGCGGCGTCCCTTTAGGGCGCCATCTTGCATTTTGCGAACGAAACCCCTATTTCCCCCCAGCATCCCCCCGAACGCCCGACCCGCCGCCGTCCGCCCGGATCAGCCTGTCCCGATACCGCCCCAGTTCCTTCTGCGCATACCAATTGCGCAGTTCGTAGAAGCGCCGCGCCGGCAGCAGCAGCGTCGCCGCCCCCACCACAACGTACTTGAACAGCCGGTAAGCCGCGCTAGGATTCTTGAAGTTCGCGCGAAAGCTCTGCATCTCTGTTTGAAACGCCTCCATGCGACTGCCGCCAAACTTACTCAGCCGGGACCGCTTCGCATCCATCCAACTGCCCTCTAGCAGGATAGAGACTGACTCAGCAGGTACACCCAGCTCGACCAGCATTTGATACACGCGGCTGTACACCAACTCCGTCATTTCGTACTTGCGGCGCAGCTTCTCGGTATTCTTCGCATCATCAATGGCGTACAGGTTTTGCGCATGGTAGCGGTAATAGAAGAGCGGCTCTTCCAGAATCACCGCCCCCATCACCATCGCCGCCACCTGGATGGCCGAGTCCGCCATGAACACCATCTCTTCCGGAATTGGCGTAATCCACTCCAGCACTCTTCTTCGCACCGTTAGCGCGCCGATCAGAAGAAAGGGCCACGCGGTCAGCGCTGCTCGTGTCGCCTCAGGAGTCGCCGTATTTATGATTTTCTTCGCTAGCGGAACACAAATTCGCTCCTCTCTCGTCTCTTCGCGAAATTCGTAGTATCCATGTCCCACTGCCGCCACTTCAGGATTCTTCTCCAGCGCATCTGCGACCGCTGCCAGCTTCCCGGCCACCCACCAGTCATCGCCGTCCAGTAGCGCCACGATCTCGCCGCGCGCCTCCGCGAACCCGGCATTAAACGCCGATGCTTGCCCGCCGTTCTTCTTCCGCACATGCTTCACCCGCGGCACGAATTTCTGGACAATCGACGCCGTATTATCCGTGGACCCGTCGTCCACCACCACAATCTCCAGCTCCGCCGGCGACAACCCCTGCTCCAGCACGCTCACCAACGCCTGCTCGATATACCGCTCGTGGTTGTACGTGTCCACCAGTGCTGTGATCAGCGGCGCGCTCATTTTGTTCCCTGCGCTTCTACGAGACTCTCCAGTTCACGCGCAAAATCTTCGGCTGGGTCACGGGAAACGAATTGGCGAACATCAGCCGCCGCCCGCTTACCCATCTCCTGAAGGCCTTTGCGACACTCCCACGCGCGGTTCATCGCTTCATCCAGCAGCTCAACCGTCGGCGCCTTCGCCAGAAACCCGTTAACTCCATCACATATTAGCTCGCGGTTGCCTCCGACATCTGTCGCAATACATGCCCGTTCGCACAGCATAGCCTCCACGACCGCCAACGGCATACCCTCAAACCGCGACGGAAGAACCAGCGCATGATGCTTGGCCCAGACAGCCTCGATATCGTTCACGTGGCCAGAAAACTCGATATTGGTCAGTCCCAGTTGTTCCACAATGCGATGAAGGCCCCGTTTGTTGGGACCGTCCCCGATCAACGACAAATGAATCTTCCGCTCTCGCCAGTGGGGAAGGCCCAAAACCTCCAGGAGCACGTCCTGCGCTTTGGAGATCACGTCAAGCCTCCCGACGCACGCTAGCGCCAGCTCGCTCGAGGACTCAATAGGCCACGGGACCTGCGCGTCGTATCGCACATTGAAGGGATTTCGGACAACCTTACCTTTGCGCAATGGACTGCCAAATTGCCGGCGACTCAATTCCAGATTGGCTTGCGAAACAAAATATGCACCGCTCGACTTCTCGTAACTCTCCGCCAGCCTCTCCGCAACGTCATCGGTCGGCCACCAATAGACTACTGCGCTCTCAGCAATCACCGCGTACCTGTGCCCGGCGGCGCGCGCGGCCTCCATCCATCCGAGTCCGTCCGCATTGCTGCCCTGTGAGATCACCACCAGGTCGACGCCGTCCCCGGCAGAACGCACATGCGTAAGGGAGAATTCAAGCAAGGGGAAAATCCTCTCAGCTTGCCGCCGAACAAACGTCGGAGGCCGACGATAAAAAATCCGGCAGCCCGCGGATTGCAAATGCTCAATCTGCGGAACTGCTTCGCCCCAATTCTTCACGCTTACGCGAACTTCATTTCCGCGACAAGTTAGCCTTTCCGCTGCCGCGCTCCAAAGAAACTCGCTTCCGCCCCAGCGATGCCCCTCGTTCGCCATGATGAACAGATATTTTCGCACTGTCATGCCTGCTTCACGCCAAAGACATGATCCCGCACATAATCGCGCGGATCGTCTCGACGTGAAGTTATGGTGAAGCCGTGCTCGACAAGAAACTGCTCCACGAACGCGCGGGTCCGAAACTGCTCACCATGTCCACCATCGGCACGGAAATCATGACATGCCACGCAGATCTGTCGGACCTGGGGGAGGACGGACTCCATCCCAAGCAGCGCATGACGCTCAGAGCCTTCAATATTCATTTTGACGAACGCGATTTCTTGAAGCCCCTGGGCTTTGCAAACGTCGTCCAGGGTACCCGCCTGCACAGAAATGCCTGACCCGCTGTTGCCGCTGTCGATTGAATTTTCCGTCCAAGACGGCTCAGATTCCACCATTTGAACGGTACCCTGCTTGTCCAGCAGTGCGAGCTGCAGGACGGTCACATTGCTCAGATGATTGAGGCGACAGAAATTCTTGAGAATAGCAAACGAGCGCGGGTGAGCTTCGATGGCGATTACCCGGCCGGTCTTCCCGACGCCTTGCGAAAAAGTTAGTGTATCTTCACCCCGACCTGCCCCCACATCGACGATGATATCGCCTTCCTGCGGCTTGTAATGCTGTAGCCAATACTCCTTTGTCTCAGAAGCGTATATTTCCGCCTGTTGTTTCCATGTCTGAAAATCGGCGTACTTGTACTCGAACCGCAAACCATCGGGGAAGGAGTGCCGTCCCACTCGGCGAGTCCACATCCCATCTACATATACAATCTCGACTCCGTCGCCACCGCTGCGTTGCAAGAAGCTCGTAGCGAACTTTCCCAACAGGAATCTTCCGCCCGGACGATCCAATAAACGAGTCAGCGCCTTCTTGTACGACAATTTGCCGATGTCTCCGATTCTTCTGAATATCCCGAGACGGTTATGAGCTCCGGCTTTCGCTCAGCGATGGCTGCACAAAGGAAACGCTTTGCTCGAAACGGCAAAGATACGTGCCCGGAAAAACGACAGGATGGCGGCTCGTTTCGTCGCCCTCGGCGAAATCGAGCGTTGTGGCGTGCTCTATGTCGTCAATGGTCTCGGTCTCCAAACCTTCTCTGCCAAGCCATAGCCCCACCAGATACTTGCCCGGCCTCAACAGCACTTCGCGTAGCACGAACTCGGCACGCGCAACTTGCCCAGCTTGCATACTCACAAACTCGCCCTTCTGAGCTGTGTTCGCGTCGATGACGCGATAGCCGCTTGAATCGTAGAAAATCACAGCAAGGTTGGCATGCGCAAAACTGGCTTCGCATCGCACCTCCAATTCAATCCTCAAGTCACAACCAGGGTAGGCCACTTCCAAGGCGTGCCCGATGGGATCCACGGGCTGCATACGGATGGACGTGAAGTGAGCCTTCCCGCTGCCCTCCCTCCGACGATCGGAAAGCTCCGATCCGGCAGTCAAGTTCAACGATTCGGCATAATAACGGGCCGTGGCCCGATCGGTCGGACCATCAAACTCGACCCCGCCCAAATTCAGAATCACGCATCGCGAGCAAAGGGCATTGATGGCAGCCATATTGTGGCTCACCAGCACTACGGTACGCCCGCCACGCGCTACGTCCCCCATCTTTCCCATACACTTCTTCTGAAAGGCGATGTCTCCCACCGCCAGCACTTCGTCGACCAGCAAAATCTCCGGCTCCAGGTGCGCCGCTACCGAAAACGCCAGCCGCACGTACATCCCGCTCGAGTAATGTTTCACCGGTGTGTCGATGAACTTATCGATCTCCGCAAACGCCACAATCTCGTCGAACTTCCGGTCGATCTCCCGCTTCGTCATCCCCAAAATCGATCCGCTCAGGTACGTATTCTCCCGCCCGGACAGCTCTGGATGAAACCCTGTCCCTACCTCCAGCAAGCTGCGCACCCGCCCCCGAATCTCCGCCCAGCCCTCCGTCGGCCGCGTGATCCGCGACAATATCTTTAGCAGCGTCGTCTTCCCCGAGCCGTTCCGCCCGATCAGCCCCAGCACTTCGCCCTCGCGCACCTCCAGCGAAACATCCTTCAGCGCCCAGAACGTCTCCGGCGGCGCCCCCCGCAAAGCCCGCCACGGCGACCGCACAAAATCCTCCAGCAGATGCCGCAGCCCCGCTTCGACGCGTACCCCGCGCCGGTACTGCTTCCCCAACCCCTCCGCCTGTATCACCGTCGTCATAGTTCCCATTGTGGGACAGCGATTTCTGGCTGTCCGCGAAACCCTCTTCTCCGTGCCCTCTGTTTACCCTGAACCTCGAAGGGTGCTCCGAACTCAGCGCCCTCTGTGTACGCGGCATAGGCGGACGGTAGAGTAGTGGGTAGTGAATGGTGGGTAGTGAGTAGTGGATGCGGGCGGACAGCCAAAAATGGCTGTCCCACAGGGAAGGGCTTGTCCCGTAGTTGCGTTCGGGATACCCACCCCACCCCGGGTGTTTTGGAAAAAGAGGCTGGAAGATGTTGATTTGATTGGGGTTGACTTTTTTGGAGTGGGCAAAGAGGCTGCAACCGTATCGGAATAAAGGGGTTAGCTTCTTTGGGAGGGCAGCCGAGGGGTATTTTTCGAGCTAACATGGCATAGGTTATCATATTAGTACATCAGTTGTCAACAGAAAAGTGTTCTCAAACTGCGACATCCAGACGTTCCCACACTCCGGCCACCCATCACAGTAACGAATCATTCAGTAAGGAATCGAGAAAAAAGTTATGCGGGACGATGCGCTTCGCGCGCACGTGTCGGACGAAAACGAAAAAACCGATAGTCGCACCCTTCGCAGCGGAACGGGCTGATCAGCAGAAGCGCGCACATGATTCTCTCAAACACGCCCCTTCGCCGCGACCTGCGCACCAGGTTGCTACCGCAACGTGGACACGTATTCTCTTCGCCAAAACGTATGAAACCCATAGAGCCGCCTTCAGTTGCGCGCGGGAAACAACTTAATTGCGGATGATGATTCCGCATCTCAGTTCATGGAATACAGAGAATCCTGTAGGCGACCCACGCACAGCGCGGCGTCGTGGGCTAAGCCGCATGGCCTAGCCCACAAGCGCGAGGGTTGTTCGGAGAGCCTACCCGCAGCGAAAGGTGGTTAGAAAGCGTAGCGCAGCGAGAACTGGATCAGCCGCGGCGTCCCTACCGTGCTGGTGATTTTGCCGAACGGGCTGTTCGGCAGGCCGATGGTTTCCACGTCGGTTACCGAGGGATTGCCGAAGTTGGCGTGGTTCCAAATGTTAAAGAAGTCGGAAGTGAAGCGCAGGCTCTGCCGCTCCGTCAACTGGAAGGTCTTGAGCAACGAGAAGTCCCAGTTCTGTTGCGACGGCCCGCGGAACACGTTGCGCCCAAGATTGCCGAAGCCAGTGGTGCAGAAGTTGGGGTCGACTTTGCACTGCGCCGGGTAGAGCAGCGGAGCGGTGGTGAATGCAGCAGGATTCAGGTATCCGTCAATGCGCGAACGGATGCCGCCGCTGGTCAGCGCGCTGGCCAGGGTGTTTCCCGAAGCCAACTGGCCGGTCAGCGTGGATGGCGTAGTACCGAGACCCAAGAATGCGCTCCCTCCACCGGAATCGGTTACTGAAAACGGCGAGCCGGACTGGAAGATGGTGATGCCGCTAACAGCCCATCCGCGCAGCAACGCTCCCTTCGCGCCGGTCTCGCCCTTGAAGAAGGGCAGGTCATAGCGATAGCTGAGCACAAAGCGATGAGGGCGATCGAAGTCCGAGATGCCGCGCGAGGCGGCCAGGGTGGACTCGTCATTGAACGCCGTATTGAACGCGGTATTTCCTGTTGAGGTTGCATCCGTCGATTTCGAGAAGGTATAGGCCGCCTGGAAATAGCCCGTGCCCCAGCGACGGGAAAGCGTGCTCTGCAGCGAGTGGTAATGGGAGTAAGCGTCGTCAGCGAAAAGCTGAAACCCCGCGTAGCCGTTGATGCCCTGCACGCGCGAACGCGCGACGGCGTTAGCAAAAGTGTTGGTGGTGATCATGCAAGGATTCGGATTGCAGAACGGGCTGTTGATCTGCACGGGATTCGCGGGAGTCGCATTTTGCGCTTCGAGGCTGTTGCGCGTTTCGCGCAAATGAGTTCCTTTGGTGCCGACATAGCCGACTTCCAAGACCCATTCCTTGCCGAGAGCGCGCTGGAGCGTAAGGTTCCATTGCTGGGTGCTGGGCACGACGTAATGGCGCGGAACCTGCAAACCAAAAATGTTGACGGACCCGAGCGGTCCCGGGCAGGCACTGCCAGTGGCATTCACGTAGTTCGCGGCTTGCGTTGTGTCGCCTCCGGGGAAGCCCTGGAAGACCGAGAGGCAGGGAACAAAGGTCGGGTCGAGCGTGCCGGCTTGCGGAAGGGCGTTGGGATTGGGATTGGGGCAGCCAGGCAGCGGCGTTTGCGAAAAGAAGGTGCCTAAGCAGCCTGGCGCACCTCCGCCGAACGCGACTGGCAGGAAAGGCGTCTGAAAGGAGAGCTGGTCGACCGTGCCCACGTCTTCGCGAACGTAGTAGATGCCATAGCCTGCGCGGAGCGTGGTGGTGTGATGGCCGCCAAAGTCATAAGCGAGGCCGATGCGCGGACCGATGCCGGTGGCATAGTTGTTGTCTTCGGCTGTGCTGTTGGCGTTGCCGGTGAGGCCCGCGAGATTGAGCTTATTCACGCAAGAGGGATAGATAAACGGGAACTGGCCCTGATTGGCCAGGTTGGGATCAAGGTTTCCGATGTGGCACAGGTTATCGTGGAAGGCGCCAAACCATTCGGTGCGCAAGCCGAGATTGAGCGTCAGATTCTGCCGAACTTTCCAGTCGTCCTGCGCGAAGACGCCAAAATTGTTGCTGCGGTACTGGTGATTGGCCACGCCACCGCCGCCAAAGCTGGATTGTGGGGTGCCGAGCAAGAAGTTCTGAAAATCGGTGTTGCCGTTGGGCGTATTGGTGAAGAAGAGCTCACCGTTAAATACTTGCGGGAAGGTTTTGTCGAGATTGACGCGGGTAAAGTCTCCGCCGAAGCGGAATACGTGCTTGCCTTTCACCCAGCTCAGGGTGTCCACGAAATTGTGGTTGTTCTGGGCCTGGATTTGGTCAGCGAAGGGCGCTGGGCCGATTTCAAAGCCGGAGCTAGCGAAGACGATTTTGTAGATCGAGGTAGTGACTTTGTTCGTTGGGCGGTCGATACCCAAATCGCTGGCGGTGACAGGAGGCACATTGGTGAGGTCATCGCCGATATGCACGAAACCGTAGCGAAATTCGTTGATCAGCGTGGGGGAAAAGAGGTGCGTCTCGGTGACGTTGAAAAATCGCGCGTGCACCGGCGTATCGAACGGGAAATTCAGCGCCGTAGAAGCAATGCTAGTGGCCAGCGTGCTGCCTAGCGATTCCTGCAAATCGCCTCCGCCGAAGGGCAGAAAGCTTTCTGAATCGGAGAAAAAGAATCGCGCGGAGAGCTTGTCCTGGCCGCCGCGGAATTCGTGGTCCCAATTGCTGGTGAATTGGTCGTCGGTATATTTTCCGGGATTGCTGATGGCAAACGCTCCGGTGGCCGGATTTCCGCTCGGAATCAGGAAACCATTGGAAGCGCCGCCAAACTGATTGCTCTTGAAATTCAGGAGCTTGCTGGCCACAGGATCAATCGCGGTGGTTGTGTTTGCAAAAAACGCCTGCGAAAGGGAAGCATTGGAACGATCGGCAGGCAATGCCGGGATCGTCGTGCTGATAAACGTACCTGGAGAAAGGCCGCTACGCTGCCGCGTTCCCTGATAATTGACGAAGAAATAGCCGAGTTTTTCCTTGACGACCGGGCCGCCAACACTGCCGCCAAAAATATTTTGCTTCACAGATGGCCGCGCCAAGCCCTGGCGGTTCAGGAAAAATTCGTTGGCGTTGAGGACGTCGTTGCGGAAGAACTCGTACACGTCGCCGTGTATTTCGCGGGTGCCGGACTTCAGAATAGCGTTGACGTTGCCGCCGCCGTTGCGGCCCTGGCTGGCGTCGTAGAGAGAGGTTTGCACCTTGAATTCCTGGATGACGTCGGGATTCGGCAGCGGGACGTAGGTGGCCTGCGCGACGTTGTAGTCGGTGGCGCTGATGCCCTCGATCAGGTAATTGTTGTTGTCCTCACGCTGGCCGTTCACGATGATGCGCACGTTGCCGCGGCCGAGTTGCGCGGACGCATTCAGCTCGCTTTGTGTTCCCGCGGAGAGCGAAAGCAACTGCTGGTAATTCTGCGTTGCGAGGGGAAGCTCGCGGATAGTGGTCGTGCCAAGGGATTCGCCGGTGGTGGCGTTGGTGGTTTCCACGCTGGTGACCTGAGCGGAGATTTGCACGGTTTCCGACACCGCGCCGGGTCTCAGCGCAATGGTTACACGGGTTGTCTCCGTCACACGCACTTCGATGTCTTCGGCTTTGGCCTCTCCGAAACCCGATTTGTTTACGACCACCTGATACGTTCCGGGCGGCAGCAGCGGGGCGACAAATTCGCCGTCCGCGTTGGTTGAGAGTTTCCGGGCTAAAGATGCAGTGCCGGCGTTGACGATTTGAACTTCGGCGCCGCTGACCGCGGCACCGGTAGTATCGAGAACAGAGCCGGCAATGGCGCCGGTCGCGCCGCCCTGCGGATACGCGCCAGACGTCGACAACAAAGAAGCAAGCAGCAGCAAGAACGCCGCACCGAACTTATGTACGACTCGCATGGTCCCCCCAGGAAAAATGAATGTGGAAGTGCACTCCCACAGTCGTGGGTGTCCCTGCAGTTCCGTATCGCCCCTATGGCCGGAGGTCGAGTCAGGACAACATGCCGGATTTTGCGAACACTTCCCCGCCTTCGAACGTAGCGATTCGCTTACGGGCTGTCAAGAATAAGAAGGAGATTTATTTCCGCGATGCGAATTATTAATCGGATGCGACGCTCACGTAATGGTCTGAAGCGCGTCGCGCTTGACGCGATGGTAGCGCCAAGAGACTATGAGAGCAGTCGCCGACGTCCGGCCCTCTGCAACCTGGCGGTTCGCAACGTCGTCTTACTGAGTAGGGGCGCGTCCCGCCAAGGGGTGAGCTATGAATACCCGCACTGTGCTTCGGTCCATTTTTCTGACTTTCCTGGTGATATTGTTTGCAGGATGGCGTCCGGCTGCGGCGGATTCGAGCCATGCGCGCATCATTCGCCTGAGTCTTGTGCAGGGTGACGTGCGCTTCACGCGCGATGTGAAAGGCGATCCGCTGACCAGCGACAAGGCAACGTGGGAAGGCGCTACGCTGAATCTGCCGATCCGCCAGGGCTACGTGCTGGCCACCGACCACGGCCGCGCGGAGGTGGAGTTTGAAAATGGCGCGATGGCCTTTCTTGCCGAAAACACCGTTCTGGAATTCTACGATCTTTCGTTGGAGGATGGCGCGAAGACCACGCGCCTGGTGCTGCGCCAGGGCACGGCTTCTTTTTACGTGAATCCCGGAAGCGAAGATTATTTCAGTGTTACGGGCGGCGACTTCACAGTGGAAGCCGACGGACGCGCAGGCTTCCGGCTGGATAATTTCGACGATGGCAGCGTTGTGGATGTCACCAGAGGGCGCGTCAGCGTTTTGCGGAAGAATAAGAGCACGACGCTGGCCAAGGGGCAGTCTCTCTCAATGCGCGTTGGCGACAACAATTCGACGAATATTGCGCAGCTTCCAGAGAGTGACGATTTCGATCGCTGGGTATCGGGGCGCGAAGATGCGGTTGCGACGGCGACGACTGCGGCGCAGCAATATGTCAGCTCGCCTTACTACAGCTCGGGCGTCGCGGACCTTTACACCTACGGCTCGTGGTATCCGATCGGCGGCTACGGAAATTGTTGGCGGCCGTACGGAGTGGGGCTGGGCTGGTCACCCTTTGCTAGTGGCAGTTGGTTTATGGATCCGTCGTACGGATGGGCGTTTGTCGGCTCGCAGCCATGGGGCTGGCTGCCGTATCACTATGGTGGTTGGGTCTTCGATCCGGTTTTTGGGTGGTTGTGGTCGCCGGGGTTGGGATTCGGTGGTGGCTTTAACGGATTTGTGCCGTTCCGTCCGGTAACTGGCGTTTTCATTCGGTCGAAGACTGGGTTGCTCGGGCTTGTGCCTGCCCATCCGCTGGATGTAAAAGGCAAAGCTCCGATCAACATGGCGAAGGGAGTTTTCCCGGTTGAAGGTGGCGGAGTTTCGCAACAAGCACTGACTGGGGTGGGGGCGAGCGCGGGCGCGGGACAGAGTTGGAAAGCGATGAAGGCGCCGCCGCGCGAATCGCTTACGAATACGGCGGTGGCGGCATCCACGGCGCCGGCGCGCGTTTCGCGCACGATTGTCACCGGCAGTAGCGGGGCGCGCGTGGTCACGCTGGACCGCAACTCTGCGATTACTTACGATGCGCGCGAACATCGATTCGTGAATGAAGCTTCCGCGCCGCAGGGGGCGTCAGTGAAAAGCGCTGAGAAGACTGAGGTGAAGGACGCGCCCGAAGCTCACGGCGCTGGGCAAGGCCGGACTCAAGCCGGCGCTGCCACGAATGTGCGAGTACCCGCGGCGAATGTGCGCGTTGCTGCTCCTCCATCGCGTGCGATGGCGCCTCCGCCGGCGCGAGCGTCAAGCGGAATGCGCGGATCGTCTGGTGGAGCTGGCTGGGGTCAAGGCGGAGGATCGTCGCGCGGCTCGGCCGCATCATCGTCGGCTCATTCCGCGGGAGCATCGCACCCGGCGTCTTCTGGCGGGCACCCTCACTAAACGCTCCGAATGCGCACGCGCGAGCAGCAGAAGGCGTCGCTCAGGAAAAAGTAAAGCCGGCATAACCAACAACGTTGCTTGTGTCGCCCGACACGTCCGCTGACGTCGCGTAACGCACGAGATCCGCTTGCTTGGCAGCGAGTGCGCGAAGAGCGGTGAGCATTGCAACAGCCGGACCGAGGCCGCACATGGAAATGCCTTCGTTTCTGCAAACATCGTAGAGGCCGCGCGGGTCCAGCGAAAGGATCTGGTCGATGGCTTTTTTGTCCTTCAACCGCGTAGTCGCATCATCTTCGTAGTGATTCAAATCAGAAGTAGTCAGCAACAATACCTCGGGATTGTCCACCAAAACGCGAGCAAGCCCTTCGCCGACGGCGACGAGGTCTTCGAAACGCACGGTGCCGAGCGCGATGGGCACGAAAGAAAACCCGGGTGACAACACCTGCAAAAATGGGAGTTGGACTTCGAGCGAGTGTTCCGCGCTGTGCGCCACGCGGTCCTCGCGAAGAACGGGGCACGCTTTTTGGAGAGCAGCGGCCAACGCTTCGTCAATCGGGGCATCGCCGAGGGGCGTCTGCCAAGCTCCGCTAGAAAAAATGGCGAGGGATTGGCCGCGGGGAAAATGCCGGACGCCGAGAATCACAATTTTTTGGGGCAGAGCGATACGGGAAAAGACAGCGCCGGCGACATGCCCCGAAAACGAATAGCCGGCGTGCGGCACCAGACAAGCCTTTACGGGCTGAGCCGTATTGTCAGGTTGAGGTTTTGCGTATTGGCGAACGGACGCGGTTAATTCTTGTGGATTGGCGGGATAGAAGCGCCCAGCGACAGCAGGAAGGCGAAGCACAATAGTGCTCCAAAGAAATCAGAGAGGCTTGGAAGGTTTTCCTTTTATCTTGATGGCAATTTGCGAAGCGGCATCGTACAGCACGGTCACCTTGTCACCATACTGGTAGCCGCCCTTGTCGACAATCTGCTGCATTTTCGCGGCGACGGCTTCCGAGAGCGGGAAAGTGCGAATGGCCAGGTCGTTGCCCTTGGCACGCACTGTGATTTGCGCGGTGTTGGCGTGCATCACATAGCCTTCAAGTTTTGCCACTCCCGTGGGTAAGGGCTTGGGCTTTACGGTGTTGACGATGATGGGCACGGCGGTGTCCACCACGATGGGTACCACGACCGGAACCGGTACCTGCGCGCGCGCGGATGAGCAGCAAACGCCTGCCAGAAGCAGGACGGTGATGCTCGAACCCGCGATCCATCTCGAATTCATTCCAGATCGTCCGTCGCGATTCGCAGGGATTTCAGGAAGCGCACATCCTGGGGAGTCATGGTGAGACGCGCCACGGCTTTCTTGTCGGTATCTTGGTCGAAGGATTCCTGATCCACCTGAATGCGCAGGGACTCCAAAAAACGCTTGTCCTGCGGAGTCATCTTGGAACCTGCTTCCGCTGCCGCCGCGGCCGCGTCGCGCTTGGCGAGGCCGATGGTGGCGTCGAGCTTCAGGACAATATCGTAGCCGTGCGCGCGTACGCCGGCGATGGCGCCGGTGATGCGGTCGGACTCCGATACGGTGTCGTTGATCGCATGTCCCAACTCACGAAGCAGGTTTTTCAGGTGGTCGTCTAGTTGCAAAGGCGGTCTCCCCTACCTCTGTAAAACATTTTAGGCTCACCGTGTATTGGATACAAGCAAGCTTGGGGATGTTGTCTCCAAAGTGTTCACAGCCCTTTGCCCCCGAATGTGCGCCTTTTTTGAGCGCTTGGCAATACATTGCGCTCCTGATTCTGCGCTAAGATGTTGCCGTGGGCACACTGAGTCGCGTAGGGCAGCCAGTTCCTCAGGAGACGGGTTTTCGCCGGCTCCGGCGGGTTCTGAAGCAGCTTTTCCACGAAGTGACTGGGGCGCTGTTTGCGGTTATGGCGCTGGCCTGGCTTAATTCCGCCGTTCGCGCGTGGACGCGCGACGTGGCGCACTGGCTGATCGCGCTGGCGGTTTGCGTTGCCGGACTGTTTGGTTTCTTTTCGGTGACGCAATTTCTTCGCGCACGCAGAGTGCGCTGACGGTATGCCGGAAACGAAATCATCTACAAAAGAAGCAAAAGAACGGCGAGAGCGGTTTACCACGCTCTCCGGGCTTCCGCTAGAGCGGCTCTACACCGAAGAAAGTCTGACCGGCTGGGATGAGGAGGAGGCGCTCGGCTATCCCGGCGAATTCCCGTATACGCGGGGGATTTATCCTTCGATGTATCGCGGCCGGTTGTGGACCATGCGGCAATACGCCGGCTTCGGCTCGGCGGCGGAATCGAACCAGCGTTACCGGTATTTGCTCAGCAAAGGGCAGAGCGGGCTTTCGGTCGCGTTTGATCTGCCGACGCAGATCGGAATGGACTCCGATCACGCACTGGCGCTCGGCGAAGTCGGCAAAGTGGGAGTGGCCATCGATTCTCTGGAGGATATGGAGAGGCTGTTCGACGGCATTCCGCTGGAAAATGTTTCGACCTCGATGACCATA
>Ga0210400_10003168_pt1 | contig 14688 bp, 18 predicted proteins | sample IncBWH26MmetaG_FD_155456 | JGI IMG/M metagenome (GOLD analysis project Ga0210400, IMG submission 155456) | Forest soil microbial communities from Barre Woods Harvard Forest LTER site, Petersham, Massachusetts, United States - Inc-BW-H-26-M | ecosystem: Environmental > Terrestrial > Soil >... | reverse complement strand
CTGGTACCACGAAGTGGATTCAACGCGGAACGCGTTTCGTAATGCAGGGCGGGACGCTGGGCGTAAAATCCTTGACGCGCTCGACAGGAGAGTCTGAGAAACCCGACAAGTCCGGCCTAGTACTTGACTTGTCCGATTAGCCGACTTCCATGATAGGTCTTTGTCAAGAGGGCAAAAGCTCTCCCGGCGCGCTCGGGAGGAGCGCGGGTGTAAATTCTTTCTGATTCTTCGCCGCGTGTGTTGGCTTCTCAGCTGTGGTTCCTCGTTCAGATAGAACCAGACTTCCATTTGCTGTCTCAGGCCAGCGAGTGGTCTTGAACAGAAGATTGAGTTTGTGATCTCCTGCCAGTCTCGAAACTTATCGACGGGAGCATCCAGAGCTTGCGCTCCTTCGCCCAGTCGGCTTAACGGCAAGACCTGGCAGGCGACGCGCCGAAGAAATCCTCCTTGTTCACCGCCGCGCTTTACGCAGCGATGCCGCTACTTGCTTCCACCATCTGAAAATCTCGCTGCCTCCGGTCGACCGCTATGAGGTAGGCCACCAGCTTGCGCGCTACCGCGAGCGTCGCGCGATTGGCGTTGCCTTTCTGTTTTTCCTTGTCGTAGAGCATAGCCAGCTCCGGGCTGATGCGCGGCGCCATCTTTGCCGCCTCGATCAACGTGGTCTGTAAATGTTTGTTCCGCTGTTTCGAAAGCGGCGTGCGTTGCACCGTGTTCGCCGAACTCTTCTCGGCGCCGCACAGCCCGCAGTAGCTGATGGCCTTCTTGATGGAGGAAAATCGCTGCACGTCACCCACTTCGAGCGCCCAGGTCAACGCCGTGATCGGCCCCACGGCAGGAATGGTCATCAACCTCTCCACACGATCCATCAGCAACGAATCGCGTTCGAGTGAGCGCACCAGCGCACTTTCGGTTCTCTGTAGGCGCACCACCGTCTCGCGGCATAGTCGCAGCAGCGGAACTAGCCCTTCATCAATATTCGGGTTCGTCGCCAACAGTTCGCGGAAGTAGCCGGCCTTGTGCAGCCGCTGCTTGTTGTAACTCACGCCTGCTTCCATCAGCAGCATGCTGGTCTTGTTCTTCATCTGCACCATCTGCCGAACCAGCAGGTTGCGGTACCGCAGCGTGCGCCGCCGCTCGCGAATGGCGGTGGAGGCCATGTAGCACTCCGGCAGGAAATCGCATCGCAGGCAATCACAAATCTTGTTGGCATCGATGCGGTCGTTCTTCTTTTTCCCTGCCGCAATGGCCCGCAGCATCAGCGGGTGGGCCACCTTCAGGGCGGCTGCATGCGGTTTGAGGTGATCGTAGATCCAGCCGGTGAACATCGTCGCTTCCATCGCCGCACTCCACGGCTGTGGCAGCGCTTTCATCCAGCGGTCCAGGTCAAAGCGTGTCGCGGGGAGTGATCCTTCGGCGCAGGCCTGGCCACTGCTGTCCTTCACGCAGTAACTGATCTTCCGCTTGTGAACATCCAGCCCGATGTAATACATAGGTTCCATGGGGGAGCTTCCTTGGTGTTCTGAATCAGCGTGCAGCTGAGTTCAGCTTTTCTACACCAAGCGCTCCTCCTTCGACCTATACATTCAAACTTATCAGGAGTTATTTGTGGGTGAGACGAAAAACATTTGCATAATTTTGAGAGGCTCCTGCCCTCTCTGGAAATCGAGACTCTGGAGAAGGAGGATGACCGCCTATCAGTCCTGACGGTATGCGCTACTGCATCTTCGCGTTAGCTCGCCTCTGGAACCTTGATATTGTAAGTTGTGCTTGGCATCAGATCTGCACAATTGTCTCCTTGCGGACTACTTAGTCAGCCCCATCCTTTACCCGAAGTCTTTTGATTCCGCTAGGGAATCATTAAGCTAGGCCCCAGTGGTCCGCTCCAAATCTTCCGAATTGAGCCATCCTTCCGTTCTGTCAACCTTACCTATATTTAGAAAGTTGGCTTCACTCCTGATAAATATCGTTCGTTCGGCTTATTGCGTAACAGTTACCGAGATACTGACACTGTGCGGGCTGGCCGAGCCGAGCGAGCCCGCAGTTGCGGACACTATCACTTGAGAGGGACCGATTGGCGTGCCAGGACTTGAGGTTGCAGTTGTCCCGCCGCCAGAGCCGGTTCCTGAACTGTTGACACCGCCTCCGCCGCACGCGGTCAAGAGGGATATTAGAGGCAAAATCACGAGCAGTATCATGATGACGGCGTACCTCTTGCGCCTGTTCACGTTTCTCCGGATTGCACCAGGAACCATGAGCATGGCTAGTGCGAACGTCCATCCCTCCGCCCAGAGCCAATTTGAAGGTTCATAGAGTCCCGCGTGAGTCGAAGGTGCCGTCGTCGTCACAGTGAGAGTTGTCATGACTGCGCCAGCAATTGGTGTAACCGAGGGAGGCGCAAATGTGCAGCTTGCTCCTGAGGGAAGTCCCGTACAGGTGAACGAAACCGCTTGGTTGAAGCCGTCTAGGGGGGTCACGGTCAGCGCAAAGGCGGCGGATTGTCCCTGCTTAATGGTTGCGGAAGTTGGAGACAAATCCACTGTATAGTCGGGCACGCCCTGGTCGTGCGCTACCGTTACCGTAGCGCTCTGTTGTGCCGTGTTGCCCGACGCATCCTGTGCACTATAAGTGACCGTGTAAACGCGACCGTTGCCGTTGCCTTTCCTCTCAGCCCGCAATTCGAATGTGCGGTCGTCGGTCCCGAATGTGGCTCCTGAAATGTCAGGCGATGTATTCCCGTCGCCCGTGCTGTTCGCAGGTTCATTGCTGGAGATCGAAACCAGCTTCACTGTCGGGTGGGCATCACAGGCATCGGTTACGGTGATGTTGGCAGTAATGTTAACCATTTTATGGTTCGGCGGCCAGAGGCTGTTAGGGCTCAAGCTCACCACCAAGTTTGGGGGCGTCGTGTCACGGATGGTGACAACGACATTGTCCGATGCGCTCGCGCCATTGGTGTCGGTTACGGTCAGCTGAAATTCGTACACCCCTGGGGGAGCCGCCGTAAAGGTTGCGGTCGCTCCCGAAACACTCAAACTAACAGTCATGCCAGAGACTTGTTTCCATGCATAAGTGAGCGGCTCCCCATCCGGGTCAAAGGAAGCCGATCCATCGAGTGTGACGGTACCAGCGCGGTTGCATTCAATTATCTGGTCCGGCCCGGCATTTGCCACCGGCTTGTCCTCGCGCACTGTAACCAGATACGCCGCGCCAGATCCAGCGACCTCGCCAGGAGCACCAATCAACAGGTCCAATCCTTTGTCGCCGCCGAGATCTTTTGTAGCCGAAAGCGAGTGTCCAAAACTCTTGTTTCCCATCAACGGGTCAGGCACATCCAGCAATTGAGTGCCCGCCGAGGTCATCAGGTATACGTGGTCGCTATCGGGAGCGGAGATCCAAAAATCCACTTTGCCATCGCCGTCGTAGTCGCTCACGGTTGCCGCTGCGAATCCGAAGGAATCATTGAGTTGTCGAGAAGCAATCCCGCCTATAAAACTGCCATCCGCGCCGCTGAACAAGTACACTTTTGAGGCTTTCGAATCGCCTACCATGTAATCGTCTATGCCATCACCGTTTTGGTCGCCGATATTCGTTACAGAGATTCCAAATCGGTCTACTGTTGAAAGTTGAGGTGGAGCGTGGGAGCGGATCTGAGTTCCATCGGAGCCCGACAATACGTAAGCAGCGCCCAACATTTTGCCGGTTCCGTCATCATGGAATGGTGCGCCCACCACGAGATCGGCCTTTCCGTCCCCATTAATGTCATGCAGTGCGGCCAATGCCGCTCCGAATGACGCGATCGGTTGCGTCTGGCTTAGCCCCGCTCCCGATTCCGTGACCATCCAGATCTGCGATCCGTCCACACCGGAAAGCGCGTAAACACTGCCAACGGACTTCGTCGTTAGCATCGGCGCCCCAACTGCCAAATCCGGCTTGCCGTCACCGTTGATGTCTCCTAGCGGAGCCATTGCATACCCAAATTGCAGGGTCTGCCCGGGCGGTACAAACTTCTTTATCAACGCCCCTGTCGCTCCCGAGATTACAAAGACACGCCCCCACTGAGGGTTCGCCGGACACGGTGGCAGCACACATGGTAGCGGCACTGCGCCCGGCACGCCGGGAGCACTGACCGCGAAATCGTCAACGCCGTCACCATCCCAATCACCGACGCCGACCACCGAAAATCCGAACTGAAATCCAGAAAGACCATCTGGGTCTCCGATTGTCCGGAGGACGCTTTGATCCTTGCCTGAGATGATCGAAACCTTATCGAGACCCGGGGCGCCTACTATCAGGTCGCCGATACCGTCGCCATTCACGTCGCCGATTCCGGCCACACTTGTTCCGAATGCAGCGTTCGGAGCAGGATTGGGATTTGCTATTCGTGTTACCTGCGGAACCAGAACTTGGGCATTCGCAAATACCGGAAGCAGCAAGAAAAAAGCCAAATTACAGAAATAGCGAAATAAGGTTCGGAGCATAATGTGCCTCCCATGACATCGCAGGGCACGACTCGGGGAGGCATTGGGGGGCAGTGAACGTCCCCGAATCCTGCGTGTGTTTCGGGTCGGCGGGATTGTAGCTGCCGCTTCTGTGTGACCCGCGCTTAGCTTTTAGACGTTGGCCTATTCTCCGACAACTAGGGGAATCCCTAGTGATCTGACTCGGGGATTTAGGCTGCCATCTGCCTGATTAACGCGGTAACCGCCCATGTGGGTACTAGCCTCCACTTCTCCGGTTAGCCGACTAACCATCCAAGCGGAGTTCGACCACCGAACTATGGTCGCTCGATTGTGATGGACTCGCGGATGTGATTAGCCGCAGTTCCTACGGGCACGACCTTTGGTTTCTGCGCAGGTTCCTGTGGCTCGCTGTTGTAGTAGAAGCTGAATTGCAGGTCAAGAGTAGTGGCGGCATATCCTTCAGGGAGACGAGCAAACGGGGCAGCCGTGCGAATCGCGCCAAGGGCAGCAGCATCCATGTCTTTCTTACCCGAACTAGACAAGATTGTCGCGGACTTATCAGCTAATGTTCCGTCCTTTTGTATCTGGAATCTAATCATCACGATCCCTTTTTCCCCTCCCGCCGCTGATGCAGGTATGTTCGCAGGAAAGTTGCGTCTGATAGAAAAGTATAGGCTATCCAAATAAGTTCTAAAGTCCACGCCTTCAGTCGAACTGAGCACCTGCAGACCGATCCCATATGCTTGGGATTTTCGCGGCGGAATCAGATGCCCTTCTTGCGACGGTGGTGAAATTAGGTGCTCTTGTTGTGTACCCGGATTCGGTGAGGCCATGACGACTTCTGAAATCAGAAAGGCCACCGTAGCGAGAATGACAAAAAGTACGTTGCTATTTGCAGTTCGAGGGTGCGGCATAGAAACCTCCACGCCCGGTGTTTTGACGCCCGCAATTATACCGCAAGCTAATTCGTAAAATCCTACCAAAACCACATGTACGATTAGCCGACAAATCAGGAGTTGACTGCCAAGATGCATTGAACCCAACAGGGTCCCAACCCTCTGTCCTGGCGAAAGGTTCCGTTCGCTCCTCTGCGAGCTGTTAGTGCTAAAATCCAGCCTGTTGGAGATGCGAGAGATGCCTTATTGCCCGATTTGCAAGGCAGAGTATCGAACGGGTTTTGCTCGATGCTGTCATTGCTCAGCCTTACTCGTTGGCAGTTCCAGTGAGGCTGACGCGGAGAGAGTAGTTCTTCTGTGGGAAGGGCTAAGCCGGCAGAAATTTGAGGCACTTGTGGCAGCTTTGAATGACGCGAACATCCCCAATCGAGGCAAGTGCGGCGCTGATGCCGGGGCGGCATACATGTTCAACTTGCGTGGAAGCCGATTACTGAAAGGCATGAAAAAAACGTCGTGGCAGGTCTCCGTGTTAGAAGCGGATTATGAACGGGCGCTGAATATCGCTCGACCTTTCCTTTAAAGCATGCACTCATACGGGGTTGCCGTCGACGTGGGTACTAACGATGCAACACCATCTAATCAGTGGCTCCGACAATACTTCCCCTGGAGGACCGATCTGTTTGGCTGTACTCGGTCAAAACCTACTCCACAAGGGGCGCCCTTTTATATTGCGTCGGCTTGTAGGAAGTGATCGCGATTGCTCCCGGTTGACGCGCAATTCGGAAGTAATCTCCCACCCTTTGGTACAACGGTTTCAAACACCGTTGCACTCCGGAGATCAACGATTGCACAGACCGTTGCAGCGCTCCCCTCCTCCGATGCGGGTTCGATTCCAGACCTCTGCCTTATTAAGGTAGCGTCTATGGGTTTTATAACCGAGCATTCGGCTGTTAACTGCACAGCCGAACACTATAAGCCTTTGTTTTGGCGTCGGTTAGCTACCAAGCCGTCTCCTCTAGTTGTTCCCCAGCTGTGCCCCCAACTCGCCTTCCTAAACATCCTTAGTTTGGATTCGCTTCAGGATAACGAGTTGCTCTTCTTTCGCTGCGCCAGTTTCCTACAAAAGGACTTCCCAGGACTTAAACGAACGATGCCCAACTGGATTACCTCCGCATCGCCGACAATCCATCTCGCCTGGTTCGCGAAAAGACGAAAGCGCGCCGATGACAGTCATCGCGCTTTCACCACCTGTGCCGTTTCATCTTGGGAAAGTGAAGAGCTCGATGAGCCTCCTCACGCGCTCTTTCTGGCGGCTCCGCGGAAATCGCTTGGTTCTTGATAGCTCGGCGATACCGTGAAGGCTCGCCCAAAACAGTTCCGATAGAACTTCTACCTTCGAGCTCTGCCCCTGAAACAACTCCAGGAGTTGGGAAAACGCGAATCGCAGCTGCGGAGGAGTAGCTGCTTGGCCGAATGGTACGCTCAGGCTGAGCGAAAACATTACTTCATACAGTGCTGGTGAAGACGCGGCGAACTCCAGATATGCGGCCGCGACCGATTCGACCGCATTTCCACGCTTCACCCGTTTCCGTGCCTTCTCCAAAGCCAGGCCCAACTCCTGGAAACCCTCGATAGCAACCGCGGCTAGAATCCCTTCGCGGCTTCCAAAATGAGCGTACAAGACGGGTTGGCTGTATGAAATTTCGTCGGATAGCCGCCGGACGGTTACATTGGACCACCCTTCAAGCTCCGCGATTCGTCGTGCGGCACTGATGATCTGTGCCCGGCGGGCCTGCTTGTCACGCAGTTTCCGTTCCGCGATTCGGTTAGCTGCCAGCGTTTGTGCCATCGATAGTAAGTATAGCACCGCTAGGATCAACGCTTGGCGGACGGTGTAACTTTCCCGAATGGTTCGCATCACATGTAGCGTTGCTAGTATTTCTAAGGAGGACACCTTTTATGCTTAACGCTATCCTACTTTCTCTAGCCGCTCTCGTGGCTGTGGGAATCATTGTTATCGGTTGTTTCTACCTTGTTTCTCCTGAACGAATCTCAGGATCATTTGGTCTTAAGCCGCCTGCATCCGATGCTGCGACTCGTTCCTGGCTACGTCTTAAGGGAATTCGGGACGTCGCGTGTGGATTGGTCGTGCTGACAATGATGCTGGCCGCGGACGGGCGGTCAGTAGCCATAGCTCTACACGCCTTGGCCATCATCCCTCTTGGCGATATGTCGATCATTCTGGGGTCGGGCGGGTCGAAGTCGCGAGCGTTCTCAATTCATGGCGTCACCTGCGCGGTGATGTTTGTCGTCGGCCTGTTGTTAATCCATACCATTTGAGCGGCGACGGTTAGAAAGGAGAAGTGACAATGAACCATTGGATGTGGCTGGTATCTCTAGTTGGCATTCTTAGCACCGCCGTGGTGTGTGGTACGGACATGTTCTTTTTGACTATCGGCCGTCCCGCGCTCAGATTGGCTTCACCATCGGCCGGAACCGAGGTCATGGGATTTCTCCACATGTTCGCCGATGCGCGGATGCCGATCTGGGGCGTCTCGGCGATCTTGTCCAACTTCTTGCTGGTCGTGTTAAGCACGAGTGGCCAGTGCTGGTTCTATTTCGCATCGCTCTTAATGCTGATTCTGTTCGTCGTTATTTATGCTCGCTTGTCAAAACCAATTAATCGGCTTCAAACCGAAGCGGCAAGAACCGGAGAAAGACTCGACAAGGGTCGAGAGCTCCAGGCGTCGTGGGACAGGGTGTTGTTGATCCGGGTTCCGCTGCTCGTTGTGTCCCTGCTTGCCCAGGGCCTCGCGTTGTTAGTCACTTCGGCGTGAATGTGGCTGGTGCGCTCCTCTTTGAACACTCCGGAGTTTTTCGGCGATGGATCTCGACAAGTCGGCTTCGGGGGAGTTAGAACCCACTTGATTCCATAACAATGTCGGCCCCTCGACCCGAGTGGACTGTGATTGCTTTACGACCATAGGCTCGGGAGAATGAGCCGAACATGATGTTGGAAGGGTAGATTACCACCTGAGTTTTCAGACGATTGGATTTTGGGTGGAAGAGACGGGTGAGTGTGCTGAACATCTCGGAAGGATTGTTAGAATGCGCCGCATGAAGAGGCGAACATGGTTGCAGGCCGCCTGCATGTCGGTGTTCCTACCGGTCGGCATAGCAGAGAAAATGAAGCGAGCGTTTCTACAAGCTCGTATCGAGAGTCCAAATACGGGGGAGAAATGCCAAGGTGACACGATGACAGAACCAGCGAAGGTCTACGAATTGCGTATTTATCATGCGGCCCCCGGACAATTGGACAAACTCGTGGCCCGCTTCCGAGACTATACGGATAAACTCTTTGCGAAACATGGGATGAAGAGTGTTGCCTACTGGACGGGGCTGGACGAGCCCCTTAAAAGCAGCATATTCTTTTACGTTCTGCAGCATCCGAGCCGGGAAGCGGCGGCCGCGAACTGGAAAGCTTTTCAGGACGATCCGGAATGGAAGAGCGTGAAGGCCAAGTCCGAAGAGAACGGCAAACTGGTGGAGAAAATCGATTCGACCTACTTAATGCTGACCGATTTTTCCAGTCCGCCACGGGTCTGAAATCAGCGGGATTAACGGACAAGTCTCGCCAGCAAACCGTTGTTCAAAGGAATCACCGAAGCTCACAATCCAGAGAGAGCGATGCTCGAGCGAGATGGCCTTCTCACAATAGCTCGAAACCTGTCAGTGGATAAACCCGCCCGAATGGCTGAACACTTAGTCGCTAGACTCCTGGAATTCCGTGGCGGCGCGGCGCCCGCTGACGATCACACGTTCTGCATTTTGCAGTGAACCGACTAAATAGGGCATGTCACCCGACCATAAGTTGTTGATTCCGAACATCGGGCTGTGAAACGGGGAATTTGCTAAACCGTTGTACGTCCTAAACTGGTTCCATCTACATCCCATTTGGACAGAAAACGCGCTTTCTGTGGAAGTAGCCTTGGGAGAGTGTTCACCCTATTTTAACTTGCTCGGTCTCTGTGGGTCGAATAGGGTAGGTGCAAGGCTTCCATGGATCTACCTTCATTGCGGGAACGCCTGAGCAAGCTCGATGATACGACGCTACGCAAATTCGTCCGAGCTGCACAGTTCTTCGCATCCACGGCTGCACATGCTGGCGAGCCGCCGGATGATTGGTTCCTAACACAATATAACGAAGCAAAAGCAGAATGGGACCGGCGTCATTCGCCTAAGCGAAAAAAGAATACTCGCGAGATGGACCGGACAGAGTAACAAACAGGTGCTCGAACGAACGTTGCAGTGACGTCTGGCGTCCATATTGACTTGTACGAATAGCCGACTATTCGGGAAAGTAAGTGCGAGCGCTAGCTCCCGGATTGCCGACCACCCGGAACATGGCCAGACCAATACAAGCGTGTTACTAATCCGACAGATTAATCGATTATTGTCGACGACCTCATTTGTGATTCCTCAGTGCTTCGCTTGGACCTTCGCCGTGAAAGCTTGCAAGCGAACGCTTCCGTTCTGAATCACAAAGGTATCGCTGGCGAGCTCGTAGGAATTGTCTTCTGTTTCCGAGGTCCAAACGATGTATACGTATTCCCCTTCCATTAATCGCTGCTTCATGGCAAAGCACCTTCCTGGTTTAGCGAGCTCAGCGACAATTTTCTCAAATGCAGGTTTTATTGCGTTCGGTCCGCGCGGTGCTTCTTCGGGGCCAAAAAATACCGCATCCGCTGAGTAGTCTGCCAATACTCCTTCCATGTCCCGAGCGGAGAAGCACTTCAGGTGGTGATCGAGGACCTCCGCCGTTGATCTCATGGTGAGCTCCTAATCAGCAGATACGAAGCATCAAGGTGCGTAATGCGTGAAGACATAGTCGCGATCTTTCGCGGGCGTGTGGCAAGGGAAGCAGGTCTCGTGCAGCATCTTGTCGCCCGGCTTTCCGTCCTTAAAGTCAGCGAACCCCCAGCCGCCTGTCGCGGCGTACTTCTTTGAGTCCTTAACCATGAACTGAACATTCACGGGGGAGCCGACGACAAATGATTGAGCGCCGGGGAATGGACCGGCCAGGACTTTGTTGTTGTCTTCCGACGGGACACGAGTCCAATGAATCGCTGCAATGATGGCGCCATCCGGGAACGGGAGCGTCCTTTCCTTAAAGGCCTTGATCGCTATTTCGTTGCCGAGTTGAGCGCGCAACTGGTCGGCCTTGCCTGGTACCAGGAGTTGGGCCACGGCGATCACTTTCCAATCGCGGTATCCGGCCGGGATTTTGACCCCGTAGATCGGCGAGGAGTCTCCATCGGAGTGTCCAGAGGCGTGGCCTATGTAGGCGGCAATGCCGCCCAGGGATACAACCGCAAGGAGCAAGAAAGCGATCCGCTTCATATCGTTCCTCCTATGATCTCTTTGTCAAACGTCAGGCTTGCCATGTTCTCTCCTCCCAGTCGTCCAGCACCTTTCCGTTGGCGAGGAGAAAGCCCATATCCTAAGCAGAGCGATTTGGTTCCTGCAAGCCTGGATGTTGAGCGTCCCTTAACGCTTCAATGCCGTCCCCTGAACCAACAAACAAACACCACCTATGTTTCCGGTTTCCCGTATCAGGACTTGGTTTTCTGTGCCTGCAGGATTGAGGATTAAGGGTTTTGGTAGAACGGCTACGTCTCCATCCGCTCCCTCGAAGAACTCAACCACGAGTGGCGGCACTCGACCGCGCCCGCGAAAAACTTCCCACGAAATGGCATGCTCGGCTAGACTCAGGGGCACGAGTTTCAAATCCGCGCTCCCTGGGCAGGTAAATCCGAAGTCGTACTTGGAGTGGGGAGAGGCGTTAGCGATGAAACGAAACTGGAACTGGGCAGTGTGGGCCGGCGCCTCGCTGGTTTTCCTGGGAGTGATTAGCTATCCGCTGTTTTTCGTTCGCTTCCCGGCGCTTCGCGATTTTCCGTGGGCGAACCTGCCGATGATCGCGCTCGGGTTGGTGTTGATCGCCTTGGGCCTTGTGCGCGCATTCTGGCACGCGGACCTATTTCGCGGGAAAATTTTCGGCAGTGTTTTCGCGGTGCTAGCGCTGGCATTCAGCGGATTTTTCCTCTACGGCATTTTTATCGGCGCGCGGCATGTGCTACCCGCTTCGCACGGCGCGCCGCAGGTGGGCCAGACGGCGCCAGATTTCACGCTGCCGGATTCGGAGAACCACCCAGTGAGTTTAATGGTTGCGTTGAATTCTCCGTTCACTCCAGAGAGTACAACCGGCGCCGCGACGAGCGCGACCAAGGCCGCCGGCGTGATTTTGATTTTCTACCGTGGATATTGGTGACCGTTCTGCAACTCCGAGTTACGGAGTTTCGAGCAGGCGCTGCCGGAATTCGATGCAAGGAAAATTCGAGTGATGGCCATCAGTGTGGATTCTCCCGAGGATTCCGAAAAACTGCGTCGGTCGCAGGGCTACACGTTTCCGATTCTATCGGATGCACAGGAGGACGTGATTCGCAGGTGGGATCTGGTGCACCTTCACGGCCGGCGCGACGGTGCAGACATCTCGCGACCAGCGGAATTCCTGATCGACCCGTCGGGGAAGGTGCGCTGGGTGAATCTTACGGAAGATTTCGTGGTCCGCGCCCGGCCAGAAGAGGCGCTCGCAGCGTTTGACGGGATGAATAAATCATCGCGGTCCGGACAATAGTTGTCTAGGCTTCTTTTCTCAAATTCCAGAGTCCGATGTGCATGCCCGGTCAACTCCCGATTAGTCGGCTTCTCTCCAGCGATCGATCGGTGACTAGCGCGTTTTTCAGGACCAATCAAGATGCAAGGGGAAGACTTCTGGTGCGATTGCTCAAGGCTCTAGATTCTTGTGCCGCCAGCATCCCGAATGACGTTTGATATTGCCTCGGAGTGATGCACAGCCGTCGGGCGAAGACACGACGCAGCACGTCGGCACCCTTGAAGCCGCTGAACCCTGCAACTTCTTCAAGACTCGTCGTCGTCGACTCAAGCTGACGCTGAGCCGCCTCAAGACGAAGATCCTCGAGGTGCAATCCCGGCGTCTTGCCAATTTCTTGCTTGAAAAGACGGGCGAAGTTGCGCGGGCTCTCAGGACAGATTCGGGTGTCAGAAATAATCAAATCTTCCGCCCGTGCTCGCCACAGGGGTCGGTCGAATCATAGTGCTGAACAAACTCCGGATGCCTTTCAGCAGGTGCCGGTCATCCTCGGGGTAGTACCGGGAGGCCTCGTCACTGGGAGCAGCCGTCAACAGGATAAATTCGATTCTTCGGGAAGTCCACCCTCCAAAACAGCCAGAGCGGTGATCATTCCTCGACGCGTCCCTCAGCTTTCGGGTCTCCGAAAAGGCCCTCCCTTTATTTGTCCTTGTCGTGATTTCCCGATTGTTTGAACTGTGGGGTAAGGACACCAGGGCAGTTGCAGACCAAGTCGAATCTCCACCGAGCGATTGACCAGTTGAAAGTATCGGCTCCAGGCTGTCTCCATCCCTTGTGAGGTCGCCGTAAAGCCTGCGTAGCCAAGGGCAACTACAACCCCAGTCGCGCGGAGAAATTGTTGTCGAACACCGGAGGGTTCCCGTTTTTGAGGAAATTCCGGATCTTTGTGAAAGCCTCCAGCCGGGTGAGGCTACTATTGTAGGGCTGGCCTTGGGGCCTGCTACCATTGCCGCATGTTCAATTTTGGAAAACCAAAAACAGCTGGTGACTGGATAGTTCACATCGCGGGGGCCATCGTCGCGATATTCCTTGTCTGGTGGATGCTGCGGATGTTCGTTCTTTGAGCCAAACCCCGAGCCCAGGGTCGATGTGTGACATAGAGATGTTACAACAGCGAGCATCCGATGGGTCGGGCGGCGACTAGGCTTTTGACCCTGTCAGCAGACCTTGCAATGCCTCAATCAGGGCCAATGAATTGTTCTCGAATGATTCCTGTGATTTCATGAGAAATGCCTTCGCCCCCTCTTTCAAGAGCTTGGCTTCATTCCCTTGCCCGAGACCACTCACTACGATGACGGGGATGTGTTTTAGGAGTACGTCGGCTTTGAGGGCCCGAAGAACATCAAGTCCTGACATTTTGGGTAACATCATGTCGAGCAAAATAACGTCGGGCATGTTATAGCGAGCGGCATCGAAAAGTTGTGACTGCTGGTCAATGAGTGTAACGGCGATGTTACCATCTACGCACGGATCCCCCATTCCCAAATTCTCAAGTACTCTAGCAAAAGGAGTTATCTCTGCTGAACACATCGTACTGAGGTGGATCATGGCTGTCGCCCCGGTTACGAAGAAGTGGCCGAGACTTTCATGAAGGTGAGAGATACCTGGATCGGTCCCACCACGGTCCGCAAGTGGAGCCAAATCCTACCGCGCGGTTGTTCAATCCTCGAGCTCGGATGTGGGCACGGCGTCGTTTCACTAGTGCTACTTGACGAAGGCTTCGAGGTGTACGGGGTTGATGCATCGGCGAGGATGATCGAGGCATTTCGCAGGCGATTTCCTGACGCTCACGCCGAATGCTCGGCGGTCGAAGACTCGGACTTTTTCAGCCGAACATTTGACGGCGTGGTCGCCTGGGGATTGATGTTCCTGCTACCTCCCGATGTGCAGGTCGCTGTCCTTCCTAAGATTGCCAGAGCACTCAATCCCGGCGGCAAACTTCTGTTCACTGCTCCCACGCAAGAATGTGCTTGGCAAGATGCACTGACCGGACGTAAATCGTTTTCCCTCGGAGACGAGCGCTATCGACAACTTCTGCATACCGAGGGCCTTGTTCTCGATGGCGAAGAGTCCGACGAAGGAAACAATCACTACTACTTGGTTTCAAAACCCTGAACAACCCGACTCGGGTATCGCAGGCGATGGCGCTCGGCGCCGGTCAAAGGTGATATGGCAATGTTTCAACAGCTATCTGACTGACGTGGCCCCTTCTTAACGCTCTCCGGTGCTCGATGGCCACTTTACAAACTGGACCGAAGCCTGGTTGAGGAGTACCATGTTCGGTATCCGCAGGGCGTGTTCGACCACTTCGAGAAATCAGTTTCTAGGAGGCAAGATGTCGAACTCTCGTTGGTCAATTCTCACTATTCTAATGTTGTTGGCTGCAGGTCTGACGTTTGCGCAGCCTTCACAGGAATCGCAAACGCCAACTCCAGACAAGCATCCTGGAATGCACCACGAAGAGAGCGCGGATCAGCATCTGCAGATGCTCTCCGAGAAGCTCAACCTTACCGACGACCAGAAAGCGAAACTAAGACCCATCTTGCAAGATCAGATGCTGCAGATGAAAGCAGTCCGCGAGGACAGTTCTCTTTCC
>Ga0210400_10003167_pt1 | contig 14688 bp, 12 predicted proteins | sample IncBWH26MmetaG_FD_155456 | JGI IMG/M metagenome (GOLD analysis project Ga0210400, IMG submission 155456) | Forest soil microbial communities from Barre Woods Harvard Forest LTER site, Petersham, Massachusetts, United States - Inc-BW-H-26-M | ecosystem: Environmental > Terrestrial > Soil >... | reverse complement strand
CGTTGCTTCCTTCCGGACCTGGCGGGGTTGGCGAGAGTACGTCGCGTAAGACCGATGCCTGACCTGAATCATTCTAACATTCACCCGCAGACGCTCGAGTGCAACGCCGCAGGCGCCAACGTAGCGCCGGCGTCCTCGCTAGCTGTCGGTGGCGGCCTCCCGGCGCCACACCCCAACCCCTCCACTAACGGCATGTGACTTTTGGTGCAAGAATTTGGTGGCAAAGCCTTCCCTTCTGTTGACGGTTGTCGAACAATGGTTAAGCCAGGCAGGATGGTTCGGCCTAGAAGCCACAATAAGGAATCCGGCGGGGAGCGCTGCACCCCCTCCGCGCAAAAACTGATGGCACCCCACTCTCCACAACCCGGCGTGATCCCGCTCTCAAAAGCCATCGACCATTACTTCGAACTGGCCCTGTATCTGCTTGTTCTGACGGGCTTTGCGACTCTGGCCAGCACCGGCGGGCTGGATATCCCATCGATGCTTCTGGTGGGCGTCGCACTGGCGGTACGGGGGTATCTGTTGGCCAAGCGCCGCCACTTCCTGATTCCAGAGAGTTGGACCACGCCGCTCTCGGTCCTCTACTTCGCCTTTTTCGCTGCGGACTATTTCGTTTTGTCGCGCGGTTTTCTGCCGGCCACGATTCATCTGGCATTGTTCGGCGTATCCGTGCGCATGTTCTCGCTGCGCCGGGAGCGCGACCACGTCACGCTTTCGATTCTCGCCTTTTTGATGGTGCTGGCATCGGCCGTACTCACGGTCGACAGCGTATTCCTGTTCTCCTTCGCCGTGTTCATGATGATGGCGGTGGGAACCTTCGTCCTGATGGAAATGCGCCGCTCCGGCCACGACGCCAACATTCAGGCGCGGCATTCCAGCGATCCCCAGGAACATCGACACCTGGCCTTCGCGCTGGCGCGGGTCGCACCGGCGCTGATGTTCATGATTCTTCTCGCCGGCGTTGCCGTATTTTTCCTCATGCCCCGCATGTCCGCTGGATACATGGGCGCCTACTCCTTCGGCACCGACCTCTCCGCCGGCTTCAGCGATCACGTTCAACTGGGACAGATCGGCCAGATCCAGCAGTCGAACGCCGTGGTCATGCACATTCAGATCGATGGCGACACGGTTGGCGGATCGGACCTGCGCTGGCGCGGCGTCACTCTCGCCGATTTCGATGGCCAGTCCTGGTCGAACCCTCGCGAGCAGTCCATCTTGCAGCGCGCTCCGGACAACAACAGCTTCCGAGTGCCGCGAACCAACGCGGCATTACGCTCCTATGGCTCCTCGAGCCTGAGCCGCGAGCATATCATCCACTACCGCGTGCTGATGGAACCGATCGGAACCAATGTTTTTTTCCTGGCGCCCTGGGCTCGCTACGTCAGCGGAGATTACCGCATGCTGGCCGCCGATTCGGGCGGTGCGGTCTACAACTTCGACAACCAACATGCCATCAGCCGCTACGCGGCTGACTCCGACATTGCCGCCCCCACGCCCGCCGAGTTGCGCTCCGCCGGACGCGACTACCCGCCGCAGCTCGCTGCCTATCTCAAGCTGCCGCCGCTCGATCCGCGAGTGCCCCGCCTCGCTTCTCAAATCACCAGTTCGGCTACCAGCGATTACGACAAAGCCGCCACCATCGAAAACCATCTCCGCACCCGCTTCGGCTACACCCTCGAGTTGCCTCGCACCGCGGTCAAGGATCCCATCGCCAATTTTCTTTTCGAGCGCAAGCAAGGGCACTGCGAATACTTCGCTTCATCCATGGCGGTGATGCTGCGCACTCTCGGAATTCCCTCCCGGGTGGTCAACGGATTCCGCACCGACGAGTTCAACGACCTCACCGGAAATTACGTAGTTCGCGCCAAAGACGCGCACGCCTGGGTTGAAGCTTATTTCCCCGGCTACGGCTGGCAGACCTTCGATCCCACTCCTGCGGGCAACGGCGGAACCTCGCAGGGCTGGAACCGCCTCGCCCTCTACATCGACGCCATGGCCTCATTCTGGCGGGATTGGGTGGTGAGCTACGACACTTCACATCAGTACTCGCTCGGCCAGGCCGCCTTCAGCGGCACGCGTGGCCTGTGGGAACGGTCGCGGAAGTGGGCCCGCAACCATTACGCTTCGATGTTGAAATGGGCCCGCCACAGCCAGGATCGTGTGGAGCATTCACCCGGCCGTTGGGTGGTTACGGGCGCGATGGTCGTGCTGATTCTTTTGTTGCTGGGAAACCTGAGCCGCATCGCGCGACTGCTGCACGAAAAGTGGTTGACCGCTCATCCCGAGGTTTCCCCGGAGCAGGCGGCCTCCATGTGGTACAGGAAAATGGCTCGCGCCGTGGCACGGCAGGGAGTGGAAAAACCCGCGGCGCAGACCGCGCAGGAGTTTCTGATGAGAATTGAAGACGTCCGGCTGCGCGAGCCGGTCGCGCGATTCACCCAAGTCTACGAATCCGCGCGCTTCGGAAATTCCGTAGACGACGCGCAACGCTTGCCCGAGTTGTACGAAGAAGTAGAAACGGCAACCAGAGCCCGCTAGCGCATTGGGAGCGCCGGAGCTACTCCGGCGCTACTTAGGTTGGAAGTGCTTCAATGGCGACGCGGCCTAGAACCGCCAGAACACTCCGCCGCCGACAAAATAGTTGTGCTGCCGTGATTTCCCCGTAGGAGCCAACGGAAAATCCGGCTCCCCGCCCCAGAAGTCACGAACTTCTCCGCGCAGGCTGAGATTCTTCCAGACCTTCACATCCAGCCCGAGTCCACCCTGCAGCGCAAATGAGGTCGTGGACTTGCCAGGGTTAGTCCCTCCATAGAGCAGAGTCGAGGCTTCGCCGATGTGGCCGAAGCCCGCGCCCAGGCTCACCCACGGAGAAACTGCCGTGGTGGGAAACAGATTCGCCCGCGCTCCCCCGGTCACAAACAATTCGCTATATTGTGGCGGCACCACTGCAAAGCCATACGCTCCGCCATTGATATCTTCGTCGTGGTTGTACATCAGCACCCCTTCCCAGGAGAGCGCGTAGACCGGGGTGACGATGTACCGCCGGGCATACTCCACGTCAAAACTGAGGCCTTTGCCGGATGCGATGATGGTATTCGGATACGTTCCGCCCGTGATCCCCTGGTTGCTGATGAAGGTGCGGCCCAGAATGGCGCCGATTTCATTCTTCTCATCCTGCGCAACCGCCGACGCCGCCAGCATAATGACAAGGGACAGGAGAGCGATCAAAAAGCGTTTGCCTGGCATTTCCCCTCCGCGAGGTTGGTTCATAAATTGTTACGGCGGTAAGACATAGCCTAGCACGAGCCCGACAGTTTTGGACCACCGCTACTATCTTTTGTGAGGCCGAGGTCGTCAGCTGACAACCCTGCTGGCTCAACCCATTGCGGTGCCGGATGTTGCTGTGCAAGATGCTAAAATAGAGAGATTGCATGCCTGTCAAAGATCTCACCGTCATCGACTCCCCCAATCTCACGCTTGAGCATCCGGACGAACACCCGCAAGCCGCGCGTCGGCAAAAAGTAGGTTTCGTCAGCCTGGGCTGCCCCAAGAATCTGGTCGATAGCGAAGTCATGATGGGCCTGCTGGCCCGCGCCGGAGCCGAGCTCACCCGCCGCGCCGAAGACGCCGATGTCATCGTGGTCAATACCTGCTCGTTCATCGAGAGCGCGCAGCAGGAATCCGTCAATACCATCCTAGAAATGGCGGCCCACAAAACCGGCGGCAATGCAAAGAAACTCATCGTCGCCGGATGTCTGGTTGAGCGCTACCGCGATCAGATTCGCAAAGACATTCCTGAAGTCGACGCCGTCGTCGGCACCGGGGAGCTGGGAAACATTCTCGCGGCCACCGGCCTGTCGCCTGCACCGCAGTTAAACAGCCCCAGTAATTCCCCATTCGTTGTTCTCAACTCGGTCCAGTCATCGCGCCCCGAGGGCGATGCCCGCGTCGTACAGGGCCGCTTTTCCCGGGAGAACTGGGCTGGAGCGGTCGCCGATCTCCCCAACTATTTGTACGATGACGCCACGCCCCGCATTCTCGCCACGCCGCGTCACATGGCCTACATCAAGATCGCCGAAGGGTGCGACCATCCCTGCACCTTCTGCATTATTCCTCAACTCCGCGGACAGTTCCGCTCCCGCCGATTCGAATCCGTCATCGCCGAAGCTGAGCGTCTCGCGCAAAGCGGCGTCCGCGAAATTACTCTCATCGGCCAGGACACCACCTGTTACGGCGAAGACTTTGGCCTGAAAGAAGGCTTGGCGCTCCTCCTCGAAAAACTCGCCGCCATCGAAGATCTGCGCTGGGTGCGTTTTCTCTACGCCTATCCCAACAAGATCACCGGCAAGCTCCTCGACACCATCGCGCAACACGAAAAAATCTGCTCCTACATGGACGTCCCGCTGCAGCATGCCTCCGCCTCAGTCCTGAAGCGCATGAAGCGCGGCGGGGGAGCCGACGTCTTCCTCCGCTCAATCGCCAAAATGCGCCGAACAATTCCGGATCTGACGCTACGCACCTCCTTCATCGTCGGCTTCCCTGGCGAGACCGAAAAAGAATTCGAAGAACTCTGCGACTTCGTCCGCGAAGTCCAGTTCGACTGGATGGGCGCATTCGCCTACTCTGATCAGGACGGTGCCAGCGCTTACGCCCTCGAAAAGAAACTCTCGCCCCGCGAGATTGAGCGCCGCCGCAAACACTTGATGGGCATCCAGCGTCAGATCAGCAAGAAGAAAAAGAAATCTCTGGTCGGCCAGGAATTCGATCTGCTCCTCGAAGGCGAATCCGAAGAAACCGAACTCCTCCTCGAGGGCCGCACACCCATGCACGCCCCCGAAATCGACGGCAAAGTTTTCGTGAACGATTTCCCCGAAGACGCGCCGCCGGAGCCCGGGCAGTTCTACCGTTGTCAGATCACCGAGGCCCATGACTACGATCTGGTCGCGAAAATCCTGTAGCGGGTCCCTTTAAAATACGAACCGTATGCCGCGCAAGCGTATCGTCAAACTCCGCTGCCCCATCTGCAAAAAGTCCGTAAAAAGCACCGACCCCGATTTCCCCTTCTGCAGCGACCGCTGCCGCCTCATCGATCTCGGAAAATGGGCGAGCGGCGGCTACGTGATCTCGTCGCCGGTAACCGACGCCGAAGAAGAAATCCAAGACCGCCCGCTGGAAGATTCGGAAGACGAATCATGAATTCCGAACCAGCACCCGAGTCGGCGTCTCGCCCGCGCGCCCCGCGCTGGGCGACCCTCATCGCAACGTTCTTCGGGATCGGCCGCCTCCACCCCGGCCCCGGCACCTGGGGATCGGCCGTCACCGTCATCCTCTGGGCCGCCGCCGCATACGAACTCCCACCCGCACTTCGCACCCCACTCGCCATCGCTCTGGCAGCACTCGTCACCCTGATCGGCATCCCTGCCGCCACTCGCGTCGCCCGCGCATCCGGAGGCAAAGACCCCCAATTTGTGGTCATCGACGAAGTCGCCGGACAACTCATCGCCCTGATCGCCGTCCCCCTGGCGTGGAAAACTTTTCTCGCCGGTTTTATACTTTTTAGAGCCTTCGATATCGTCAAGCCGCCTCCCGTGCGGCAACTGGAGAAGCTTCCCGAAGGCACCGGAATCGTGCTCGACGACGTGGCCGCAGGAATTTTTGCGTTCGGTGTAATGCATCTCCTGCTGCACTTTGGGCTGTTAAAGTAGTACCGAGTCGCGAGTACCGAGTACCGAGAAGAATCACGCGATACTCGGCTCGGTGCACGGTACTCAGTACTCGGTACTTCTTGATGTCATTTTCCGACCGCATTCTCGGCAGAAAAAGTAACAACGGCGGACCACGCATCGAAATGGTCGCGCCCGCGCACGCTCTCGCCGGCGGCGAACTCCGCATCTCCGGCTCCGGCCTGCGCTCCCACGATCTTCACCGTCCCACAGTTAAGTTCGGAGACGTCGAAGCCTCCATCGTCGTCAGTTCCGATTCCTTCCTGGTCGCGCGCGTCCCCGAAGGCGCCACTTCCGGTCCGGTCGTCGTGGCCACCGACGGCCGTCAGAGCAATCCCCAGCCCGTGAATGTGGCCGTACCCATCGCCGAAAATCTTCATCCCGTCACCAGCCCCGCGCTCGATCCCGAAGGCAACATCTACGTAACGTTTTCCGGCTCACGCGGCCAGAAAGTTCCCGTCGCCATCTTCAAGATCGACACCGGCTACAACATGAAGCCGTTCGTCGCCGAAATGATGAACCCCACCGCCATCGCCTTCGACCGCCAGGGACAGATGTACGTCTCCTCCCGCTTCGACGGCGCCGTCTATCGCGTGGCCCCCAACGGAACCATGAGTACTTACGCCGAGGGCATGGGCGTGGCCACCGGCATCGCCTTCGATCGCGAGCAGAGTCTCTACGTTGGAGACCGCAACGGCACAATCTTTAAGATCGGCCGCGACCAGCAGGTCTTCGTCTTCGCCACCCTCGAGCTCAGCGTCTCCGCCTATCACCTGGCCTTCGGTCCGCACGGCGACCTGTTTGTCACCGGACCCAACGACCGCGTCTACAAAATCGATCCCAGCGGGGCGGTTACCACGTTCTACAAAGGCCTAGGACGTCCCCAGGGACTCGCCTTCGACGTCGACGGCAATCTCTACGTTGCCGCCTCGCTCTCCGGCACCCGAGGCATCGTAAAAATCGCTCCCGACGGCCTGGCCAATCTCGAAGTCGCTGGCCAGGGCGTGGTCGGCCTGGCGTTTGCCCCGGGACGATCCGTAATCCTCGCCACTAGCGGCGCCACCCAGCAAGGCACCGGCGCCGTGCATCACCTCTCCTGGAACATTCAAGGCCTGCCACTGCTCCCGGAATAATCCGTTGTCATTCCGACGCGCGAGCGAAGCGAGACAGGAGGAATCTGCTGTCCCCTGCCCCAATCATTTAAACTTCTACCGGTGAACGCCGAAATCATCGCGGTAGGTTCCGAAATGCTCACCCCCTACCGCATGGACACCAACTCGCTCTACCTCACCGAGCAACTCAACCTGCTCGGCGTCGAGGTAATTTTCAAAAGCATCGTCGGCGACGACTTACGCCGCATAGTCGCCGCCGCCCAAGACGGCCTGTTCCGCTCCGACATCCTCATCTTCAGCGGCGGCCTCGGCCCCACCGAGGACGATCTCACCCGCGAAGCGGTCGCCCAGGCCCTCGGCCTGACTCTTCAACGCGACCCCGAAATTCTCACGCGGCTCGAGCAGCGCTTTGCCGACCGCGGCTGGAAGATGTCGCCCAACAACGTCAAGCAAGCCGACGTTCTCGACGGCGCCACAGCGCTTCCGAATCCGAATGGTACCGCGCCCGGTCAATGGCTCGCCGGAGAATTCGACGGGCGCGAACACATCATCGTGCTGCTCCCCGGCCCTCCCCACGAACTCAAATCTCTGTTCGAAGCCGAGGTCCGCGAACGCCTGCGCGCTAAAGTTCCTCCGGCTTACTTGGCGGTTCGAACATTGAAGATCGCCATGCTCGGTGAATCCGCGGTCGACGCGCGAGTCGCGCCCATTTACAAGCGGTACACCGACGTTGAAACCACCATCCTCGCCGGCGCCGGAGAAATCGAACTGCATTTCAAATCCCGCGCCGCCACGCAAGACGCAGCCCAGCGCCGCGTCGACGAAGTTGCCGGCGTGGTCGAAGACGAACTTGACGATGCCGTCTACTCCCGAAACGGCGAATCGCTGGAACAAATCGTCGGCTACTGGCTGCAGATGCGCAACGCGACGGTGGCTGTCGCTGAATCCTGCACCGGAGGTATGCTCGCCGAACGCCTCACCTCCATCAGCGGGGCCTCGCGCTATTTTCTCGGCGGCGCAGTCGTGTACTCCAACGCCCTGAAAACCGAACTCGCCGGCGTCCCCGCGGAAATGATCGACCGCCACGGCGCCGTCAGCCGCGAAGTCGCCGCCGCCCTGGCCGAAGGCATCCGCTACCGTTGCGAGTCTACGCTGGGCGTAGGAATCACCGGAGTAGCCGGTCCCACGGGAGGCACGCCTGACAAGCCCGTCGGCCTCGTCTTTCACGCCGTAGCCAGCAGCACCGGCACAGAAATCGTGCAACGCAATTTCCCGGGCGATCGCAAACGCATCCGCCGTTTCGCCTCGACCATGGCTCTGGATATGTTGCGAAAGGAATTGATGTGAAGAAAAGCTCTTGGCCCTTGGCTTTTGGGTGACGCAGCGCTTCTAGCGCTGCGATAATCCTCAACGTTTATGAATCTGGGCTCTAGATCTGCGGCGCGCACCCGAGGCTCACCAATCCAACCCCTAACACAAAGTGGTTCAAGCTAAGAGCCAAGAGCTAAGAGCCAAAAGCTCCTTTCCCCATGCGCCTCTTCCTCGCCCTCGACATCCCCGCCGCCATCCGCGACCGCATCTCCCTCTTCATCGAAGGCGTCGCCGGATTCGCCCCCCACGCCCGCTGGATGAAACCAGAATCCCTCCATATCACCCTAAAATTCATCGGCGAACAACCCGAAGCCGCCCTCGAGCCAATCAAGCAATCCCTGTCCACCATCCGCGCCAGCGCAACCGAAATCCACTACCACAACTACGGATTCTTCCCCACTGCGAAATCCCCTCGCGTTTTCTGGATCGGCGTCGAGTCCGGCCCTCAACTCGCAGCCCTGGCCGGCACTATCGACCACACCCTGTCATCGTTAGGAATCCCCAAAGAACCACGCCCCTTCAGCCCGCACCTGACATTGGCCCGCGCCGCAGGCGCGTCGGGTTCCCCGCGTCGCGCCAAAACCGACGCCCCCAACCTCACCTTCCACCATCTCCAGGAAAAACTCGTCGCCCGTCCCACCCCAGACTTTGGCACCATGACGCCCCGCGAGTTCTTTTTGTACCAAAGCCAACTCTCGCCGAAAGGATCAAAATACACAAAGCTCGGGGGGTTTGATTTAAAGTAGCGCCGGCGTCTCGCCGGCGCTGCCGCCAGCATCAAAAAACTCGACACCTTTTAAACCCATGCCCCGCCTCCTCATGATCGCCGTCATCAGCTACCTGCTGGGCTCCATCCCCTTCGGCTACGTCCTGGTCCGCCTCCTCCGCGGCGAAGACGTCCGCCTTACCGGCAGCGGCAACATCGGTGCCACCAACGTCTCCCGCAAATCCCCAGCACTCGGTGTGATGACCCTACTGCTGGACGCGTTGAAAGGGTCTGCCGCGGTCGCGGTTGGCATGATCCTGAGCCCGCCGCTTTTCGAGCGCATCCCAATTCCCCACATTCCGTGGCGCTACATCCTGCCAGTTTCATCGCCCGACTTCGCGCCCTGGGCGGCCCTGGCAGCCCTTTTCGCCGTCCTCGGCCACATGTTTCCGATATGGCTCAAATTCCGTGGAGGCAAAGGCGTCGCCACCGCCCTCGGTGCCTTCATCCTCATCGCCCCTAAGTCCGTGCTGTTGTCGGCAGCCGTGTTCTTCGCGCTCGTGCTCGCTCTCCGTTACGTTTCCCTGGGATCGATCGCCGCCGTCGCCGCCTTCCCCAACCTCGCCCTGCTCCTGCACGAATACGCCAACTCTCCCCCAGCTCTCGCCCTGATGTCCTTCACGTCAGTGCTCATTATTCTCAAGCACCACGCCAACATCCGCCGCCTGCTCGCAGGCTCAGAAAACCGCTTCGGCATGAAATCAGAATTGACGAGATCCAAGTGAGGTCAGAACGATGAAGTCGGAACAATGAAATCCGGATGATGAGGTCGCACATAGGGAGTCAGCATTGAGTAACATCGCATCAGGAAACCCGCATGAGTAACATCGCCATCATCGGCGCCGGCGCCTGGGGCACCGGCCTCGCCATCGTGCTCGGACGCAAAGGCACGCACCGCGTCCGCCTCTGGGCTCACGAGCCTGACGTCTGCGAATCCATCAACCGCACTCGCATCAACGAAAAATTCCTTCCCGGCCGTGCCATTCCAGAATCGGTAACCGCCAGCAACGATCTGCCCGCAACTCTGCGTGACGCCACCATCGTCGTCAGCGTCATGCCCTCGCAACACTGCCGCACACTGTTCGAGCAAATGCGCCCGCTCCTCGACCCGCAAACCATAATCGTCAGCGCCACCAAAGGTCTCGAAGAAAACTCCCTGCAGCGCATGACCGAAGTGATCACGCAAGTGCTGCAGCACGAACACGGACCCGTGCCCCCCATCGGTGCGCTCAGCGGCCCGTCTTTCGCCCAGGAAGTCGCGCGCGGCGATCCCACGGCGATCACCATTGCCTCATCAAACGCCGCACTCCTCCAAACCGTGCAGCAGGAATTCAGCGACCCCACCTTCCGCATCTACACCAACAGCGACGTAGTCGGCGTAGAGTTAGGCGGAGCCCTGAAAAACACCATCGCCATCGCCGCCGGAATCTGCGACGGCCTCGGCTTCGGACACAACTCCGCCGCCGCCCTCATTACCCGCGGCCTCGCCGAAATGACCCGCCTGGTCGTCGCCTGCGGAGGCCGCGCCGAAACCATGGCCGGACTCGCTGGACTCGGCGACCTCGTCCTCACCTGCACCGGGGGGTTGTCGCGCAATCGCAGCGTCGGGGTCGAACTCGGCCGCGGAAAAAAACTCCCCGAGATCATCACCGGCATGCACGGCATGGTCGCCGAAGGCGTTTTCACCACCTCCGCCGCCGTCGGCCTCGCCCATGCTCGCGGCGTCGAAATGCCCATCACCGAACAAATGCACGCCATCCTTCACCAAGGCAAATCCCCCCGCGAAGCCATCCAACAACTGATGTCCCGCACCGGCAAGAGCGAAGGCGGGGGCTCTTAGCTCTCTGATCCTGGACAACTCCACGCCTTCCACCCCGCGCCCCGCGCCAGTCGCCCCATTCGAACGAGTACTTTGGTAATGCCACTCCCGGCACCTTTTCGTTCAACCCGCCCCATTCCCCATTAGAATTTTAAGCATACCTTTGAAAGCTGCCGCCACTTCGCCTTCGGCGTCCGCGAGAAGTGAAGGGAGAGACTTGTCCGCCAGCGCTCCGAATCACGCCCGCATCCCGATCCTCTATGTAATTCTCGGTGTGCTTCTGGTGATCAGCATCGTCCCGATGTATTTCTATTCGGCCGAGGTTGAGAGAATCAACCGCGAACGTCTGCAGCGAGACGAGATGATGTTGCAGAACACGGTGACTCGCTCGCTCGCCGACGATCTCTCCGAGCACGAGCGCTCCCTGCACATGATGCTGGCTAACTTGTCGTCCGCCATCCAGATCGCCAGCGGCGGCGACATTGGCGAGACCAACATTCACGCCCCCGAACTGCGAGCCTTGCTCGAAAATTTCGTCTCGTCATCCGACGAGATCGCATATGCCACGCTGCTCAACTCTGACGCCAAAGGCATTTTTGCCGGAAGCATCGCTCCCGACGCTTTTCTGAACCGCGAACTCGAACGCGCCTTCTCCGCCGCCCGCGATGGCCGGGAATACAACGGCCAGGCCCTGGTCGTCGGCGAAGGCAAATCCGCGCGCACCGTGATCGTGGTCAGTTATCCGGTGAAATACGGAAACCGTTTTCTGGGAATGATCGCCACCGTCGTCGATTTGCAATTCCTGATCCGCCGTCTGCAGGAAGTCGCCAGCGGAGGCCTTACGCTCTACGTGGTCGATGCCCAGGGCCGACTGGTCGCCGCCGCCGCTCCCGGCTTCGCCACCGGCCAGGACATGAAGAACCTGGAAATCGTCCGCACGTTCATCGACGGCGGCAACAAGGCGCAAATCATCGCAACCCAGGAATTCACCGTTAACTCCGGCTCCGAGCATGTGGCCATGCTCGGTACTTACAGTCCGGTGACGTCGCTGAACTGGGCGGTCATCGCGCAAAAGCCGCGCAATGAAGCCTATGCGGGCGTCATCGAAATGCAACACAATGGCCGCCTGCTGGCGATTGTGGCCGTGCTGGTCAGCATCCTGGTCAGCATTTTCGCGGCCCGCCGCATCACCAATCCCTTGCAGGTGCTCACTCAGTCCAGCCGCGCTCTGGCCCGCGGCGATTTCTCCCAGCGTGTCAACCTGTGGAGCCGCACCGAAATCGGCGAACTGGCCCACACTTTCAATACTATGTCGGATGAACTTGAACACTTCGTGGAAGACTTGAAACGTGCCGCCGAAGAGAATCGTGAACTCTTCATGGGCTCCATCCAGATGCTCGCCGGAGCGGTCGACGAAAAAGATCCCTACACTCGCGGTCACTCCGACCGCGTCACCCGCTATTCCCTGCTCATCGCCAAGGAAATGAACCTGCCCGCCGCTTTCATGGAGACGCTCCGCATCTCCGCCCAGCTGCACGACGTGGGCAAGATCGGCATCGAAGATCACATTCTGAAAAAGCCCGGCGCGCTCACCGAAGAAGAATTCGAAGTCATGAAGACCCACACCACCAAGGGAGCTAACATTTTGCGCCCGGTCACCCAACTCGCGGAAATGCTCCCCGGCATCGAACTGCACCACGAAGCTCTCGACGGCCGCGGATATCCCTATGGATTGCAGGGCGAGCAGATCCCGCTGCTGGCGCGCGTCATCGCCGTAGCCGACACTTTCGACGCCCTCACCACCACTCGCCCCTACCAGCGAGCCCACACTTCAGAAGAAACGCTGCAGATCATCAAGAACCTGGCCGGCAAGCGCCTCGATCCCCAAGCTGTCGAAGCCCTCCTCGCCATCTGCGCCCGCGGCGAAATCAAAATCCAGCGCTTCACCATCAAGCGCCCAATCGCCCCCGTCGCTCCGTCCCCCGCAGAAGCGCCAGTAGTTGCCGCAGCAGCCGCCTCTTCCACTGGCGCCGAAACCTCCACGTTGGAACGAACGCGAGTCTAGAAGCAGAACCGACGTAGCAACGGACACCTGCGTCCGTCCCGCCGGCTGTCGCGAGCGCGTCTCGGGGCTCGCACCGTCAAGCAAGAAGGGTCGGACAGCTAAGCTCTCTGTACTCTGTAGTTTTTCTCCGCGTACTCCGCGGCCTTCCTCCGCGCCCTCTGCGATTAAAATCTCTTCCACCGCGTCCTCGCCCCTCCTACAACGCCGCCACCCTCCGCTGCACCACCAGAAAGTACACCGCCACCACCACCAGCACCAGCCCGTTCACGCCCAGCACAATCGGAGCCGTAAACATCGGCACGAGCCATCCCGAGAGTAGATTCCCCATCGGCATCCCGCCGCGAAACGCAAAGTTGTACACGCTCATCACCCGCCCGCGCATTTCGTTGGTGATAATCAACTGCACCAGCGACGTGACCGTCGCAAACACCGCCATCATCGACGCCCCCACAAACGCCAGCATCGAATAACTGAAAGGCAACGATGTCGAAAGCGAGAATCCCGCAATCCCCAGGCCCAGACAAATCAGCATCGTCAGCGCGAAGCGCCCCTTGTTGCGGATGTTCCCAATCCCCGCGACCGCCAGCGACCCGCAGATCGAACCGATTCCCATCACCGATAGCAGGTACCCAAACGTCTCCGGCCCGCGATGAAAAATATCTTTCACGAACACCGGGATGTAGGTTCGCATCGGCATACTCAGGAACGTCATCAGAAACGCCAGCACGATCAGTCCCACCATCGAGCCGTGATGCCAGATGAACTTGATCCCCTGCGTCATGCTGTTGTACATCGACTGCTTGGTATTGTCCGGCACAAATCGCGACGAGATCATCGACAGCGAAATGATCGGCGCCAGAAACGACAGGGCGTTCAGCCCAAAGCACCACTTTTCTCCCAGCCTCGCCAGCGTGATCCCGGCCAGCGCCGGTCCCACTGTCACCGCCAGATTGAACTGGATCGAGTTCAACGCAATCGCGTTCGGCATATCCTCTGGCTCAACCAGCGTCGGAATCAGCGCCGAATACGCCGGCCCACCAAACGCCTGCGCCAGCCCCGACACAAATGACAGACACAAGATCGGCCACACATGGGTCAGCCCCATGGCCACCAGAACCGTCAGCGTGGCTGCGCTCGCCATCTGCACCCACTGCGATATCAGCAGAATCTTCCGCCGCTCGCTGCGGTCTGCCACGACTCCACCGATAATCGTAAATAAAAAGATGGGAAGCCCCGCCAGAAACTGATCCAGTCCCAGCAGGCGCGCGGAATGGCTCAGCCGGTAAATCAACCAGCCCTGCGCCACAATCTGCATCCAGGTGCCAATACTCGACGTACAGGCCCCGATCCACATCAGGCGGAAATCGCGATAATGAAATGCTTTGAATACTCTGCGCAGCGTCGAAGTCGGCATGTGCTCCGGGCAGTGTTGCTATCCGAAGTCTATCTTCGCACGACCACCTGCTTCTCCGCTTCGATCACCCCAAATCATTAGCCCCGAATGAGTAGCGCAGGTGTCCCGCCCGCTGTCGCGTGACCGCCTCGGCCACGCACCCGTAGAACCAGAAGCCAAGACGTAAGGCAAAAATGAACACCTTCGTGAACCTTCGTGCCCTTCGTGGTTAATGCTCTTTCTCTTCCCCCCGCTTTACACCCGCGCCCGATCCGTGCAAAATCGTTCGGACCCAACCGACGACCCCAACGGAGCAAACGTGACTCGCTGCCCGGCCTGCGGAACTCACACTACCGACGCAGCCGAAGTCTGCCCCCAGTGCGCCGCCCCACTGACCCCCTCCCCCACCATGTCGATTTCCAATTCCGCGCAGGCCGCA
>Ga0210400_10003162_pt1 | contig 14704 bp, 16 predicted proteins | sample IncBWH26MmetaG_FD_155456 | JGI IMG/M metagenome (GOLD analysis project Ga0210400, IMG submission 155456) | Forest soil microbial communities from Barre Woods Harvard Forest LTER site, Petersham, Massachusetts, United States - Inc-BW-H-26-M | ecosystem: Environmental > Terrestrial > Soil >... | reverse complement strand
CGATGTCAGCGTAAAACCCGAGATCATCGACCGCGGCAACGACCGCGTCGACCTCGTCTATGTCGTGACCGAAGGCGCCAAGACCACCGTGCGGCGGATCGAGTTCACCGGCAACAAGGCCTTTGGCGACCGCCAGCTCAGTGCGGTCATCAAGACATCTGCGACCTCTATCCTGAGCTTCCTGACCAGCAATGACGTCTATGATCCCGATCGCGTCGACGGCGATCGCGAGCAATTGCGGCTCTATTACCGCAGCAAGGGCTATGCCGACGTCAGCGTGCCCGGGGCCAAGGCCGAATACGATGCCGCCCAGCACGGATTCGCGCTCACATTTGCGATCGATGAGGGCCCGCTCTATCATTTCGGCGACGTCGATATCGTCTGCGACGTGCCGGGGCTCGATCCCCAGAAATTACGCCACCTGCTGCCGGTACGCTCCGGCGCGCTGTTCGACGGCAACGCGCTCGACAAGACCGAAGAAATTCTTGCCGTCCAATTGTCAAAGCTCGGCTATCCCTTCGCGAAGGTCGTGCCCCGCACCACCCGCGATGCATCAGCGCAGCGCATCGACGTGACGTTCTCAATCGAACAGGGGCCGCGGACTTACGTGGAGCGCATCGATATTCACGGCAACACCCGCACCCGCGGTTATGTGATCCGGCGCGAGTTCGACATCGGCGAAGGCGATGCCTACAACAAGGGCCTGATCGATCGCGCCGAGCGGCGGTTGAAGAACCTGAACTACTTCAAGTCCATCAAGATCACGAACAAGCCCGGCTCGGCGCCGGATCGCGTCGTGCTCGATGTCGAATTGGTCGAGCAGCAGACCGGCGATTTCAGCATCTCCGGCGGTTACTCGACGGTCGATGGCCTGCTCGCCGAGGTCAAGGTCGGCGACAGCAACTTCATGGGCACCGGCGACACCGTGAAGGCCGATGTGACCTACGGCCAGTACACCCAGGGCGTCGATCTCACGGCATCGGATCCGTATTTTCTCGGCACGAAAGTTTCCGCCGGCGTCGATTTGTTCGCCAGGGACAGCTACGCCAACACCTATCAATCCTATGGCACCGACAGTTACGGCGCGGCGATCCAGTTCGGCACGCCGGTGACCGAACAACTCGGCGTGCTGTGGCGCTATTCGATTTCGCGGCAGGGCGTCACGCTCGACCCCGCTTCACTCGCCGCCGCGCCGTCGCTGGCGATCCAGCAGGCGGCCCTCGCCGGCGCGCAATGGGTCTCCGCGGTCGGCGACACCGTCACCTACAGCACGCTGGACAACGCGAAAAATCCAACCAGCGGACTTAACGTGCAGATCAAGCAGGATGTCGCGGGACTGGGCGGCGACGTCAACTTCCTGCGCACCACCGCGGATGTGCGCTACTATCAGGCGCTGACCAGCGACCTCACCGGCATGGTGCGCGCCCAGGGCGGCTACATCACCGGCTGGGGCGGCCAGCAGGTGCCGCTGATCGACAGCTTCTTCGGCGGCCCGAGTCTGGTGCGGGGTTTTGCGCCCAACGGTTTTGGGCCGCGCGATCTTACGCCCGGCACCACCATGGATAACGTCGGCGGCAGCATGTACTGGGCAACGACGGCCGAACTGCAAAGCGCCATTCCCGGCGTGCCGCAGGAATATGGACTGAAGGCCCTCGCCTTTGTCGATGCCGGCACCGTGTTTCACTACGCCGGACCAACGACATTTCCGGGCTCCACGCAATCGCTGCAACTCGCCAACACCAATGTCCTGCGCTCATCGGTCGGCGTCGGCCTGACCTGGGCCTCGCCGTTCGGCGGGCTCAACATCAACTACGCGATGCCGATAACCAAGGCGAGCTACGACGTGGTGCAACCGTTCGGCTTCACCGCCTCACCGTTTTGAAGGGCGTGGAGTTCGCTAGAGCATGATGAAGGCGGCCTATGCTCTCCCCCAAGGCGAGAGGTAAGTGAACCCGCTGCAGGCCGATTCAACTAAAAGCATCCGTTCGGTCGGGCGCGCTTGCGGCAACCATTCACGTCAGCCCGGTTGCAGGCCTTTGGATTTGAACACGGGAGCCGCGGCCGGGCCTGTCAGAAACAGAATGAGCGACTTCGCGGCCTCGGACGCCTTGCTGCCGGCGCCGATTCCGGCGGTGAATTTCGTCACGCTTGCGAGTTCTCCCGGCAGCGGCCCGACCAATTGCGCGCCCGCCACCGGCACGATCTCCGAGGCCTGCCCGACGCTGATCTCGGCTTCGCCCCTGGCGACGACATCGGCGGCCTGGGCGCCGGGAACGAGGATAGTTCTGGATTTCAATTGCTCGGCGATTCCAAGTTGATCCACGACATGCGCGAAATGGACTCCGCTTGCCCCGCCTTTGGCCGGGTCGGCATAGACGATGGATTTGGCGGCGAGCAGCGCACGCTTTAATGCATCGGCTGAACTGATGTCCGGTTTCGGCGCTCCCGCCCGCACGGCGATCGCCACCGGCGTTTCCACCACGTCTACGATGCTCCCGGCCGCAATCTTGTCCTGTTTCGCAAGGTCATCCATGGCCGGCCGCGACAGGATGACGATATCGGCGGTTTCGCCGGCGACGATCCGCTTCCTGATATCGGCGATCAGGCTGTAGCCGATGTTGAGCTTGTTGCCGGTGGCGCGCTCGAACTGTGGCGCGAGTTCGTCAAGCGCCGAAGTCAGCGCCACTGAAGTCAACACCTTGATTTCGACGCCCTCGGCAGCGGCTCTGTCCATCATTCCGATGGCGGAAAACAGCAGCCCTGCCGCCACCGCTGCGGAAAATGAATTCCTGGTCATGATCGTTCTCCCCCCGATTGTTCTTATGCGATGAAAGGGAACGTAGCGCACGAATTCTGCGCGGACAACTCACGTCCGCACGAAGAAGCCGCCAGTCGAGGCGGCCTCCGAGGTTGCCAAAAAAGCAGCCGCATTATTATGGCACGCCCTCGACGATGAAATGTCTCGACTTCGTGCTCTTCAATCGGATCGCGGTGACTTCCTGTTGGGCCGGTGACGCCTGCCAGGCTCTTGCTTTCGCGAGACTGTCGAACGCAACGATGACAAACCGCTTCGGCGCAGGTCCATCACCCGCGATGATGTCCTCGGTGCGCACAATGAACTTTCCGTCGAAAGCGGCAACAGCCGGTCCGGCTTTGGTAGCAAGTGTCTTGAATACTTCGGGATCGGTAATTTCGCTGATATCAACGATGGAATAAACCGGAGGAGCCTGGGCGTGGAGCACCTGGATGGCCGAACCTCCAGCTGTGGCGCCTACAACGACCGCGATAGGCAGCATGTATTTCGTTTTCATGATCGCCTCCGTGTCATAGTTGACGACGGAGCATATCAACAACGACGAAGTTTACGGCGGCCAATCTGCGTCAGTCGTCCTGACACATGCGGGTCGCACGTGGCGTGAAATGAAAGAGGCCGCCAGACAGGGCGGCCTCTGCTTTGCGTCGCGATGGGTTAGGCGCCGCCCTTTTCGCATTTCGTCATGAAGCTGGTTTTCGCAGCGCCGGAGAGCGGCTTGCCATCCGCGCTCACTGCTTTGGCTGCGCAGGTATCGGCCATACACTTCTTCATGAAGGACGTCTTTGCCGCCCCCGCGAGAGCCTTGCCGTCCTTGCCGACGGCCTTGCTCTCGCAGGTTTCCTGCGCCAAGGCCGCTCCACCGGCAAACGTCGCGATAACCGCAGCCAGTAATATGCTTCTGATCATCTCTGCCTCCCTTTTGTGCGTGTGGCACACCACCAATCTGACCGGCAAACGCGCCACAATCAACCGTTGAATCGCGTGCTCCGGCCCCGAGGGGCTGGATCACTTGACCCTGCAAGGCAAGCTCCGCAAGATCGGTGCCAGGGACGGGCCTGCGATCGGGCCGGTGGCAGCGGACGGATTCCAGCGCCGGCATGGCGTAAGTCTTGGGAATGGAGCGCGGGATGGCCTGGACGTCGACCAATCTTGTTATTCAAATCATCACCGGCATTCTTGGCGCGCTTTTCGCGGCGACGGCCGCCAGGGAGCACGGCTTCGGATTTTTCGGTCACACCCTCGTCGGTGCGATCGGGGGCGCCCTCAGCGGCTACTTCCTGCAAACGCTGGCGGTCACCGTGGTGACGGCCAATGGCAGCCTCAACGAGCTCACCGCCGCCGACAATGTCGTTCTCCAGGGCCTGGCCGGAATAGCGGCGGACGGCTGCCTGATGCTGGTCGTGGGCTTCATCAAACACGCCATTGAGCAGCATCGATCGCAGAACAATTAGCAGCGCCCGCTGACCTGAGCCAGACCTGCGTCAAGGCTGACCAGAGTCACGTCCGTTGAAAGTCCGGGACGATCGGCTTGACGGGCCGCTATTGCTTCGGCTCCAGCACGCAATCGATCGCGATCGGCGAATCCGCCGCACTCGACATCCGGCGCCGGGAAACGTCGCGCGAGTTATAGCCCTCCTTCGCGCAGGAAATCGTGACGTCGTCGGCCACGGTGTCCTTGCCGAAGCTCGGAAGCTTGAAGCGGCCTTCGCTATTTGTATTGACGAACATCCGCCGTGCACCGAGTTGGGCTTTCACCTGCACGTTCTGAAGCGGTTTCAGCGTGGCGGCCTCCCGGGCCGTGCCAAAGAATGACGGGCCGCTCTCGAATTCGTCGTGCTCGGACAGCGATTCCCCCGCCTGCGCCGTCAGGGAAGAACCGGCAACAACAGCGAGAGAGAGAAGGACCACCCGCGGAATGGCGGAATTCCATCGCAACATATCGGTTCCATTCTTTCGAAGCTTGCGGGCTTGCGGCTCTGCTGAAACACGCCTGTCAGTGCAGAAAGAAGCCACGGAACAGATAGACGAAGATGACCACGATCACGATCGGGACCATCCATCCGAGCCAGAGCTGCGCAGACCCGCGGCGGGTGAGCGGCCAGCTTATCAAGCTTGCGGCGGACGCACCAAGTAACGAAGTGACAAGCCAGCCATACCAATACATCGGCGGCCCATCCTTGGCCGGCTGCGCCAGCCATTGCCACTCTCCGATTCTCGGATGGTAGGTGAACAAGGCCCAGTTGTACTCGACCGCCAGCACATAGATCACGGCAAAGGCCGCAGCAAAGATTGGAAACACTTTTTCCCTGCTCATAGTCCGAACAGCCCCCTGATGTTGTTGAGGATGTGGCCGACCAGGAAGGCATACCAGACGATGGCGCAGAGAATCAGCGTCACGGCGATGCGCGCGGGCCCGGCACCGGCTTTGGGCGGCCGGTGCCACAACATCCAATAGAGCGGCAGCATACCGAGGCCGACCGCGATGAACTGCTCCTTGAGTTCAAACAAACCCACCGCCGAGTTCAATCGCGCGTCTTCGAGAAACGTCCGCACCCCGACCCGGTAGACCGGATAGATGATGCCGCCGAGCGTGGCGGTGACCAAATACAGCGCGACGTTGGCATTGGCGTAGACCGAGCCGTTGACCGCACGGAACGAGCGGATAATTCCGGCCTTGTTGCGAGAGGGCCACGCCACCGACATCGCCTGGTGGGTGATGCCGCCAAGCAGCACGACCGCCAGGAGGCCGTGCACAATAAGTAGAACCGTTATCATTATCTCCCCACGCTCTCCGGCGGTTGGCCTAGAAACCACACACCGGCAGCACGATGCAAGGGGCTGCGATCCGGCGCATGATCAGATCTGATCCTGAATGGCAAACGAAGGCATCTCGCACTAGCGGGGGCCATCTTGATCGCGGGTGCGATCGAGATCGCGGGTGCGATCGGGATCGCGGCTGTGCGCGGGATCAATATCCGAGAACGGACCTGCCGCATAGACGATCTTGCCGCCCACCACGGTCAGCAGCGACTGGATTTGCCCGATGCGCGATATCGGAACGCTGAAATAGTCCTCGCTGAGAACCGCAAGGTCCGCGAGCATTCCCGGCATCAGCCTGCCGCGCCGGCCTTCGTCATGGGCAAACCAGGCGCTGCCCTCCGTGTAAATGCGAAGCGCCTCCTCGCGGCTGGGAATCTCCTCAGGCCCGCGCGTCGCGATGCCATCGACCGTGCGGCCGTCGAGCATCCAGCGCAGCGACACAAACGGATTCGGGATCATCACGCGGTTGGCATCGGTGCCGCCACCGACGGGAAGCGCCAGCCGCAGCGCGGTCACGATCGGCGGCGTTCGGCGCATCTGGATGAGCCCGCGTTCGGCGATGTAGGTCGGCGCGGCAAAATACAGCCCGTCCTGCATCAGCCAGCCGACGCCGAGCGCCTTCATCCGTTGCAACGACGAATCCGAGGCATCATGCAGATGCGCAATCGACCAGCGCAATTTCGCCAGCGGTATTTCACGGTTTACCCGCTCCAGCAAATCGAGCAAATGATGCACGGAGGGATCATTGTTCCAGTGCACCGTCAGCGTCATGCCCTCCTGGGCGGCCCACAGCGCCACGCGATAAAACGCTTCCTTGTCGGCCTCGCTGGGCGTCTCGTTGTTATACATGCCCCAGGTGACGCATTCGCCGATGCCGTTGAAGCGCAGCCAATCGTCGCCGGTGCCCATCGGCAGAAAACGCGTATAGGTCTGGAAATCCTGCAGCTCTTTTCCCGGGCGCGGCGCGAAGATGCTGTAGACCACGCGAAGCGGCAGCGCGTGGTCGCGCCATAGCCGAAACAACGCTGCATAATCTTCCGGATCGAGATTGTGTCCCCCGGGATCGATCACGCCGGTAATCCCAAAGCCGCTCAGTTCGCGCAGGAAACGACGGGTGCCCTCGATGGCTTCTTCCATCGAGGGTTTTGGCAACCGCGAATAAACTGAGGTGATGACCGCGGCCGGCGCCGCGATCCAGCCGTTGTCAGCGCCCTCGCCGCTGCGTTCGAACTTGGCGTCAGGCAGATCCGCCTCGGACGTGATGCCAAGCGTCTGGCGGCCGACTGCGTTGATCAGCATCGAGCCGTAGAACAACTGGATGTAGACGGGATGCCCGCCCGCCACGGCGTCGATCTCCGCCTGCGTCGGCCGCCGGGATTCCGTGAACTGGCGCGCCGTCCAGCCGCCGGCCACGATCAGCCAGGCGCCGGGGCTGGCGTGAGCGGCGGCCGAACGCAGCCGCTCCATGGCCTCGGCGATATTTGTCGCGCCGTCCCAATGCACCTCGGTCGCATAGCGGAAGCCGGCGCGAATGGCATGAATATGGGAATCGATCAGGCCGGGAATCACGGTGCGGCCATCGAGGTCGATGATTTGTGTCGCGGACCCCGCCAGCTTGCGCATCGCGTCAGTGCTGCCCGTCGCGGCAACGCGGCCAGCCTCGATGGCGAGCGCCTCGCTGACCTGCGACGTGCCGTCGAGGGTGACAATCTTGCCGTTGACCAGCAGGATATCGGCGGGGTTCGCCCATGCCGGGCCAGCAAAGCCCAGCGCCAGCAAAGCGAAGGCACCAAAGAGACGCGCTAGAAACATTTTGAAACCATCCGATCGCTACCAGAAGCGGCAAATTGCATCGGATGTTGCGTATCAATCACAATCAACTTTCCAGCCGCGCGTTAAATCTTCATTCGAATTTTGATTTTACATTTTTAAAGGGGATTGCATCGTAAAAAAACGCGTGATCGCTGGCGCTTATCTCAGCGGTCCCGGCTTTGGCTGCTGACCTTCCCGCGGCAACCTATGCCAAGACTCCGGTCTACGTTCCGCCGCCGGTTTACAACTGGACCGGCTTCTACATCGGCGGCAATCGCCCTATCGGCAGCGCTATGAGCTCGGCGCGCCCGTATTGAGAAGCTGGGAAATCGCGGTGACGAGTTGCGCGGGCGCGAACGGCTTGGTGATGAGGATGCTGTTCGGGACACCGTGGGAAGCCCAGTCGTCAGCAGCCTCGCCGGTCATGTAGACGACCGGCATATCGGGCTTGTTCTCCCGGGCATGCCGGGCCACGGCCCAGCCATCCATTTTGTTCTTTGCCAGATTGATGTCGGTGACAAGCGCCCGGCACACCGGTTTTGCGGCGTTCAGCAATTCAATCGCTTGTTCGCCTGAGGAGGCGAGAGCGGTTTCAAATCCGCCCTCGGTGAGGGCTTCTTCGACCACGCCTTGGATCAGTTCGTCGTCCTCGACCACCAGGATCACAACTGCATCTTCCATAGACCCTCCCTGGCTGCGGCGCTGCAGCACTATCCCGGGGGTGTAATTGGGAGCGGCGGGATTGGTTCCGGCGTTATGTCCAAAAATGAACATAAGGCAGTCGCACCCAAAGCTAGGACACCTCATCACCATCGGGATCGGCGCCGCGGACAAAGGCGGAAAGACCCGCGGCCAGGTGATCGAACAACAGCCGGACCCGGCCGGTGGATTTCATATCCTCGTGCATCGCGACCCACACTTCGAGTTCGAAGCGGATTGACCTGGCCAGCACCGGCACCAATTCCCCGAACCGCCTGGCGATATTGTGCTGGCAGCCGCCGATGCCCACGCCCGCCTTCAATGCCGAGAACTGGGCGAGGTCGCTATCGCAGCGAAAGCCGAAATGCTCCCGCGTCACCGCGCGTGGCAGCTTGCCCAGGCTGCGCAGCGCCAGAGCGTCCCGGTCAAAGCCGATCAGGCAATGCTTCTCGAGATCGGCGATGGTTTTCGGCAGGCCGTATTTCTGCGCGTAATTTCGATGCGCATAGAATCCGATCGCGCTCTTGCCGATGCGGCGGGCGACCAGCGACTTTTGCCGGGGGCGAACCATGCGCACGGCAATGTCGGCATCCCGCCGCAACAGGTCTTCGTTGCGGTTGCTGATCGCGAGTTCCAGCGTGATCGCCGGATGGCTGTCGCGAAAACGGGCGAGAATTGGCGGCAGCACCTCGCAGCCGATCATCTCGTTGGCGGCGACGCGAACCGTGCCGCGATCGGCTTTGGCGCCGCCCGAGGCGGTGCGTTGCAGCGCCGCCGACGCGCTCGCCATCGTCTCCGCATAGCCCACGAGTTCGAGCGCGGCCGGCGTGGCCCTCAATCCCTGCTGCGAGCGCGAGAACAGCGACAGTCCCAGCGCCGTTTCCAGCGCATCGATGTGACGCCCGACGGTCGGTTGGGTCAGCGCAAGCTTTCGCGCCGCGCCCGACAGGCTGCCGTCGCGAACCACTTCCAGAAACGTGCGAAACAGCTCCCAGCCGGGCTCTCTCCGAGTCATACGAAAATGTATAACATAGATACATACTAACACAATTTCATTTAGCCCGGCGATGGCCATACTCCCGCTCGTTCAACAAAGGAGGAGACAAGCCATGCCGGCAACCCATCGCGCGATGATGATCACGAGGCCGGGCGGCCCCGAAGTGCTGCAGCCGGTGGATTTACCTGTTGTCGAACCCGGGCCGGGCGAAGTGCGCGTTCGCGTGCGCGCTTGCGGGGTCGGCGCAACCGATCTGACCATGCTGACGGGAAGCTATGCGTTCGCGCCCAAGCCGCCTTTGGTCGCCGGTTACGAGATTGCCGGTATCGTCGAGGCGCTCGGCGCGGGCGTGAGCGGCTTTCATGTGGGGCAGCGCGTCGCTGCCCTCACCGTGCATGGCGGCTTTGCCGAACGTCTCGTGCGAGGCGCCGAACACTTCGTCCCTATCCCCGACGAGGTTTCGGATATCCAGGCGGCGGCCGTCATCTTGAACTACGTCAGCGCATGGCAAATGATCCATCGCGTGGCGAAAGTCCGGGCCGGTCAGACGGCGCTGGTGACCGGCGCCGCCGGCGGCGTCGGGACCGCGATCCTGCAACTCCTGCAACTCGCCGGCGTAAAGACCTACGGCGCCGCCTCGGCGAGGAAGCTCGGCCTCGTGGCCAAACTCGGGGCAACGCCTGTCGATTATCAGGCCGGCCCCATCGACCGTCTCGTCCGGGCCTGCGAGCCGTCGGGCGTCGATTTCGCCTTCGACGCGATCGGCGGCGCGAATATCCGCAAATGCCTGCGCGCGGTGCGCCGGGGCGGCAGCGTCATCGGCTACGGATTCATGGCGGTCGATGGCGCAGGCGCCCGGGCGCGAATGTTCTGGGATATCTTTGCCGGCTCACGTCTGCGCGGCCGTCGCGGCACATTTTATGGCATCTCGTTGTTGTACCGAAAGGACAGCAAGCCCTTCCATGAAGACCTGCCGAAGATCCTGGCATTGGTCGCGTCCCGGCAAATCGAGCCGGTCGTTGCCGCGACGTTTTCGTTGCCTGACGCGAGGAAGGCGCTGGAGCTTCTGGCGACGGGCACGGTGGAAGGCAAGATCGTTCTGACGTGCAACTGAAGCGCCGTCAGGATCAGGTGCGCCAGCGCGAGCCCTTGCTGCCGCGCGAGCGATGCTCCGGAGAATTCGGCGGCAGCGAGAGGCCGCGAAAGAATCCGACCAGGCCCAGCGCAGTGACGCCGAGGCCGAACGCCACACCCAGCCATTGGCAAGACGTTCGTCATCGGCGCCTCTGGCTTTCGAGGTTAAGTCGCGGCGCAAGGCCAATCGGTTCAAGAGGCCGATCGGTTCAACGCCGGCTCCCGGGACGCCGTGAACCAAAAAAGCTCCGTGCGCGACCAATGCGGACCACGCTGCTTCCCGGGCGCAGCATTGTCAGTGCACGAACGCTGACCTGCGCCATCCAACACCAAAGGACGGATCAATGCTTCCTCGGCGCGATATCCTGAAGTCCTGCTGTCTGGCAGTTGTCGTCCTGGCCTGCGCGCACGGCGCGTGGGCGCAGGAGACCAAGACCGATCTGTTCAAGGTCGTCACGACAAAGGACGAAATCATCATCGGGCTTTCCGCCGACGAGTTGAAGGCGCTCGGCGGCTCCGATGCCAGCGCAGTGGCCCATGCGCTCGCGCAGAAAGGCGACATGGCGGTGTGGCAATACAACGTGCATCGCGGCGCCAACGGCGAGTTGCAGCAGGCCCCGACCGCCAGGATCGGACTCATCGCCAATTCATCGCTGCGCGTCGAGCCCTACACCACGCCCTACGCGATCGTGCCGCATCAGTGAGTTTTGAAAATCTTGGCCTAAGCCGTCATGGCCGGGCATGACGGAGACCGGCGTATTTCCGCACCATCCATTTTCAAGGAATCCCATGCTCGATCCCCAACATTTGCTCTGGACCCAAATTGCCGCCGGCGTGTGCCTGCTGATCTTCGCCGGGCAGATCTTCAATCTCCTTCGCATGCGCAGCCAGATGCGCGCCGCCGAAAGCTGGAGCAAAACCGAAGGCGTCATCACCGTCTCCAAGGTTAATCAACCGCCCTCGCACGTCTCCGACGACCTGAACGATGCCAGCCCCATCATCCGCTATCGATATAACGCCGGCGGAAAGGATCTCGAGAGCGACCGGATCATGGCCGGCGGCCAGCCCTTGACGACCCGCGTGCTCGCCATCAGGCAGGTGGCGCGATATCCGGTCGGCGCCCGGGTCGACGTCTATGTCGACCCGCATGATTCCAGCAACGTGCTGCTGGAGCCAGGCACGAAAAACAATCTCGCGGCCCTGCTCGCAGTCGCGATCGTATTCGGGGCCATCGCCGCCATTCTGACCGCGCATGCATTGGCCGGTAAAGTGCTCTACACCAGCAATGGCGTTCCGCTGTTTGCGTTCGCGCTTCCGGCCCTCGCCATCCTGGGCGCGGTCGCGAGCTTTGCGTCGTTTATCCGCGGGCGGAGGCTGGCCCGCGCCAGCGCGCGATGGCCGACCGCGGCCGGCACCATCACCACCGCCGATGTGATCGAGGAAGAGATCGAGGAAGCCAACAACGAACGAACATCGATCCGGAAAATTCATCGCTATCAGGTCGACCTGCGCTACGCCTACCAGGTCGGCAAGCGCGACTTCGTCGGCACCGCGGAGAATTGGGGATGGACCGGAATTTACGGGCTTCGCGAACTCGCGGAAAAAGCCGCCGGGCGATATGCGCCGGGCCAGCCGGTCACCGTCTATTACGATCCGGCGCGACCCGGCAACGCCGTGCTCGAACCGGGCACCCGCAAAGGCTCGATGGCGCCGCTGGTGTTCAGCGTGCTCGCCGGCGGCATCGGCGCGGTGATGCTGGCCGTCTTCATCAATGTCGGCTTCAGTGGTTAAAGCGTGCCAAAAAAATTACCCCGCCGGATGATATCCGGCGGGGACACGCTACACGTCGTTCGAGTTATTCCCCTGAGAAGGGAAAATATCACTTCAAGGAAGTGTTAACCGTTGAGAACTGACTGCTGAGGTTGGAGCCCAGACCGTTCACCACCGCGATGATTGCCAGCGAGATACCCGCTGCGATCAGACCGTATTCAATCGCGGTCGCCCCCGATTGATCTGACAAGAACTTCAAGAAGCAACGCCGCACAACTACCTCCTCGTGGGAACCGTTGAAAATGGAACACCGTAGAAATACCGTGGCACCCTTTAAGACCGAATAAAGGGATTGCTGGACATTTTAGTTACTACTTCATTGTTCCAGGACGACTTTCGCGCTTCAGGTCCGGATCAATGCGATTGTCCATGGTCCGGTCCGGCGGCGCTACCGGCGGTTCATGCCATTGAATATGCTGTCCAATCGCGAGGGCCAGGACCGGCCGGTCGCTCGGCTTCGTCGCTTGTTCGGCTCATCGGCGGTCCCGCAAAAGAGCCACTGCGGCGGCAGGAATTAATTTTCTAAGAAGGATGTTTGGCAAAAGCGTCGGCGAGCGCGTCGAAGGCTGCCGTCAAGACATGACCCGCTCCTCTGCAACAGACGCGCCGGAATTCGATCCTTTCCCGCCGCGCGGGTCACCGGGCCACCGGTTCCCGGTTCCGGTTGCCCGAAAATTTGCGCTCGGTGACCATTCCAATCATGTCGGAAATCAGACAGAGTGCAGCGGTACTATGATGCATTGCGTGGCGTTGCGTCCCTCCTCTTTCGAGCGCGAGGATCCCATGCTGCCAACATTCAGGCCGACGCCGACCTGTACTCGCTTTCAACCCACTACTGAAATGGCGTGCCTGAAATGCGGCGTGCTGATGCGGCTGGCTTTGATCGAGCCACACGGCCCCAGCTACCATCTGCTGACCTATCACTGCGTGCCCTGCGACTCCGGCGAAAGCTTTTTGAAGGCGATGTAGATCGCCGCCGCGCGCCGTCCAATTCCACCAGCCGGTCAAGACTCTGGTGGGCAAGACTCGGGTGGAAACACTCTGGCGAGGAAGGTTATTCGCTGGCCATCTGCGCGGAGGCCGAGTGAAAAATCCCGGCTCCCGAAACCTGCGACGCGATCAGGACTGCCGCGACGACCGCCGGCAGGCTGATCAGCCGCAAGAACTAATCCGCCGAAAGCACGGTTGCCCCCAGCGTGTCCAAAACGGGCGCTTATCAAAAACGGGCGTTCAATTGGTCCGGTGCGCCGACGGCTGGCCGCTGGTCAGAATCAGATCCGACACCACGGCCCCCGAGATTGTGAGCAGCGCAAGAACCGAAATGACAGCCAACGTTCTCATGGCCTGATCGTGGCGTCCGATTGTGGCTGAAAACGTCAGAGCTTGGCGCATTTTCAAGGACGATGCCGGGAACAATCGTGGCGCGGATCCGCCCGTGAAATATTCGCCGTAGCCCTAACTCCCGTCGGCGACGCAATCCGCGCCGACGTAGGCAACATGTCGCGCGCGCGACAGTGCGGATGACAAGGCGAACCCGGTCACCCCGCGATGAAACGGAGCAGGTCGGCATTGAGGCGATCCTTGTGGGTCAGGAACAGCCCATGGGGCGCGCCCTCGTAAACCCTGAACTGCGCATTCGGGATCAGCGCCGCCGTGGGCCGTCCCGTCATGTCGATGGGCGCGGATACGTCCTTGTCGCCATGAATGACCAGCGCCGGAACCGAGATTTCGGGCAGTTCCCGGCGGAAGTCGGTCGATGTTATCAGCCGGTTGCATTCGATCGCGATCGGAAGCGGCGTGCTCAGCATCAACTGCGCGACCCAGTCCTGCAGGCTGGGCGAGGTGTCGGCAACGAAGAATGTCTTCTTGCCGTCCTCGATCCACTTCGGAAAGTCGGCTTGCAGAACCTTGGTTCGGAAAAATTCCAGCTGCTCGGCGGGAATGCCGTTGGGGTTGTCGGGCGTCTTCATCACGAAAGGTGTCGCCGCCGGCGCGATCAGGGCGATCCTGTCGATCCGGCTGGCGCCGTGCCGCGTCAAGTAACGGACGACCTCGCCGCTGCCGAAGGAGTGGCTGACCAGCGTCACGCCGTGCAGATCGAGCCGGGTCAGCAATGCGGAGAGATCGTCGGCGAGCGTATCGCAATCATAGCCGGTCCTCGGCTTGCTGGAGCGGCCGTGTCCGCGGCGGTCATACGCGATGCACCACAGGCCCTTTTCGCAGAGCGCGCTGATTTGATAGTCCCACATCGCCGATGGAAGCGCCCAGGCGTGAATGAAGACGACGGGCTTGCCGGCGCCCCAATCCGTGAATGCCAGCTTCACCCCCGGCGCGGCTTCGATGAAATCTCCGACATCAGACATGGCGCGGGCAGGCGCGGGCTGCGCGCCGACGGCGTCATCGGCAGCGGCCGCCAGCAAACCGGCACTGAGCGTGGTGGAGAGGGTTGATTTCAAGAGGGTGCGTCGATCCATTTTGGTGATCCCTGATTTGGTCCGCGATCTCGGCGGCTGTCATCGCGATCATGACGCGCCGAGCGAGCCGCGACGATTACGTCAGGGGTAAAAAAACGGATGCGGTTTGTTGTCGCCGCTTCG
>Ga0210400_10003161_pt1 | contig 14705 bp, 10 predicted proteins | sample IncBWH26MmetaG_FD_155456 | JGI IMG/M metagenome (GOLD analysis project Ga0210400, IMG submission 155456) | Forest soil microbial communities from Barre Woods Harvard Forest LTER site, Petersham, Massachusetts, United States - Inc-BW-H-26-M | ecosystem: Environmental > Terrestrial > Soil >... | reverse complement strand
ATCCGAGGAATATGCATCGGTTAGCATCAAGGCATTTGGCTTCGGGCGCGTTTCGATCTTGCCGGGTGCGTGGTATGCGCCGAGCCTGATTATCTGGTTCAAGAACAACAACGGTACGTTCTTGCCCAATGCTCCTCTCTCGGCGGACAAGCTGTGGGGGCAGACCGGGCAACTCAACCTCCGTCCAGTCGAAATGATTGTGATGGTCAAACCAACGCTTACCGCAACACTGAGCAAGAATGATTATAAGAGAGTGGTTGATACGCTCAATGCGGGTGGCAGCGTATCGTTCGGCCCATTTTCGTTTGGTGGCAACTATAGCAAAACAACCGAAACGATTAACAAGAATGATCAAACAGGACAGATCACCTTCACGAACACTTCCGACACTCCGTACATTATTGCCGTTATCTCGCAGAAACTATGATGGGTTGTCGGGGAAGTGAGTGAGCGTCCGGATGACAAATAGAACGCATCTGATGTCGATTATCGTTGCGGTTGTCCTGCTGTCGGTCGCACTACTCATCTTGTCGGCAATTGCACTTGCTACGGCCCGCCCGGTGTTTGACCATGGCACGAGCCTAGCTAGATATCTGTTTAGATCGAAGCCACCGATCTCGCCGAAGTTAGAGGATCAGTTGAATGAAACGGTTCGCAGTCGTCTACTCAATCAACTGCCGCAGGAAATGGCGGGCCGCCTAGTGTTTGAACAGGTACCTAGTTGGAATCCCCTGCCAATGGATAATCCATCGACGCGGATGGAAGAGCTTCGTAGAGTAGCAGACACGGTTCCGGAGCCAGGAAGGGATTGGGACGATCTTCAGGGAGGGATACGGGACGCCTATCTACTCTTCCTTGGAGCACTGGGGGATTACAGCCGTAAGCACGGTAGCCTGCTTGCGGAAAGCGAAAGGCAACTGCGCGAGATTCGAGAGAAACGTGGCGACGCTATGGAGCGACTTAACAGTCAACGCAGAGACGATAGCCACCGCCGCGCTGAGGGTACTTTGAGAATGCGGGCCGAAGAGACAGTGCTTGCGTGGTTTACTGCGCCTCCCGATTCCAAAGTTCTGGGAAGAGCGATCAACGATGCTGAGTTGACGTTGACGCCAAATCCGCAAGATTCTTATTCTCAATTTCCCCCGCTTTCAGCTCCTACGGCAGACGACTTAGCAAAGTGGTTTGGTTCAGATGAGCGCTCGCAGCAGACGCCCGTTAGTACAGTCGACGCGTCCAGCGGGTTGCTGGCAGGTTCTTCAGGAACGCCTTCAGCGGGTACACAGTACGTCAGCGGCCCACAATCTGTTGGCCACGTTGTGGGAAAGCTATATGCTCGCGATTGGCAGGTCTATCGGTTGCGCAGAAGTTGGCTCAATGAATCATTGCTCGAACAGTACCATCGCGATGGGAGCTTCCTATTGGATATTCGGTGGCTCTTTAATGATGATGGTCCCCTCGCTCGAATTCCAATTGCGATTGTGGTGGCGCGCGACGTACTGTATCGCGTGCAGTTTACAGATGACAAAGACTACTTGGTCGCCCGCGCAGCCCTACAGGGTGGCAGCCCCTTGAAGTTGTCGATAGGTGCCACTACCCTCGTGATTGAGCCTGGCAGTGTCAGAGCGAGCGACGTTGATCACACCATCACAATAGCTCCAGCGAGCAGCCGCGCACAAATCGTCACTGTGGTGAGCTTGCGATATTGAGGTCTTATGGGAGCAGTTGCTCCAATTTCTCCGCCACCTGACAGTCCAGCCAAGAAAGAGGTCATGCGAACTTCTGGCCTTATGCTGTGCACTGGTTTTGGAGGAACGGTTCTCGCCTGGGCTCTGGGCCTAATGATCGCGCTCTTGATTTCGGTGGCCTTCCATCGCCCGGGACTCGATGCGAACGATTGGCGCACGGTGTCGGTCTCCGCGATCGGCGGTGTATATCTCATCTGCATTCTTGCTGCGGTGATGGTTTGGTTGGCGATAGTTGCCCAACCTTGGGTACCAGCTAAAACTGATGGTGTAACGGACTGGAATCCGGTGCTTCGTGCGGTAGCTGTAAGTGTGGGGTTCGGAATGGCAGTGGGGTTGCTCATCGGCGCGATTGTGCTGACATTCTCACCAGCGCCATTTAGTTCCTCAGTAGATGAACGTCGGATCATACCTGTATTTCCAGAGAATGCCCCCCAACCTTTGGTCGCATTTACTATTTTCTTTTCGAATGGCTCGGCGGTACTCTCGCGCGAGCAAGAAGGCGCCCTTCGCGCTTTTCTCCACCCACTTGGTCAATGTGAGGGGTTGGAGGTTACGGCCACCGGGCTAGTATCATCGGCGCGCTATGCAGTAGATAACGAATCAAGAAACTTGAAGCTAGCTTCGGATCGAGTAGACGCAGTCCAAGCTTTTGCTAAACGCCAAGGCGTGCCAGTAAAAGAGGCGCCTCCATGGCATGATCTCGTCACTATGGCTGCTTCGCGCGTTATGGATGACGGCGATGGCTCGAAGCGGAATCTCCCTAGAGAAAGTTTCAACCGGCAGGTGAGTCTGCGAGTAAACGGCCTCGGAACCTGCGGCTTCCCCACTAACAAATGACGGCGGCTAAATCACCGAATTCGAGCCGAAGAAGGCTGCCTAATGCCGATGCAATTTGCGGCTGTCACAAAATCGTGCCTGTCAGGGTCTTAGCGATCGGGTTGATTGTCGGATTGTCGATACTCGCGAAGTCGCAGGAACAATCTTCCGCCCGACAATGGGACGCGGGGGAGTCCGGGCTCGTTGACTTGATCTCAAAGGGTAACCCGGCACTTGCAAACTGGCCCGCAACGCAGATAGTTAGTCCCCCCATCGAAGTCCCTCTTTCGAGCGCCGCAGATGCACAGAATGTTCTCACATCCTTGGCCGACCAAATCCCCCAGTGGGGTCCTTATTTTGAAAAATCGGGCAGGAGCTTCCGCGCAGAATGCAGGGACTTTGTCGAGAGCCTCGATGCTCTCTCCAACTCCCTTGTAAAGAATACCCTCCAACAGTTAACGCCCCTTCCTGAGTTGGACGTGGCATTTCAGTTCAACCCAAGCCCTTCAACTATTGTAAAAACGTTTGGGGCAACGAACCAGCCTGCCAGTGTTAAGTGGGATGCTGACAGCCGTCAAACCAACAGTACTAGAGCTGGTTCGCAACGACGGCTACGTCTGCGACTAGGCCGGTCGCGATTCTCCGTGGCACAATCTGCAGAATTGGAAGAGCTCTTCGAGAACGACTTTACTGCGACGTTTGCCGCAGATGCGCTGGACATCGTATACGTCAGGCCCGGCCGTTGGTTTTCCTCCGCTTTGGTTAGCGAATATAAGAATGGAGCGTTCAAGAGTCAGTCCAACTCCCGTTGGTGGGGAGCGACCGGCCTGTTAGGCCTGAATATCCGAGGTCTCGTAATTGCACGGAACCCGAGGTTTAGCATTCAGCTCGACAAGCGCACCTACGTTCGGATCAAAGAGGTTATTTCTGCCGGAGGGACTATAGTTGTAGGTCCTTTCATCGCGGGCTCATCTGGCAGTCGGTTGACCTTCGACGACGCGAGTAGCAAGATCACCTCCGCAGGTACGGGCGGAACTTACGTCATTGCCGTGCTGAACCAGGTTAATTAGTCTCGTCGAGGTGGGGAGGGTATACGCAATGTACGGTACGCGACGGGATTTTATCCGTGATCTCGCAGTAGTCACGTCAGCGCCCTTTCTTGACCGTTTGGCACCGGGATGCCCGGCCGAGCCGCCTGCTCAAACGCCATCGCCCGACATCCTCTACGATTCAGATGGTCTTATCGTTCATAGGGGTTGCGACGGGGGCGATACCGCTCAACGGGAGGGGTGGTATTGGTTTGGGCTTTGGATTCGGCAAAACGTTCTAAAAGATCCGTGGACAGTTCCGCGCACCTTGACATTTCCGGAAGTGCTGCGATTCCTCGAACCGGCAGGTGATGGAGTTTTTTATCGTCATCCTAAACTCCCGCCGTGGAACAACCCATACGACAGCCAATGGGGCTTTTCTCGCGATCAAATGATACCCCTCGTGGCGGCGATGGGAGTTTGGGGTAAAACGACCGAATTGCGGCGCCTGTGGAATGCGCTGCCCCAAGATGTCATCGGTGGCACCAAACATACTTTTAATGGTGAATGGAAAACGTTGTTGGGACAAAAGACGGTGTACACAGGCGACGATGTGAAACTTGCAACAATTAATCTCTTCCGACGCGCATGGAATGAAGACCCGATGCCTGCCTCCGATGGGAACGGTACCCCCGGCGAAGATGAACTCGCGGCAAACGTCGGCATTCGACTAGCGGCGAGTGCAAGTGACCGTGACAATACCGGCGACGATTTGAACCTCACAGTCATGCTACTCATGTCAATTCTAAGGTTCCCCAGCAAGATCAGTTCAGCTGCCGTTAACTTGTATGCTAAGAATCGCCCTATAAGTTATGGATCATTCTTGGATGCTTACTATCAGCAGTTCGGGTTTCATCAAAATGACTCGAAGGATTTGATGGCGAGTAGAATCGATCAGGGTATTGCGAAGGGATGGAAAACGGATTCGTCTCGTGTTTACGGAGCTATCCGGTGGTATCAGAGGGCCGAATCAGGTGCGAACCCGAAGCTCAGCGAGCTGTATCGTCCAATTGTCCACGCGTTCCTTGAGTGAAGCGCTCTACTTGTTATTCACTCGTACGACTGTTTCGGGTAATCCCCCATAAAAAACGGCGGAGTGCAGATTAGCACTCCGCCGGAACGCAGCGATAGATGACTTCATGCTGCGGTCTTGTTTCGAGGTTTCGGCTTGACTCTTGTTTTCTTGTTTAGTCTCGCGGCCAACTCATTCGCCACGGCCTTCTGGACCTTCTCAGTATCCACGCGGTAGCGCTTGGCGGCGTCCATGAGAACATCGTTGCGGCTTGCAGCGGATCGCTGATATGCCGAATCCAGGAGGCTAATTTCCAGAAGCACTTTGCAGAGTCCAGCCTCGTCATAGGTGCCCACTTGCTTGGTGAGAAGTTCCTGCGCGGACGCGGAATCCTTCTTCGCCTCTACCTTATGCCGCTTCGCCAGAGCCGGGACCTGGCTGTAGGAAAGGTGGCCGATCAGGTAGTGGGCGACCGCCAGCAAGTCGGCCTTTTTTAACGGAGCGGATACGCGTTGGAGGATCGTGGCCAAGACACGATGGCGAGTTGTGATGGCCAGCTTCTCTTTCTCGATGCGCTTCCGTTCCTCTGCCCGCTCCCGCTCGACTTGCTGCGGAGAAGGCGTGTTGGGATGGTGGACTCGGCAAGTCGGATCAGCACAAACCTTGACGACCTGCCCGCGTTTGCCGCCGTCCATGACGATAGCCTCAGCCATCTTCTCGCATGGCTTCTGGTTCGCGGGGAGCTTGGTGCTTGCGCCGTTCGGCTTGGGTTTCTTGATCTCCAACTCCATATACTGATTCCGTCCCAAGGGAGCGCCCTCGCGGGAATTCCACGCCGCCGAAATCTGGATTAGCTGCGGTTTGGTTTCCAGAGTCTTTTTCACGGAAGCGTCAATTTTGGTTCGAAAACAGTCGGGCGAAGTGCAGGAATCCTTTCGCACGTCTGGGAAAAGCAGCTTGTTGAATCCAGTTCGCTTCGGACAGTTGACGCACGAGCCTGCTTCGGGAAGGAGTGTCTCATCCTGCTTGTCAAATGGCGCAGAGGCCAGTTGTAGCAAAATGTTCGATTCGATCCACGCTGCCAACTCGCGCACTGGAATCAGGACTTGGGTGTTACCTTCGCTTGTCCACTGTCCGCGAAACGCGGCTGCGAAGGCTTCCTGCTGTTGCGAAGCCGGGAGCTTGGCGATGAGCAAAGCGTGGCCGATGGTGATCTGGTCTTTCAGAAATGCCTCGGCCACGGGCGGTATGAGGTCAGCGAGTCTAACGCGACCGTACACATACGCCTCGCTCTTGCCAGCACGTGAGGCGATGATGGCGATTGTGTAGGCAGGCTCTCCGAGTTCCAAGAGTGACTTGAAACCCAGAGCTTCCTCAAGCGGGTGGATGTCCTCGCGTTGCAGGTTCTCAACGCACTGTGCCTCTATTGCCTCAGCATCGGTCAGCTTGACGACGCGGACGGGAAGTTTTTCGAGTTCCGCCAGTTTCGCCGCTCTGAGGCGACGTGCCCCGGCGACAACCTCGTACTTGCTTTCCTCCAGTTCGCGTACCAGAAGGGGGGCAAGAATCCCTTGCGTCTTGAAGCTGGCCGCTAGTTCTTCAAGGCTCTTTGGATCAAAGCGTTTGCGGGGATTGGTGGCGGACTCCGCAAGCGCGGTGATAGGAACGCTGCGATATTCATGGTTGTTGACTGCATTTTGCGTACTCGGCATGATCTTTTCTCCTCTCATGTGTCTTTGGTTGGGTGTTGGTGGACTCAGCGCACTGGTCGGGCCTAAAAACCAAACGGTGCAGGTGTTGGCGTGTTATGCGGCTGCCGCGAGTGCCGCTGGCTCGGGGGCAATGCCCCCGAGGATCACGGCAGCGGTTTGCTGGACGGCTTCCAAGCTCTCGCGGAGGAGATTGGCGTCTCCGTGCCAAAGCTGGATGTAGTCCTGGGATGCCGTTCCGTTTTGGAGTCCGACAGATTGGCAAACTACAAACGCCACAGCTTCGGCCTCGGTCTCGCGGACTTGTTTGGTGGTCAGGGTGCGGCGGTCGCCACGATGCAACATTTCGTGGGCGATCTCATGCACAAGTGTGGAAAATTCCTCGGCGGCCTGCATACCTGCAAGCAGCGTGATCTTCCCGCCATGCGAAAGACCCTTAGCGGGAGCAATTCTTTCGGAGAAACTAATCTCGACGCTTTGCGCTTCCACGAACTTAAACAGACGTTCGCGGTATCCGCTCACATCGCCGTTTACTTCGGTCAGGGTGGGAAGTTCCTTGCCTTCGGTTTGGCTGACATCGAAAACATAGACGGCCCGGAATCCGTACAGCGTCCGCTGACCCTCAGTGGTTGCGTCTTCACTCGGCTCGTCGGTCGCTACATCCTTCGTGCTTCGTTTTCCGACCATCGGGGCGAGAATGAAAATGCCTTTTTCTCCCCGTTTAACGAAGCGGCCAAGCGAGTTCCATGTCCGAAGTCCGGCAACGTTGGTAGCATCGGGCTTCTGACGTGCGATGAGCATGATGTTACCGAAGCTGTAAGTGTGAAACTTCGCCATTGCTCCGAGGTATGCGGTGAGCACTTCACTGTGACCGGACTCCAATGCTGCAACGAGGAAATCCACGGCCTCTTTGGTTCGTGTGTTGACTTCTTCTAATTTCATGTTTTTTCCCTTTCTGCCGTTTCCGGCTTGTTTCTTTCTTCACTTGAGCGGCAGCGGGAAGAAACAAGGCGGAACGGTGAAAGGGACAGAACGGAGACCGAAGGAGGGTGGCAGGGCGTGAGTGAAAGCGCGGTGAGTGCCAAACGCGGTTGGGGTTAGTTTGGCGCGAAACCGGCGCAGTCCGAAGCGCCCGTCCGAGCCGCGGCCAAGCGGCGTTCACCCGGAAGAGGGCACAGCGGAAAAAGATGACACACCCTGCCTTGTGCGATTGCCCGTGGGCTTGAAGAGGGACGGGTTACAAAAGCTCGCCAACCTGTCACTGCATTCGGGCAGTCCTTAGAGGGCCATCACCTGAACATTCTGAGCGATGGTGGAGTAGCGGCAGCAGATGGCTGAGGCCTGCGGATCGAGGACCAAAACGCGCCTCCGGTTCCCGGAGATAGCTGTCCTACGCAGTAGCTCGGCGATCGGTACGTCCTCTGATGGCAACGAATGCTCTGTCGCCTTACGCAATACGCGCACCTTTTGATCGACCGTTTCTAGCCACCAACAATTTGAGTCCTTTTGGTCCATGAGCGCGAATCACCCGATAGCGGCGCTTAACTGGAAACTCCCAGAAAGGAACACCCGTTAGACACTGTAGCCAATCAATCTTGCCGGTTTCCGGCGAGCAATAAACCAAGACTCTCCACAACCCACCACCGCTAAGCCCACCCCAACTCTTTGGCAGGCCTGGAGAGGTGGAATCCAGATTAAAATCGAAGTAATCATATTTTGCACGCCGCCGTGGTTTTGGATCGACAAAGCGCCCGGTGATTGGAACTTCCGCATACTTCTTGGTAAACGTTCCAAGCTCTCCGGGCGAGCCCATCACAACCCAACATTTACAGGACTTCACAGGTAGAGGTCTCGGCGGGGATTCCAGATACTCGAAAACGTGGAACGCCTTAATGCCTCCCAAGCGTTCGGGGGGAATGCGAAGAAGCGCAAGGTCAGGTCCCCATTCTGTCCAGACTGAGCTCTTCGGCTTGAGTGTGGTGGTTGTAATTGCGTCTACATCTATAAGATAACTGTGCTTGATATTGTCGGGCAGAACTATGCCGACCTTCACAGCGAACTTTAAGACTTTCTCCCATACATGCGCGGCAGTCAGTATGTAGTGTGATCCTCCGACAAAGACAAACGAGCCGGAGCCGGCTAGTTTAAGTTCTGCGTCTTTTGAACGTCGGAATACTGCGAATAGCGGCGTCGTCGAACTACCCAAACTACGAACGATCTCCTGTCGAAGGTCAGCGGACTTTCTGAGCATCGCCCCGATCTGTTTAGGTGTGTATTCACGCCGGACAACTTCAATTATATTTCGCTGCGAACCTCTGGTATATCAGCTAGCGGGCTCGTGAAGGCCACAGCTCGTATCACATCCCAGCACTCGGCCTTTTTCGCCCACTCTGAAACCATCCTACCGTTTGCAGACTTGTGAAGCGCATCGTTAACTTCGTTTGCCCACGTCGCGAGTTGCTGCTTTAATTGGGGAGATATGTCCTGCTGCAGCCAGATCTTGTCGAGGTCCATCTTGGATCCCAATTTGCCCGCTAGCACCGACACCAAATACGCTGCGACATTGGCTTGAAACGCCTGAAACATCGGTCGGACGAGTCGATGGGTCGCTTTGAATAGGATCGCCTTTGCGATCATTTGTTTGAACATGGGAACATCAGGCTCAGGCGCACTACCGTTATTCGCAAGACTCTCCATGAATCGCTCGAAATTCTTTTGAGAACCCAAGCTTACGACGTACGGCTTTTCGGCCCAAGCATTCAGATATTTGGCTAGATCTGTTTTGGTGATCTTCCTGGAAGAAGGAATAGCATCCTTGAGCTGCCGTAGTCGCGCTGGCGTAGTGCCGTCGCGAGCAAGCATTACGTTATAGCTGCCTGCCGCTCTTTCGTAAAACCACCGGCCAACACCGTCCGGGCAGTACGTCGATAGAGCCAGCTTCTCCAGTTCGATATGAAATGGTTTATTGGCGGATAGATCCGACAATTTAACAGAGTTCTGGCTGTTGGCGAACCTTGATATGTCGGAAATCAAACCCTCTTCGGAAGCTTCGTCTAGTGACCTTAGAACAATCAGCTTGGTTGGAACCCGGACTCGACGAAGATCAGCATCGGGATCTTTCTTTTTGGTGAAATAGATCGAAGCGGTGGTTTGGCCACCGTTTACGATCTGCATACCTTTCAGCCATAAGATTCCAGGCATGCCATCCGATGTCTTTCCGAGCTGAGCTTCATCTGCGATTAAGACTATCCCATTGTTATAGGCAAGGAATCGCTCCGGATCGGTTCGGAGTGTTTCACGTATCCCTTTGTTGACCTTACCAGTGGTGCTCAAGAATGACCGGACGTTTGCCTCCAACAGTCGTGCACCGTACTTCTCGTAAATGAAATAGAGTGCCTCACCAGGAATCGCAGTCATTGCATAGTCGTAGTTGCCTGCCTCTCCCGGAACGTAGACGCATGGAAGTGGGCTCCCACACACTTCTTCGAAGTTCACAACAGCCTCGTCGCGTGGCTTGCCCTCAGACCAGTGCCGGTGTAGACGCTCAATGTCCATAACTTCGAGCTTGATCGTCTTTCCGCTTATTTCGCGAGGTTTGAAGTTCTTGGCCTTCGCCTGGCGATCGGTCAGAACATAGATGCGGATCTGATCGAGACTTGGGTAGCATCCTTGAATGGTCAGGGCTAAAACGTGTGCATCGGAAGAAGGATCCATCGTAGCCGCTAGTCGGCCCTCTGCGCACTTCGCAAGAAAGCGAAGACATTGCTCCGCGGCAGTCTTAGTTTCGGCATCCGGAATTGGATTGACCTGATCGGAGCCAGCGTACAAACTGACGAACAAATCAATCTGATCTCCGTCATCAGAGATGGCGTAGCCGCTCAAACGCAGAGTCGCGTTTCCAAATCGTGAAGAGTAGTGGCAAATGACCGGATCAAAGGTCATTCCGATGTCGGACATATGCTGCATGACAACTTCTGCGAACACCAATTCGGGATAGGGGTAATCACCGGAAACGCCTAAGCGTTCGCCAATCTCAGCGCGAACTTCACCTTGAGTCTGCTGAAGGAACTCTTGTAACTCCATTTAAATCACTCCGAGTTGCTGTAGTGCGAGCTGCAAGCTGACGTCTGTACCGTTGATTTTGTCAAGATCAAGAATGTAGCGAGCATCTCTAATCTCGCTGCTCACTTTGGAGTGGGTAAGCTTTGGAAATGTCTCGTCGATTACCAATATTCTCATACTCACATATTGAAACCGCCGTGTGTATCGTGTAGATACGCTATCCAAGTATCCTGCGCGAATGAGGAGATTATTGAAAGCTCCCAAGGCAGCCTCCTCCGATTGCAGCATGTGCCGAATTGTCGAGACTTCGTCCGGAAGGGTAACGCCCGTATCGGCGAGCCGCAGGCGAATGCCGGCGAGGAAGAGCGGGCGCACCAAGGTGTCGTCAATCTGGTCCAAGCAGCCAATTATCGCGGGAAATTCACCTACGCTCAGGGTAGTCTTGACCTCGATAGCACCAGTTCCGAAGACAAAATCCTGAAGACCGTCGTCTGGTCCTCTCCACGCTTCCAACGCCAGAGAGGCAGGTAATGTCTTTTCGAAGAGAGCTCGAATCAGTTCAAGTTCTCCGATCAAGCCGACTTCTGAGGCAGGCCCCAACAGGGCGTCTGTGTCCCGCTGCATGAAACTTTGCCAAGCTCGAATTCTGCTCAAAAAGATGCTCAGCAGCTCGGCCTCGCTAGCCTGTGAACCCAGGCTCAAAGTTGAGACGACATCATCTGCCATCATCAGGAAAATCTCTTGGCTTCCGGAAGTCTGACGTACCAAAGAAATCCACGCGTGCGTTTCGTCTACCAATCTGGGCTCGATCTTTCTTACCGAGAAGCCTTTCCCTTGAGGAAGATGCTCGGATGTGGGGATATTGGTCGAACGGAAACCAACAAGAATAGCTTCTTCGTTGCCTGGAAAATGGCGGCCGGCCAAAATTAGGCAAGGAGCTCCCGACGTCAAATGAATGGTATTCCAACCATCTCTGTCCTTCTCGCCAGCAAGGGCGCGCCATGCGGCTGTCAGTGCATCTTTGTCACTCGGCCGGTCCATATTCCTGCTCCCACAGGACATTGTTAACCTTGTACTCCACCTTCGTTCCCGCGTTGCTCGCGGGAAAACTGATGCCGAACGCAACGACTCCGGGGGCTTCCGCCGAAAAACCCGCTTCAGCTTTCTGCGGATCCAGGACGTAGAGTAATAAGAGCCCACGTTCCTTGTGAGGCTGGACTCCCTCGGCTCCGAAACCCCGAATCTTCCTTATGGCCGGACCATTGGGCACATCGGGAATCTGCCGAGACTGAGCTCTGCCGGCGTCCGGCCTCCATGCGTCGCGTGTCAGCTTGAGAGCGGCTTTCCAAGCAGCTTCATCGAGGTCGATTGCCTCGTCCCGAGATGAAAGTAGCCTGCCAATCGAGTAGCGGTCTAAGTGCGGCGTATTAGCCTGCCTTTTTAACATGTCTATTTTAATTCCTTCGATCACAGGAAGTGATGCCCCTTCTCCGCCACCAATTAACGCAACTGCCCACTGGGTCAACTCGCCACGGCTCACCATTGACTCAATAAATTCTGCCAAGAGCTGGCTTTGGACTTTATACGCCTCAGGGTGTGTCTTGTATTGCGTTAGGAAGTCGATCACGTCATTCGCACCGACCTTTTCCCAAAAATGCCCACTCCATTGTTGACGTGCACCATCTCTGAAACGAACGGGATCACGTTCTGGGTCCGGGAGCTTCGATATGAATTTGCGCAGAGCGCCTAGATTCCACTCCAAAACGTCCACTGATCTGCGAAGCGCCACAGTTTCAAGGAGCTGGCCACTGAAAGACAACATCAGATTCTTCGCAGCGCGCATCTTCAGATGAGATGTCACCATCAAAACAGGGTGTGACTGCACTCTGAGTCCATATTCGCGCGGTGTCGCGCCACTTTCCGACATCAGGTCGAACTCTTTTCTAAGCTCTTCGCCTGCATCGCTAATGTGCGAAAACCACTCAGAAAGTTCGGGGGTTGTGTACAGTCGACATAGATCGAGATAGCCGGGCCGATACCCGAACCATCTCCCCATCTGCATAAGGGTGTCGTACATGCGCGAAGCTCTTAGGAAATAACTGACGCACAAGCCCTCAAGAGTCAAGCCCCGGGCGAGTTTGTCGCCGCCAATTGCAATAACTGTCACGCCAGAGCGATCAGAGTAATCAAGGACATCCTTCGCCGTGCCATTGACCGTGCGAATCTCCAGATCAGATATGACGTCAGGAAGAGCGCTTTCGATCTCCTCCCAAGTGGAGGAAGGTGGGATATTTAGCTCCGGCACTTTGTCACGAAGTGAATTCGTCGTCGGTTCGAAATCGCTATGCCAGAGAGCGCGCAATCTCTCGATTGCATGTTCATTGTCGATACGGCGCAGCAGCCGCTGTTTCAGTTGTCGGATGTGCTCTTCTACCTGATGGTGGACCAGTTGCTGGACCGCCACGAAACGGGTGACGTGCACCAACATCGACGAATGGTCTTTCTGCTGTCGCCTTACACGCCGAGCGGCGCACGCAAGCAAGAACGCGTCGATGGCATCTATCAACGAGGGCGGAAGTCGGTCCTGGCCTTCAGTCAGGGGTACATGGGTGCTCTTGTGGGTTTGAGGCATCCAAGTCAGGGTTCCGTCAGGATGCTCGGGGTCACCCATTTCCCTGGTTAATGGAAGTCCCTGGGTACGAGCGTCGAGCCCTGGAACGCCAAACACCTTTGCCGGCCCGATGTAATTGGAGGGAGCGGCGAGATTAATGATGAAGCTTGCTGGAAAAAGATCAGGCCCTTCAACGCGGGTCTCCCCTCTTTCATGGATAAAAATGTTGGCAAAAGGGGTTGCGGTGTATCCGACGTAGGCAGATCGAGCGAATGAGTGAAGTATTTGCCGCACTAGGCTATTGATCGCGGTTGGTTCGTGATCTTCGTCGGGATTGCCATCAGCGTCGAAGACCTGTTCTCCGGTATCGACAGACGCATGATCAGCCTCGTCATCGATGAGAAGAACAGGCAAATTGGTAACGATTCGTCTGCCCGTCTGGGGATCCTGCGTATTTGCTACATAGTTGCGAATCCACCGCAACAGTAAGTCCAGGACGCTCTTATTTTTCTTGACAACGAACAGCCAAGGGCGTTGCTCGGGAGTAATACCAAGATTCCTTGCTATTGCTCTATTGAAATCACCAGCATTCGACCGATTGGTGGCATAGTTAGGCCTGATTCGAGGATCTCCGTCAATCTCACCCACCCCGATTACGGCAACGTCACTCTGGACCGCCTTAGTCTCGTAACCCAGAAATCCCTCGTCGAGGCGCATCTGAGTCTGCGCGCGCAAGTTGTTGTGGAGGCCGGCGAGGACAATGATGATTTTGTAGCCGGCATCTGCTCCCTTGCAGATCAGTCCGGTGTAATTCCCAGTCTTACCAGATTGGACGTGTCCAACGACCAAGCCCCGTCTGTCCCACCATCCTTCACGTGTTGGATCCTCGAGAAGACCCAATATCAAATTGGTCGATCGGTCCAACGCCTCGACGGCCTTGAATGACAGATCCCGCTCCAGCCATTCCCTGTAGCGTTGCCAATACCTCCACTCAAGCTTTCGTTCAGCATTTAACCACGCAATGTGTCCAGCATCGTTCGTTATGGTCGAGTCCTGACCGATCCATAAGCTGAACCTGCGAATCAGCTCGTCAATGACTGCCTCCCGATCGAGGCCATCGCCCCATCTTGGCTGCATTGCAAGAACCATGTCGATCTTTTCAGAAATCAGTCCGGGGGTAATTGATACTTTGTCCCCCTCGTCGACGAGGAGCTCTTGGACAAACTTGACAACCTTTGGCTGCGCTTCTGACAAGCTCACCTCGTTCTTCCTTATGCGTTTTGCGGTTCGTCTGGTAGAGATGCCACTAGTTGTGGATAGTCCTGAAACGGCTCCGTGCGTAGAAGCTGCTCACGAGCGTCGGACGACGAAAGATGCTTCCGATCAATCAGGTTCCTGTACATCACCTGCAACACGGCCATGACCTTCTCACTGGAACCACCGGAAAAACAGGTTCGTGGCACTTCCTTGCCTTCAGCGGTATCCAGCCAAATTCGTTGAACAGGAACAGTCTCTTCAATGATGGAAAGCATGGTCTGAACATCCGGCAACAAGTTGCCAGCATCTTCCAAGACTGCCTTTACAGCCGGGTGGTCTTGATCGATCCGATAACGCAAACCACCGCCGAAATGCTCCGCCCTCCAAGCCAGCATAAGAGAACCG